>OFHA01000475.1_pt1 | contig 34897 bp, 35 predicted proteins | sample 1521891 | NCBI WGS metagenome assembly OFHA01 (sample SAMEA3504089, study PRJEB24116) | mouse gut metagenome | biome: mouse gut; feature: mouse-associated habitat; material: faeces | place: Denmark | collected 2011
GACAGTCCATGCTTGCACAGGCAAATCAGGGAACACAGGGCGTACTGTCATTATTGCAGTAATTACAGCGAATTATTAAAAAAGCAGCAGAAGAATTTTGCAGAGGGATGGGAAACGTCCCTCTGTTTTTATATGAATGCGGGAGAGACATAACATGAGCAAGGAAATCTTGGAAAAGAACTTGGCAGCTATGAATAAATGGTACCCAGACTTTGCGGAGTTGATTCAGACCAAGGATGATATAGAAGACGATACAGAGGTCATAACCGAAATGTCGTGGGATGGAAAAAAGATATTCCGGATTAAAAAAGAAGAACGGATGCTGTATCTGGAAGGAAAGAGAAATGCAGCAAGTGCTGTTGAGATGTGGCTGGAGCGGCTGGGAGAAATTCATAATTATGCTCCAGTATTTTTGTTTGGAATTGGAAATGGAGATTATTTAAGGGCAGTTGTCGAGAATACAAAAGAAAATGTGAATGTCGTTATTTATGAACCTTCTATTAATATTTTCCGCAGACTGCTTGAAGAAATTGATTTGTCTGACGTGATAGAAAACAGGCCGATTGCATTTATAATAGAAGGTATCAATGAATCAGAATTTCGGCCTGTTATGAATAAGGTGCTGGCGACTCAGAACATGGGTTTTTTAAAAGAAGAAATTCACCCGAATTACCGTGAATTTTATGCGGAAAAAATATTAGAAAACGTAAAAATACTGGATGAGAAAATTACGGCTATCAGGCTGTCTTATAATGCAGGAAAAAGATTTCAAAAAAATATAGCGCAGAATGTATTTTCGAATACGAGATATGTGTGTGAGGGCTATCATACCAAACAGCTGGCGGCAATGCTTCCACCTGATGGCACGGCTATTTTAGTAGCTGCAGGACCGTCTCTGAATAAAAATATTGAGGAATTAAAAAGAGCGAAAAATAAAGCATTCATTCTGGCAGTTGATACCGTGTTAAAACCATTGCTGAATCATGGAATTATACCGGATGCGTTTGTTACGATTGACCCGGATAAGCCGCTGGAGCTGTTTGAAATAGAGGGAACAGAAAATATACCGGTAATCGCTCCTGCAACAGCACAGTATGCCTTAATGAATCGGCAGAAAGAAAAAAGAATTTTTTACTATGATGGGTATAAAATGCCGGCCTATATATATGAGCTTAATGGAAAAGAGATGCCAAGTGCTTCATCAGGAGGTTCTGTTGCCTGCAGTGGCTTTTCTGTTTTGTACAGAATGGGATTTAAAACAATTATTCTGGTTGGACAGGATTTAGCGTATACAGATAACAAATCGCATGTTGATGGTTCATTTCAGGAGAAAATGCCAGAGCAGGATACCAGTGGCATGATTATGGTTAAGGGGAATTATCAGGATGAAGTTCCGACAGAGCTGATTCTCAAAACATATCTGGACTGGTTTGATATGTATATTGAAGGGATTAAAAATTATCGGGATGTTAGAATCGTAAATGCGACAGAAGGCGGAGCATATATAAAAGGGACAGAATTGGCGACGCTGCATGATATTATAAATGAAACTTGCCTGGAAGAAATAAACTATTCCGATTTGATAAATCGTATGGAGCCGGATTTAACAGCTGAGGAGCAGAAAAAAGCATTCGAATACCTTTCCAGTGTTCCGCAGAAGCTTAATGATATGAAAAAAGGTGCAGAACAAATGCAAAAAGCATACCAGCAGTTATTAAAGATGAGTAAAAATGGAAATATAATAGAAAAGACTTGTAATAAACAGCTGAAAAAGATAAAAAAGATTTCAAAAAAAATACAGAGTCATTTTCCTCTGTATCAGCTTGTCGATATTTCCATGTCGCCAGTGGAGTTTATAGTCCTGAGCGAGTATTATTACGAAAAGGATTCGAAAGAAGAAGATTTAAAGGAAGCGGCCCGCAAAGGTGCAGCATATAGTGAGATGATGTGCATGTGCATAGAGCTTCTGGAAGATTTGGCAAAGGAAATTTTGCTGGACAATGCCTGACCGGTAACAGGAAAATCAAGAAAACTATAAAGTGATGCATGAATTATCCGATATATAATGTGAATAGAAGGCAGGCAGAGCATTTATGTTCTGATATAGCTGGAAAGAAAATGAATGACATTTACAGCATGGAGGCTGGAGTATTTTCATGGAGGAAAATATAGTACAATCTTACCCCTAATCTTATGGCAGGAGAACAGCAGCTAGTTTGTTCTTTTGCCAGTCAGGCAGAATTTTTCTATGGATAATTTTCTGATGGCATAATCAATTGTATATAGATATACTGTAGTCATACCTCCTGATATTATAACTGAAAATGAAAGATTCAAGCTTTTATTTATATTTTGGCAGTAAATACATAGGAATTTGGATACATATAATCATTAATGATTTCTAAAAGAAAAGGTAGATGAAAAAATGGAATTAAGCCAATACATGGAAAAAGCATTTTATTTTGAAGAAAACGGTTATGCAAAGGAAGCGGTACAGTTATGCAGCAAGTGCATGCAGGCGTTCCCGGAATACAGCAATGAGATTGCATTTGAAATAGCAAAAATGAACTATAGAAATGGAAATTTGGAAGAAGCGCTGATACAGTTTTATGAATTATATGAAATGACAGGCAATAAAGAAATAGCAGAATTGATACTGGATGCGTATTATTATAATCATTTACAGGAATATGTTTTGTATTATGAGAATAATTGTAAGGAGCTGGAACATTACGCGTACTATTTTGGTGAAAAATCTGGACATAATGCAGATTCTGTGCGGTATTATCCGCTTTTGGCAAGGGGGGGGGGTTTTTATATTATTATGACAGCGTTAAAATGCGGTTTTTGGCTATTTTACAGCCGCAGATAAATATAGATAATTTTAGTGACAGCGTCTGTTTGTTAGCTGGGATATGTAACGTGGATGATATTTTAGCTGTAGAACGGAAGACGAGGAAAGTAAATCCGATTATGGATAATGAAAATCCATTACTGCTCGTATATGGGGAAGAAACATGGGAGCTGTTTTTACAGATGTCAGATATCAGTGAGCTGTTTTCTTGTGATAGAATCTTTTTATTTAATTCTCCACAACAGCTGGAAAAGGCAATTGCTTCAGGAATAATTGCTGTGCCGAATATATTGGCAGGAAACGGACTGGAAGTATGGAAAAAGACTATAGCAGATGCAGATGAGAAGATGCAGCTGGAATACGCGAAATATGTAGAAGAACTGTATCAGTATTATAGCAATCATGCACAGGATGTGCTCAGGCATATTGATGAGGGAAAGCCCAGGATTCTGTTTATAACGAGCCGTTATACGACAGCACTCCAGTATCATACAAGAGATTGCAGGGAAGCTGCGGAAAGAATGGGCATAGAAACAGAATATTTGATAGAGCCAAACCGGTTTGTATGGGGAATACCTGCAAGCATGATGTGTAAGGCATTAATGGAGTTCAAGCCAGATATTTTTTTCATTATAAATCATTTCAGATTTGAATATGCAGTAGAATCTAAACTGGAACAGGCTGTTTTTATCGGATGGGTTCAAGATCCGATGCCCGTAATTATGGATAAACAGGCACCAGACAAACTGGGGCCCAGAGATATTATAATGACACATTTTATTACATGGAAAAACTTTCAGGAAATTGGTTACGATAAAAAACGCGTGATAGATGCACCGGTTCCAGCCAATCCTTATCTTTATAAAAAATATACCTTGACTGCAGCAGAAAAGGAAAAATACAGCTGTGATATATGTTTTGTTTGTCATAATGCAGATGTGGATGGCCATATAGAAAATGCAATAAAAATATTTCCTGAAATGTATCGAAAGCCGCTGTATGAAATTTATAAAGGCTATCAGAAGCATGTGTTGCTGACAGGTCATTTCTTTGAAACAGAGGATGAATGCAGCCAATTTTTGGAAGGCGCACTACAGCAGCATTATGGGATAAAACTTTTGGGTAAGGCGTTTCAGTTTGTATCAGAAGATTTATTTTTAAATTTTAATGAAGCTGTATTTCGGCAGGCGCTGGCAGACTGGCTGCTGGCTGCCGGTTATGAAAATATTAAATTGTGGGGAAATGGCTGGAAAAATGATTCCAAGTATGCAAAATATGCAATGGGTCCGGCAGAAAACGGGGAAACATTGTCGAAAATATACCAATCATCTAAAATAGTAGTAGGAAATAATTTTCATGCATCTGCAGCTGCAAGGGCTTGGGAATCTATGCTGAGCGGAGCTTTTTATATGAGCAATTATATTCCTCCAGAAAGAGATGCTGTGGATATTAGAATGATTATGAAAGAGGATAAAGAGTTAGTGATTTTTCGTGGAAAAGATGATTTTCTGTATAAAGTAGAATATTATCTGAATCACGAGGAAGAACGTATTCGAATGGCTGAAATTGGACAAAAAGCAGCCTTAGAACGAATGACATATGATATTTTAATGAAGCGGGTTGTGGAAGGGCTTCCAGAACGATTAAGAATGTTAGGGCAAGGAGAGAATACAAATGGCAGATAATATACGCATGGATTCCCACAAATTAATGTATCATCCGATGAGAGTGGCCAGATGGCAGCAGGGTGAAAATATTTATCCGATAGAAGCAGAAATTTCTCCAAGCGGTGCATGCAATCACAGATGCATTTTCTGCGCAGTTGACTATATCGGGTATCAGCCGGATTTTTTGAAAAAAGATGTAATACTGCACAGCATTCAGATTATGGGAGAGCATGGATTAAAGAGCGTAATCTGTTCCGGGGAAGGAGAACCGCTGCTAAATAAAGATTTTCCCGATATTGCAGCTGGAATAAAGTCGTTTGGCATCGATGTGGCAATGAGCAGCAATGGGGTGCTGTTTACAAAAGATATTGCAGAGGTATGTCTTGATGCATTTACCTGGATTCGTTTCAGTGCAGCCAGTTTTGAGAAAGACTCCTATGATAAAATACAACGTGGTAAAGAAGGAGATTTGGCGAAGGTAAAAGAAAATCTGGCAGATGCGGTCAGGATAAAAAATGTAAAAAAGGCGAAAACAACATTAGGCGTGCAGTGCCTGCTGATGCCGGATAATATGAATCAGCTGGCTGCAATGGCAAAGGAGCTCAGGGAAATCGGTGTGGATTATTTTACGATTAAGCCATATTCACAGCATCTGCATAGTCAGAATCGAATGGAGATAGATTATAATCAGATGGCAGAGCTGGAATCTGAACTGAAAGAGCTTCAGACATCGGATTTTTCAGTATATTTCCGTGCGAATGCAATGAAAAAAATGCATAGGAAAAAATGTTACCAGGAGTGTTATGGAATGCCTTTTATGACACATATTGATGCTAAAGGAAATGTCTGGCCATGTGTCGCACATATAGGAAATCAAAACTACTGTTTTGGAAACATATACGAACAGGCAATTGATGAAATCTGGGAAGGTGATGCCAGAAAAAAGATTATGAAATTGCTCAGGAAGCAGGATATCAATAAGGTGTGCAGAGAGGCTTGCCGTCTGGATGAAATTAACAAATATCTGGACGAGCTGAAGCATCCGGGAGAGCATGTAAATTTTATTTAAAATATAAAAACCTATAAGTTAAGTCTGTATTAAAAAAATAAAAGGTGGATAAGAAAAATGGAATTGAATCAATATATGGACAAAGCTTTCCTGTTTGAAGAAAATGGTTATGCAGCAGAAGCAATTCAATTATGTACAAAGTGTATGCAGGCCTTTCCAGAATACAGAGATGAGATTGCATTTGAAATTGCAAAAATGAATTATAGAAACGGGAAAACAGAAGAAGCACTGAAGCAGTTTTATGAACTGTATGAATTGACACAAAATGATGAGATTGCAAGCCTGGTCTTGGGTGCTTATTATTATAACCATTTGCAGGAATATGTGCAGCGTTATCAGAATAACTGCAGGGAACTAGAAAACTATCCGTATTTCTGGGGAAGTAAACCAGATTACAATACAGATTCCATTCAGTATTATCCGCTCATGGCTTGTGAAGATTGTTTATATTATTATGACAGTATCAATAAGAAATTTGCGGTTCTACCGCAGTCAGCAGTAAATAAGGAAAATTTTAAAAGCTGTGTCTGTTTGCTGGCTGAAATGTGCAGAACCGATTGTATTTTAGCCATAGAAAAACTGACAAGAAAAACTGAACCGGTTATGGATAATGAAAATCCATTACTGCTTGTTTATCATAAAAATACATGGGAACTGCTGCTGCAGCTGGCAGATATAGAAGAACTGTGTGCCTGTGGCAGGATTGTTTTCTGTGACTCCCCAAAACAGCTGGAGGCAGCCCTGGTTTCAGGAAAAATGGTAATACCATATATATTAGCAGGATTTAATTTGGAAACATGGAATTCTGTCGTACAAGAAGCAGATAAAAAACTACAGCTCGGAATTGAGCAGTATAAAAAAGAAACGCTTCAATATTACAAAAATAATGAGGAAACTGTTATTAAAAATATTGAGGAGGGGAAACCAAAGATACTATTTATTACAAGCCGGTATACAACAGCGCTGCAATACCATTTGAGAGACTGCAATAAAGCAGCGGAAAGACTAGGCATGGAAACAGCGTTTCTATTAGAGCCGAACCGTTTTGTTATAGGTCAGCCATTAATTATTTTGTGGCGAACATTTATGGAATTCAAACCAGATATTATATTTGTAATAGATTATTTCAGGATTCATTTGGATGGAATACGCGAATTGAAACAGCCTGTTTTTATTGGATGGGTACAGGACCCAATGTCGCATATTATGGATAAAGAAACTCCAAAACAGCTGGGGGCGCGGGATATTGTTTTGTCGCATTTTTTTACATGGAAAAGTTTTCAGTGGATAGGATATGATGAGATGCGGGTAATTAATGCACCCGTGCCAGCTGATTCGTATGTATATAAAAAATATGAATTAACAGCAACAGAAAAAGAGAAATATAACTGTGATATATGTTTTGTCTGTCATTCAGCTGATGCAGATCGATTTTTAGAGGATGAAATAGTATTATATCCAGAAATATATCGGGAGCCCGTAAGTGAAGCGTATAAAGGCTATCAAAGGTATGTAATATCAACAGGAAGGCTTTTTGAAAGCATGCTTGAATGCCGGCAGTTTATTCAGGGGGCATTATGGCAGCATTATGCTTTGGCAGCTCCTGACGAAATGCTGGATAGGGCAGCATATAGGATGTACATGGACTTTAACGAAAGGCTGTTCAGGCAGGTGCTTGTGGAATGGCTGCTGGCTGCTGGCTATGAAAATATTAAATTATGGGGAAATGGCTGGGTAAATGATTCCAGGTATGCGAAATATGCAATGGGCCCGGCACAGAATGGAGAAACCTTATCGAAAATATATCAGGCATCAAAAATTGTTGTTGGGAATAACTGTCATGCTACAGGGGCTGCAAGGGCCTGGGAATCTATGCTGAGCGGGGCTTTTTATATGAGTAATTATGTTTTGCCGGAAAACGATGCTGTGGATATAAGAAAAATTATGAAAGAAGACGAAGAAATTGTGATGTTTCATGACAGGGAAGACTTTTTAGCTAAAATAGAATATTACCTGACCCATGAAAAAGAACGTTTGGAAATGGCAGAAAAAGGCCATAAAGCGGCATTGGAGAGAATGACATATGATATTATGATGAAACGGGTGATTGAAGAACTTCCAGAAAAGTTAAAGCTGCTGGAGCAGCAGGAGAAAGCGGGCAACCGGCAATAGAATGATATGGAGGCTGGCATAAAATGGCAAAGATAGTTACAAAGGAGCAGTTTCGTGAAATCAGGAAAAAATTGAAAGCAGACGGAAAACGTGTGGTATTGTGCCATGGGGTTTTTGACCTGGTTCATCCCGGGCATATCATTCATTTTGAAAATGCGAAAGAAATGGGAGATATTCTGGCTGTGTCTGTAACAGCAGCTGCGTATGTTCGTAAGGGTCCGGGACGTCCGTATTTTAATGATGATATGCGTGTGAAGTTTTTGTCAGCATTGGAATGTATTGATTATGTTATGCTGTCAGAAGGGTATACGGTAGATGATATTATCGAAGCAGCAGAACCTGATTTATATGTTAAGGGGCAGGAGTATGCTAAGGCAGAAGATGATATAACAGGCAAGATTAGTGAAGAAATCAGGCTTGTCAGGGAACATGGGGGGGATATTGCTTATACTGCAGGACAGGTATTTAGTTCTACGAAATTGCTGAATCAGGCATTACCAGTACTGAGCAGCGAAGTGAAAGAATACATGGAAGAATTCCACAGCCGGTATACTTTGGCAGATATAAAGAAATATACAGAAATAATGCAGGGCCTTAAAGTACTTGTGATTGGCGATGTCATTATTGATGAATATATTTATTGCAATGTGCAGGGACTGATGTCAAAGGATATGGGGTATTCTGCAAGATTTAATAAATCAGAACAGTATCTTGGCGGCGCGCTTGCGGTTGCACGTCACTTATCGTCTTTTTGTGAAAATGTTACATTAATGAGTGTCATTGGATCGGAGAAATCAATTCACAGCAAGATTTTGAATGATATGGGCAATAAAATGCGGCTTGATTTGGTATACAGTCCTGAATTTGCGACTATCGTAAAGACACGTTATGTGACATTGAATGAAAAAAGGGAGGAGATTAATAAAATATTTGCAATTAATAACCTTCCGGTTCCAATGATGATTGATAAGAATACAATGAATGAATTTCAGAAAAATCTGAATGAAAAAATCGAACAATATGACGCGGTAATATTATGTGACTTTGGACATGGATTAATCAATCGTGAGGTAATGGAGATTATACAGGATAAGGCCAGATTCCTGGCATTGAACTGCCAGACGAATTCCTCTAACTTTGGAAAGAATCTGATTACAAAATACCATAGGGCGGATGTTTTTGTATTGGACCAGAAAGAGCTGGAACTTGCTTTTTCAGAATATCAGACGGAAGAATCAGATTCACTGCTTCGTCTTGCAAAGCATTTTCAAAACAAGGGATGGCTGACGAGGGGGTCGCAGGGAGCTGTTTCCGTCGAAAATGATGTGATGAAGGAGTGTCCTGCGTTTACATTAAAGGTAAAAGATACAATCGGGGCAGGAGATGCATTTTTTGCACTGGCAAGCCTGACATCAGCTGCCGGGGCGCCGCTGGAAGCAGGAACCTTTATGGGAAATATTGCGGGTGCGTTAGCAGCAAATATTATAGGAAATAAAGAGTCGGTAGAAAAAGTAAATGTATTGAAATATGCCAGCACGTTACTAAATATATAAAATATATAATAGCAGGATATGATACAGGAGAATTCGAATAAAGGAGCAGGTTGTAATGGAAGATTACAGAATTGATTCACATAAGCTGGTATTTCATCCAGACAGGGTAACAGACTGGATGCGTGGAAATGTTGTATATCCAATTAATGCAGAAATAGGGCTGGCGGGAGCATGTAATCATCGGTGTATTTTTTGCTCGGTTGACTATATGGGGTATAAGCCGAATACGTTATCCAGGGAGCTTTTGAGCAGCAGGTTTTCAGAAATGCAAGAAAAAGGACTGAAAAGTATTTTATTTGCAGGAAATGGGGAACCCTTGCTGAACAAAGAGGCTGCTGGTATTATCAATGATGCCAAAAGGATTGGAATAGATACTGCGTTATCAACCAATGGGGTATTGTTTACAAAGGAACTGGCGCAGGAATGCATGTCTTCTATTTCGTGGGTAAGATTTAGTACATCAGCAGGAACAGAGAATACTTATAAGAAAATTCATCAGGGTAAAGACGGGGATTTGGAAAAGGTATTCCAAAATATATATGATGCAGCGCAAATCAAACGTAAATATAATCTGCAGACGGTACTGGGAGTACAGATTGTTATGATACCGGAAAATGTGGATGAAGTAGTTACGCTTGCTAAAAAAGTAAAGGAACTGGGTGCAGATCAGTTTTCGGTAAAATCATTTGGATGGCAGCCATTAAGTTCAAGCAGACTGAAAGAAGAAATGGACAGGACATCTTATTATGATAACCGGGAAGATATTGTACGAGAACTGGAAGAATTAAATTGTGAAAGTTTCAGGGCGGTATACCGCATAAACCGCATGAATAAGGCGAAAGAAGGAAAGAACTATACCGAGTGTTATGCATTGCCATTTCATACCAATATAGATGCAAATGGTGATGTATGGCCGTGCTGCGCGTTGATTGGTGTTAAGAATATGTGTTTTGGGAATATCCATGAACAGACTTTTGAGGATATCTGGCTTGGGGAACAGCGCAGGCAGGCAGTGCAGAAGTTAAAAGATTTAAAACTGGCAGAGTGTACACCGGAATGCAGGCTGGATGATATGAACCGGTACCTGCATGAATTGAAATATCCAAATGCACATGTTAATTTTATTTAAAATGATAGGAGAGGGAGCAAAATCGTGGCAGAACATTGCAAAACAGATTTAAAGAAAAGAATGGCAGCGACCATCCGGCCGGTCGAACCGGTTATGCCATCAAAAGAGCTGTATATGAAAGAAATCAGTTCTATATGGGACGAAGGAGTTATGACAAATAATGGCGGTAAAGTCCGTAAATTTAAGAGTATGCTTTCTTCCTATCTGCATTTTAATAATATTGATTTGTTTGTGAACGGGCATTCTGCGCTTTTACTTGCAATCCGTTCCCTGCAGCTGAGTGGAGAAGTGATTACTTCTCCATTCACTTTTGTATCAACTACGAATGCAATCGTTCAGAATGGATTGGTGCCTGTTTTTGCAGATATTGATAATTCCTATAATTTAGACGCAGATAAAATAGAAGAATTGATTACGCCAAAAACTTGTGCTATAATAACGCCACATATTTTTGGAATTCCCTGTGATATTGATAAAATAGGGAAAATAGCCAGAAAATATAATTTAAAGGTTATTTATGATGGGGCACAGGCTTTTGGTACGATGGTTCAGGGAAAACCAATAGGACTTTTTGGGGATATTACGATGTTCAGCTTTCATGCAATTAAAATATTTAATACGATAGAAGGCGGCATGTTAATGTATCAGCAGGACAGTTTGCAAAGAGTATTTGAACTGTACCGTAATTTTGGCATTTCATATCATGAATCGGGAAATGATACAGAATGTATCGGGATAAATGCTAAGATGAATGAGTTTCAGGCAGCAATGGGCATTGTGAATCTGGCAGGCTTAGAGAACGAAATTCAAAAAAGAAAAGAACTGGCGGATATTTATTGTCAGGGATTAAAGGATATTCCTGGAATTCAGACATATGACTATAAAGATGATATTCGATACAATTATGCATATTTCCCTGTAAAAGTGTGGAAAGAATATGGGATAACCAGGGACGAACTATGGCAAAAACTGAAAGAAATGGGCATTGGTACCAGAAAATTATATGATAAACTAACCTGTGATTTTAAGTGTTATAAAGACTGTGGTTATATAAGAAAGACAGATTATGCAGACCAGATAAAACAAGCTGCCCTGGATCTGCCAATATATGGTGCCATGGATAAAAAAGATGCTGAATATATATGTGATGCAATCAGGAAATTATCAAAATAAGAAAATATAAAAAGAAAAGGGTGTCGGATGAAAGTTTTAATTACTGGTACAGGCGGGTTTATTGGACAGAATGCGGCAGAATATCTGATACAGAATGGTGCAGATGTAACAGGCATTTATCACAGGCAGAAACCAGAACGTATCAGCTGCAGGCTGTATGCCTGTGATTTAGCGAAAGAAAGAATAGAAAATTATATAGGAAAAGAAAAATTTGATGCAGTCCTGCATTTTGCAGGACAGATGAGAGGAAACAGGGTCTGTCAGTATCTGGATAATACAGTAGAAGGTACGAAACGGCTGATAGAGTATGCTGAAAGTGCCCAGATTCCATGTTTTATGTATATATCTTCTATTTCTGTTTATGGTGAGACATTAGCTGCTGTAGATGAGAAAAGTGACAGGATAAATCTGGATGATTATGGCATTTCAAAATATCTCTGCGAAAGGCTTTTGGAAGATGCTGCGATAGAGAAACGCGTTGTCATCCGGCTGCCAAGAATTCTGGGGAAAGGGTGCGATTTATCTTATCCATGGCTGCCGAAAGTAACGGAGCAGATGCTGAAACATGAAACGGTTTCTTATATGAATCCAGAGCTGGAGTATAATAACATGCTGTATGTAGATGATTTATCCGCATTTTTATTGCACTTGATAAATACAAGCTTAGCGGGCTTTGAGAGATTTGTATTAGGTGCAAAAGGAAGGATGAAGATTCTTGATATTTTAAATTTGTTAAAGCAGAATCTGTCCAGTGATTCAAAACTGATAGAAAAAAAACCTGACAGCCGCAACAAGTGTTATGCGATAAATACCAGCCATGCGGAAGCATATGGATTTGCGTCAAGAAGCATAGAGGAGATTATCCAGAAGTTTGCGCAGGATGTAAGAGAGCATGCAGCAGGGTGAGACTGCTGTAGAGGCAAAATGCTGTAAATCCTGGCTGGAATAATAGAAACAGCAGTATAGGATTTAAGAATCAGCGGATAAAAACATTGGATGGGGATGAAAAATGGATAGTTTTTATACACGCGAAGAATTAGAAAAAATAGGATTCCGGGAACTTGGCAATGATGTGAAAATCAGCAGGTATTCCTGCATATATGGAGCAGAAAATATATCCATAGGAAATCATGTAAGAATTGATGATTTTTGCAGGATGAGTGGAAAAATTACAATTGGAAATTATGTTCATATTTCGGTTTATGATGCTTTGTTTGGAGGAAGCGAAGGCATTGTAATTGAGGATTTTGCGAATTTATCTTCAAGGGTCAGCGTGTATGCGCAGTCCGATGATTATTCTGGGGCGGAACTGACAAATTCTACGATACCAGATGAATATAAAAAAATAATTTCCAAGCCGGTAAAAATAGAACGGCACGTAATTATAGGCGCATCCAGCGTGGTTTTGCCAGGAGTGACATTAACAGAGGGTACTGCCTGTGGAGCTATGACACTGGTCAACCGGAGTACGGAACCATGGAGCATTTACATCGGCATACCGGCCAGAAAAATGAAAGAAAGAAAAAAAGAACTGCTGGAAAAAGAAAAGATATTTTTAGACAGCCAGCAGTAAATAGCAATGAGAAAAGCAGGAAGGGACAGTGCAGTGGCAGAAAAGCGTAATACGGGTGTATACAGTGATTTAAAAATATTTCACCATACAGATAAAATAAAAGATATAATAGACGGCAAAAGAACGCCGCCAATATATGTCAGGATAAAACCTACGAATCTTTGCAACCAGAATTGTTATTACTGCGGTTCCAAAGATGAAAATGTTCCAGAAGACCGCATGTTTGACAGGAAAGCAATGATACCGGAACAGAAAATGCATGAAATCATCGAGGATTTCGGAGACATGGGTGTCAGGGCAGTTACATTCAGCGGGGGTGGGGAACCATTAATATATCCTTATATTGAAGATGCTTTCGAGCGTGTAAAAAGCAAAGGAATTGATTATTCGATTATTACAAATGGACAGGCCTTAGAAGGAAGAAAAGCAGAGCTTTTATCCGAGGCTAAATGGATAAGGGTTTCCCTGGAGTCTGCATGTGCAGAGACTTATTCTAAAATCAGGGGAGTACAGACGTTTGATAAAGTAATACATAATATCGAAAGTTTTGTGAAAATCAAAAACAAGAACTGTACAGCAGGTATTAACTGTGTTGTAACAAGGGATAACTATCGTGAAATATATGATTTGTGTAAAGTGATTGCTGCAACAGGGGCAGATAACATTAAGTTTTCTCCGCTCCGCCTGGATGGGGATTTAGGCGAATATCATAAACCGATAGAACAGACTGTAAAAGAACAGATACAGAGAGCGAAATCAGATTTTGAAAATAATGGTTTTGTGATTATAGATAAGTATGACGGGGATGCAGGATTGGAACCAGGTTACCAAAAGCCATATCACAGGTGTATGATACAGGAAATATTTACAGTAATCGGGGCTGACTGTAAAGTCTATTACTGCCATCAGCGGGCTTATACCAGAGGCGGGGATATCGGTTCATTAAAAGAAAAAAGCTTTAAAGAATTATGGTATGCAGAAGATACGGTTCAAAAAATACGGGAACTGGATGCGTGTAAAGAGTGTGATTTCAGATGTGTGTTTGATGAAAGAAATATACTGCTGAACAATTTTTTAGATATAGACCATAACCATATAAATTTTGTTTAGTAAATTCTGTATATTAAATTCTGTAATTAAATTTTGTTTTGGATAGGAAGATGATTATGAATGAATTGGAAAAAATAGCATTAAATACGCGGAGAAAGATATTTGAGCTGGTATGCAGAAATAAAGCGGGACATCTGGCCTCCTCTCTGTCATCGGTTGAAATTCTGACAGCGTTATATTTTGGAGGAATATTGAATTATCAGCCACAGAATCCGAAGTGGGAAGACAGGGACCGTTTTGTTTTGAGTAAAGGGCATTCTGCGCTTGGATATTATGTAACGCTTGCAAAAGCGGGATATTATAACGAAGATGAAACGGACTCTTTTTGTATAGCGGGAACCAGATATGGCGGATTACCATTAAAGGATAAGGTGCTGGGGGTTGAGGCTACGACTGGTTCTTTGGGGCATGGCTTGTCTTATGCGGCAGGAATTGCGATGAATGCAAAGATATTTCAAAAGAAATATAAAACGTATGTTCTGCTGGGAGACGGCGAATTGCAGGAAGGCAGCATTTGGGAAGCGGCAATGTTTACTGCCCAGCATCGGCTGACGAATCTTATGATAATTATTGACTATAATAAGATTCAGGCTACAGAAAGATGCGAGAATATAATTGGGATAGAGCCTTTAAAAGAAAAATGGCAGTCATTTGGCTTTGATGTAACAGAAGCTGATGGACATAATATTGCGGAACTGACAGAGAAGCTGCGGATTTCAGATGACCAGCAGAGAGTAAAAGTGCTGATTGCTCATACAGTGAAAGGAAAAGGATTGTCATTTGCAGAAAACCAGCCTGACTGGCACTATAAAATGCCTTCACAGGAACAGATAGAATTGGGCATCCAGGAATTAGGAATGCAGAAAGGATAGTCGGGGATTCATGAGAAATGTATTTAAAGATGTGATATATCAGCTGCATCAGGAAAATGAAAGAATCGTTACAGTGATAGCGGATAGCGGAACAGATGAAATCAAGAGGGTACGGGAAGATTTTCCGAACAAAATTGTAGAATGCGGAATATCTGAGAGCAATGCAATCGGGGTTGCGGCAGGGCTGGCAGCGTCTGGTGCCATTCCGGTTGTATATGGAATGGCAGCTTTTCTGCTGTACCGGGCATTTGAATTTATCCGTGATGATGTCTGTATTCAGAATTTAAATGTTAAAATAATAGGAAGCGGGGCAGGGATTATTTATAATAATTTAGGGCCGACGCATCATGCGACGGAAGATATTGCAATTATGCGTACACTTCCAAATATGAAGGTTTTGTCTATTGCATCACCGAAAGAGGTAATACCAGTGGTGAAATGTGCCGTTGAATTAGAAGGGCCTGTTTATGTGCGGTTTGGAAAAGCATGGGAAGAAGAAATCTATGAACAGGATGCAGTATTTGAATATGGAAAAGGAACTGTGCTGAGAAATGGGAAAGATATCACATTGATTTCCACAGGTTCGATTATTTCCAGTGTGTTAAAAGCTGAGGAACAGCTGAAAAGCGAAGGATATTCGGTCAGGGTGGTCAATATATCCTGCATAAAGCCGTTCGATAAAGAGTGTATTGTCAAAGCAGCAGAGGAAACAGGAAAAATATTAGTTGTAGAGGAGCATAGTACAATAGGCGGTTTAGCCAGTGCAGCTGCTGATGCTATAGCAGAAAGCGGGCTGGGTATTCAGTTCAGAAAAATGGGATTTGAAAATAGATTTTGCAAAGACTATGGCTGGTATCAGGATATCAAGAAGCTGAATGGTCTTGGGGAAAATGATATTTACAGGGCAGCAAAAAAAATGCTGGAAAAAGACAGGCAGTAATCAGAAAGATTATGGGAAAGGTATTAAGAAGATGCATAAAACTCACATTGAATTTGGACCTTATTATTCGGAAGGATATCTTCAGGATGTTAAAAAGTCCATGATAACTTTAGCCAGGTATAAATTTGCAAGCAAAATGCTTGAATATAAAGAGAATCTGAAGGTTTTGGAGCTGGGCTGTAATGAAGGCGTGGGGGCGTACTTTTTTATGCAGATGGCAAATTGTGATGCATATGTGGGTGTAGATATTGATGAGAATAATTTGTACTGGGCCAATCAAAAAGTTAAGCCGCATAAAGAGATATATGGAAAAAAAGCTGAATTTATTCAAGGGGATATTACCAGTAAAGAGCATATATATTTGGCAGGAGAGTATTCAGCTGTTATCTGCCTGGATGTAATAGAGCATATAGATAGCACAAAAGAAAACAATGTTTTAGATACGATTACTGATAATTTACAGCATGACGGAGTAGCGGTAATAGGGACACCAAATTTACAGATGAAACAGTACCAGTCCATAGAAACACAAAAGGTGCATGTGAATATGTTTGACGCAGAGCGGTTATATAAATTCATGAATAGCAGGTTTAAAAATGTCTTTATATTTGGGATGAATGATGAAGTGGTTCATACGGGTTTTACGCCAATGGATTGTTATCTGTTTGCACTATGCTGCAATATTGAAGGGGGGTAAAACAAAATGGACGGGCAGGTTGAAAAAATATGTGAGCTGGCAAAGAAATTATGTGAGAGAGAAATGTATCAAGAAGCATGGGATGCTTTATATACGGTATACAAAATTACTAATGATGCAGAAGTGTTAGATATTATGGCAGAATATTTCTTTGTACTAAATAAAGCAGGATATTTGGATAATTATAAAAAGAATATTTCTTTTTTTAAAAATAATAATATGAAATTATTCGGGTATAAGGCTGCTGATGATTTTAATGACAAAACAGCTGTTTCGAAAATGCTATGGAAAAATGATAAAGATGGCAGTTTATATTATTTGGCAAAAAGTGATGAAAACGAAGAAAACAAAGATTGTAATTGGGAACTGAGGCAGTAGGAGATAAGGGAAGGAAAAATAAAAATTATTTCCAGAGAAAAGTACATTATGGCTGTAAATGTAATACCTTCATGCCTGCCAGAAAATGATACTAATAATATTATCCTGTATTATGATAGAGAAATATTTGAATGTTTTCTGCAAGTATATGACTATTCAGATTTTGTAACAAGTGGAGGGGTATGCGGCATAGCAGTAAACGACGGTTTAGAGGAATTTATCCGAACAAATGGAAAAATACGGATGGGTTATTTTATTAATAATAACGAGAATCAGCGTTTAGTGCAGAGATGTATTGATGCTCAGTTTGCGGAACGGAATAGCTTCGCAGAGCATGGGCTGTATGACGGGCATACATTTTATGTTATCAGGATTCAGCCGACATCTTCATCTTTGGGAGGTTTGATGCATTTGGTGCTGGAACATTTACTGGCTGCTGATAAGAAAGGATATATCCCGGTTATTGATTTTTCATTAGTGCCAAGCCCATTGTTAGAAGATGATGAAATTGGAAAAATAAATCCATGGGAATGTTTTTTGAGCAGCCAACGCAATTTGGCGTTCAGGCAGTTCATTATGCAAAAAATGTAGTATATTGTAATACATATACAAAATATGAATTTGATGATTTTTTAGATGATGCCGAAAAACAAAACCAGTTTTTTGCGCTGTTTGAGAAATATATTCATATAAGCAAGAGAATTGAAAAGAAAAGCATAGATATATATAAGCATATCATAAAACCTGAGTGGCGGGTATTGGGTGTCGTTTATAGAGGGACAGATTATAAAAACAGACGCGTAATTAATGAACATCGACAGCCGGATATTGATGAATTAATAGATAAAGCAAAAGAATTAATGGGAGCATGGAATTGTGACCATATTTTTTTAGCAACTGAAGATAAAGGAGCTGTAGAAATATTTCATAAACGGAAAACGTAATAGCTGAATTCAAAGAAAAATATGAGTTTGGCTATTTGGATTTGAGTAATCATGAACTGTTTACAGATGAATATTTTGCTGACTGGTGCCATTTGAATCAAAAAGGTGCAGTGTCAGCAACAAATATCTTGAATGAGTTTATGGATAAAATATGGGAATAATAAATTGTCAGGAGGATAAATGTATGGTATCTTTGATAACGGGCGGCTGCGGTTTTATTGGTTCACATATTACGGACCGGCTGCTGTCTGAAGGACATGAAGTAAGGGTTATCGATAATTTTTCGACAGGACGGCCGGAAAATCTCAAGCATCAGAGTGAAAATAAGAAGCTAAAGATTTATCAGGCGGATATTAGAAACAAAGAGGAGATAGAGCCGCTATTTGAAGGGGCAGACTATATTTTTCATATGGCAGCGCTGGCGGATATTGTTCCGTCTATTCAGAAACCGTGGGAATATTATTCATCCAATGTATTGGGGACCTACAATGTAGCTGAGTGTGCCAGAAATGCAGGAGTAAAAAAGTTAGTATATGCAGCATCCTCATCCTGCTACGGGATTCCAGATGAATTTCCTACCAAAGAAACAGCTGAGATAAGGCCGCAGTATCCGTATGCTTTGACAAAACGTCTGGGAGAGGAAACCGTTCTTCACTGGGGACAGGTGTATGGGCTGCCAGTTATCACGCTGCGTTTATTTAATGTGTATGGGACACGTTCAAGGACTTCAGGCACGTATGGTGCAGTATTTGGTGTATTTCTTGCTCAAAAGCTGGCTGGAAAACCATTTACGGTAGTTGGCACGGGCGAACAGACCAGGGATTTTACCTATGTAACGGATGTTGCGGATGCTTTTTATACAGCTGCAATGTCTGACATTGTAAATGAAACGTTTAATGTAGGAAGTGGCGGAACCTATTCTGTTAACAGGTTATGTGAACTGCTGGGCGGTGAAATTGTGCATATACCAAAACGCCCGGGTGAGCCGGACTGCACATTTGCAGATACAGCAAAGATAGAGAAGGCGCTTGGATGGAAGGCAAAAATTACACTGGAAGATGGTGTTGGTAAAATAATAGAAAATATTGATTATTGGCGGGAAGCTCCTGTGTGGACGCCTGATACCATTGATACTGCAACGAAAGACTGGTTTAAGTATCTTGGAAGATAATCATAGATAAAAGAGGTTTTCGGCAGAAAGCGAAGTTTATGGCATGGGGATAGAAGCACTGACAAAACATCAATAGGAAGACAAGGAGAAAAATATGAAATATTGCAAAAAATGTACAATGCCAGATACACGGCCAGGAATCACATTTGATAAAGAAGGCGTATGCTGCGCATGCAGGCACTACGAAAATCGGAAAAAGATAGACTGGGAAGCACGCAGAAAAGAATTTGAAACGTTATGTGATAAGTACAGGGGATGTAATGGCGAAGGCAATTATGACTGTGCGATTGCTGTTTCAGGCGGCAAAGACAGCCATTACCAGGTATATGTCATGAAAGAAGTCATGGGAATGAATCCGATTCTTTTTTCCGTAGAGGACAATTTTCCAATGACAGATGCCGGCATGAGCAATATAAAAAATATCAGTGAAGAATTTGGCTGCCCGATTATAAGCTGCAAGCCGAATATCAGGGCTCAGAAAACATTAACGAGAGCTATGTTTGAAAAGCATGGCAAGCCGACCTGGTATATTGACCGGTGCATCTATACGTTTCCGCTGCTGATGGCATTAAAATTTAATACCATGCTGCTTGTCTATGGAGAAAACATCAGCTATGAATATGGTGGTGAGGACCAGGAGGAAACCTATTCTGCAAGAAATCAGATAAATAATGGTGTTGCAAGCGGATATAGTGATGAAGAATTGTTAAGCTATGGAATTGATAAAAGTGACCTTGTTCTGACCAAAGCACCGACAGAAGAAGAATTAGAGAAATTGGACCCGGTTTATTTAAGTTATTTCCTGCCATGGAACAGTGTGCGGAATTATGAATTTGCAAAATCAAGGGGGTTCCGTGATTTAACACACGAATGGGACCGAACACACTGTGCAGAAAATTTTGACCAGGTTGATTCAAGAGCTTACCTGGTGCATCCGTGGCTGAAATATCCGAAGTTTGGACATGCAAGTGCTACCGATTATACAGCAAGGTTTATTCGTTATGGCTTAATGACACGGGAAGAAGCAGTTAAAATTATTAAGGAAAAAGATGCAGACCTGGATGTGAAATCCGTAGAAGATTTTTGTGAATTCTGCGGTTATACGAAAACGGAATTTTGGAATATTGTGGATAAGCTGTATAACAGGGATATTTTTGAGAAAGATGAATTTGGCAGATGGATATTAAAACATCCTGTCTGGGAAGTAGAAAATTAAGACAGAGAGGAAACTGTTGAAATGTATAAAGACTATTTGGATAAGCTGGTGCAGTGCCTGCACGAAACCCAGGTCTATAAACAGGATGGCGTGCCATTTGATGATTACGAACAGGCTATGCAGGGTCTGATGGATATATTTTCAAAAACCAAAGCACGGGGCGGACGGGTGTTCTTTATCGGAAATGGAGGCAGTGCTGCGATTGCCAGCCATATGACTGCTGATTTTATGAAAAATGGCGGAATGAAAACATACAGCTTATATGATAATTCCGTAACTACGTGCATGGGAAATGATTACGGATATGAATATGTATTTTCGCGTCCTTTGGGACTGCTGGCAGACAAAGAAGACCTTCTGGCAGCCATCAGCAGTTCCGGAAATTCCCAGAATATTGTAAATGCAATTCAGACGGCGCAGCAGAAAGGGCTAAATATTGTTACATTTTCCGGGTTTAAAAAAGACAACCGTATTATAAATATGGGCAGTTATAATGTTCATGTGCCAGTGGAGCATTATGGTATTGTGGAATCCATTCACAACCTGATTTTACAGCAGATTGTGGATATGATATTAGAACGCGACGGAGTTTGTTTATAATATGAAAAATAAAATATGCATCATCACGGGAACACGGGCAGAATACGGCTTATTAAAACCGCTTATTCAAAAAGTACATGAATCGGAGACATCCGACCTTCAGCTGGCAGTTACAGGCATGCATCTTTCGCCGGAATTTGGCCTGACCTATCAGGAAATTGAAAAAGACGGATATCCTGTCACCGCGAAAATAGAAATGCTGTTAAGCTCGGACACGCCGGCAGGCATTACAAAGTCCATGGGTGTTGCCATGATTGGATTTGCTGATTTTTTTGAGACGCATAAACCGGATATTGCTGTAATTTTAGGAGACCGTTATGAAATGCTTGCGGCAGCAGCAGCAGCTATGGCAGCAGCAGTTCCGATAGCCCATATCCATGGCGGGGAACTCACAGAAGGAATTATAGATGAAGCAATCCGCCATTCGATTACAAAGATGAGCCACCTTCATTTTACTTCTACAGAAGAATACCGCAGGCGGGTAATACAGCTTGGAGAACAGCCGCAGATGGTATACAATGTGGGTGCGCCAGGCATTGAAAATATAAAAAAAATAAAGCTGCTGGATAAACAGTCTTTAGAAAAAGAGCTTGGATTTTCATTATCTGATGTAACCGTTTTGGTCACGTATCATCCGGTTTCTTTGGAAAATATGTCAACAGAAGTGCAGTTTCAAAATATTCTGGATGTTGTGGATGAGCATAAAGAGATAACCGCTATTTTTACAAAAGCAAATTCAGATATCAATGGGAGAATCATCAACCAGATGATAGATGAATTTGTAAGCAGAAATAGGGACAGGTGTGCGGGATATGTTTCGCTCGGACAGCTGAAATACCTGAGCACCCTGCAGTTTTGCAGGGCGGTCTTAGGGAATTCATCCAGCGGCATTATTGAAGTGCCTTCTTTTGGAATACCAACGGTTAATATAGGGGACAGACAGAGAAGGCGGCTGCATGCAAAGTCGGTTATTGACTGCGGAAATGAAAAGGAGCAGGTAGAAGCAGCTCTTGAAAAGGCGTTATCAGATGAATTTTTAAGCGAGATTGCCGGAGAGAAAAACCCATATGAAGGAAAGCAGACGGCAGATAAAATTTATCGTATTATAACGGAAGCATTGAGCAGCGGCATTCACATGAAAAAAGAATTTTATGACGTGGCAGATATAGGAGTCTGAGAATGGCAGAAGGACTGATTCTGGCTGGTTCCGGCGGCTGCATGCGCGAACTGGCCTGGCAGATACAGGAATTGAACAAACAACGGGAAACATGGAATATCCTGGGCTATATTGATTATAATCCGCCTGAGAACGGAACAGGCATTACCGTAGGAAAGCAGTTTCTGCCCTATCTCGGAGACGATGAATATCTGTTAAGCCAGACAAAGCCAGTCAATGCAGCAGTCTGTGTCGGTTCACCGGTACTGCGCAGAAAAATAGCTGCGAAACTGATGCAGAATGGCCAGATACAGTTTCCGAACCTGATTTTAGGCGACACAAGAATCTGTGAAGATGTAAAGCTGGGCAGAGGCTGCATTATCAGCATGGGCGTGCGCATTTCTACGAATGTTACAATCGGGGATTTTGTATTTTATAATACAGCAAGCATGTCATGCCATGACGGGCAGATAGGGGATTTTGTAACCCTGGGTCCGGATGTGAAGCTGGCAGGCGCAGTCTGTGTAGGCGAAAATACAGAGCTTGGAATCGGTACGAGGGTAATCCAGGGAGTACGGATTGGCAAAGATATTGTAACTGGGGCAGGAAGTGTCATCATACGCGACATCCCTGACGCAGGAACGTATGCCGGAGTTCCGGCACAACAGCTGAAAAGGCAGGATTGCTGCGGAAAGGAAAAGGCATGAACACGATAATCATCGCAGAAGCCGGCGTAAATCATAACGGAAGCATGGAGCTGGCAATTCAGATGGCAGATGCAGCGAAAGAGGCAGGCGCAGATTATATTAAATTCCAGACGTTTATACCGGAAAATCTGGTTTCCAGACATGCATCCAAAGCGGATTACCAGAAAGCGGCCACTGGAACAGAGGAATCCCAGCTTGAGATGCTGCAAAAGCTTGCTCTGACACAGGAAAATTTCCGGGAGCTGCAGGCATACTGCCAGAAAATCGGAATCGGATTTCTTTCAACACCGTTTGATTTGGAGAGCATTTGCTTTCTGAACCAGCTGGATATGGATTTCTGGAAACTGCCGTCCGGGGAAATTACAAACCTGCCTTATCTGGAAGCAATCGGAAGGACACACAAGCGGGTGGTAATGTCTACCGGCATGAGTGAACTGTGCGAGATAGGGGAAGCTATACGTATACTGGAATTAAATGGGGCAGGAGAGATTACGCTGCTGCACTGTAATACCGAATACCCGACTCCTTATGCAGATGTCAATCTGCTGGCAATGAAGCAGCTGAAAGAAGTGTTTCGAAAACCAGCGGGATATTCCGACCATACAGTCGGAATGGAAGTATCGATTGCGGCAGCAGCGCTTGGCGCATCTGTGATTGAAAAGCATTTTACGCTGGACAGGAATCTGCCGGGGCCTGACCATAAGGCGAGCCTTGAACCGGAAGAACTAAAGCAGCTCGTGCAGGCAGTCCGCCATATTCAGGCAAGCCTGGGAGACGGGCAGAAAAAACGCACACGCTCGGAAGAAAAGAACTGTCAGGCAGCAAGAAAGAGCATCGTGGCAAAATGCAGCATCAAAGCAGGAGATATTTTTTCAGAAGAAAACCTTACGGTCAAGCGCCCGGGCAGCGGCATCAGCCCGATGAAATGGCATGAAATACTCGGACAGGCTGCACAGCGGGATTACGAAGAAGATGAGCTGATATAGTTACTGTTCACACAGGACTTTGCAGGGGCTGCCCCAGGGGCATTCACTGCAAAGTCCGTAAGAACGTGATTCAGGAGTGAGCAAATCCCATTCGCGAAGCGAATTTAAAATGGATTTGCGAAGGTTACTGGTCACAGAGTGAACAGTAACGTGCCGGATGCTTTCTCAGATTTGCATTCTGATTCTATACACTAATTACATAATGCTCCTTCCACTCATTCATCATGCTGTATTTCAAGTATCCTTCACGCTGCAGCCTTCCAATCACAATGCCAGGCGCGATATTTATAGTACCGGCAAATTCGCAGATGCTGGAACTGGTAAAATTCTGCCTGCCAGTAAATTCTTTAAATGCATCCGCTGGAATCAGCATATCTTCAGACCAGGCATCAGCCGCTTTCTCGTCTTCCTGAGTCGTTCCATTCATCTGTCCAATATGTCCGAGGGCAATATGTGCCATCTCATGAAAAAAACTGAACCAGAACTTATCCGCATCTTTTCCCCTTGCTGTTAAACCTGTCACAATCCTGCTTCCATCTATAAAGGTAGCCCCCTGCAGAAACGAGCCTTGCAAATGAGGAAGAAAAACCAGTGCAACTCCGCATTCCGCAAGCATTATTTTTAACTCTGGTGCAAAGACTGACGGTTTCATAACCGTTAACGCCCTTATATCAGGCAGAATGGCCAGCAGCTCCTTCATATTAACCGGTGCAGTTTCCATGCTTCTTGCTTTCCTCTTTGCCTGCTGTGCCCAGGCCATCAGGGCCAGGTCGCTCTTTTGCGTAACAGCCAGCCTTCTGCAGGCAATTCTTGTAATCTGATTATTTTCAAGAAGTGAAAGCTCAGCTACTTCAAAATATTTTCTGAGATTTATGACTTTTTCTTTTGCATTCCTTGTCTCAGCAACCCATCCATACTTTGCCATTTCACGATACGGAAACTGCCCTGCTAAATACTCATCTGCATCCATCGCATTTTCTGCTTTAGCCTTGATTATTTTCTCACGATATTCTGACTCCAGATTATTCCAGAATTTTGCCGGCACGCCAAGCACCATTTCCAGTCTGAGAGCTGTTTCCTGAGTCAGCTGGACGTCTCCATTGATAAGCCTGCTGATATGCTTTTCAGACATATCCATCCTTGCAGCAAATTCCTTCTGGCTCATTTCCCTGTCTTCCAGCTGCTCCTTAATTGTTGCTCCGGGCGGTACTGCAATATAACTCTGACTTCTTATCATAGCGCTGCCTCCTGGTTTCTATCTATTCTATGTTAATGGTAATCCGCTATTTCCATAATATGTGCAATCTGGATTTCACTGCCATGCTTCTCAAAAACAAGCCTGTATGGATGAACCAAATCTACAGCATACTGCCCCTTTCTGTTATTCGTCAGCGGATGACATCTGCCAATGCGGAACTGAACCATCATTTCTATGGTATCTGCAGCTGTTATTTCTCCTATACGCATTTGGATTTTTTCTGCCATCTCCCTGCCATAGGAACGCTCTGCAGCCCTGGCATTTGTACAAATTTTTTCAAAATACACCGTCAAGAAAAAGGGGCTGAAAAACACGACATACACATCCATCTTTTTCCGTTCCTGATTCTGGGATAACGGTGATTTCACCGGCACATTCTCCTGTGAAGCAGATACCAGAAAATCACCGCCGGAAACGCCAGGCAGGCAAGCCCCATGCCTGCATCCGCCACTGCAAACAGGGCTGCAGGCGCACCAGGGCTTCCTGCACACAGCGCGGCCTGTGCGATGCCTGCTGCCAGTACTGCGGCGACGGCGTGGCATGCGCCTTCTTTTAACACCATGCCATACATTTCCTTCTTCCGGATGCCGATTTTATGCATTACGGCAAAATCTCTCCTGCGGCCCAGCAGATTTGTGAACACTGCATTAAAGTAAACCAGCAGCCCGGCCGATGCACATATGACGGCAAAAAATCCACGCATAATTTTCTGGGTACGGTCTGAATCGGCATATTTGCGCATCTGGCGGCTGGCACTGTGAAACGAACAGCCATATTCCTGTGCCAGGCGCTCTGCATCTGCTGTGACAGCTGCTTCCATTCCTTCTTTTACCCATATATTGATGACCTGCCTGGACTGGCTGCCTTTAAATGCACGCGCTGTTTCCCTGTCCACAATCAGCAGGTTTCCGCCCAGATGGCTTTCGGACAGTATGATATTGCGGGTGTCTGCAAGCGTCAGCCGGACACTTTCGCATTTCTTTTTGGAAGCGTTTGCGATTATCGGCTCATCGTACAGGGTAAACATATCGCCGGCTTTTAAGCCTAACGTTTCCGCCAGCCCGGTTTCCATTACAGCATATCCGGCTCCTGTTTCTTCTCTGGCGTTATCGTCAGCAGCCAGTATCACATTGTAAAGACACTGCTGCTTTCCGTCTATCTGCTGCTCCATGTCCAGCATTGTACGGTAATACCCGCCCTGTGGATTTAACTGCTGTTTTTCCGCGCACAAAAACACGCCCCTGTCATAATTGATTTCATATGCCTGCACCCAGGCCACGCCCGGATGCTGCCTGATTTGCTGCAATACCCGGCTGGATATGGAAGGAACGCTGCCGCCCATAATATTTTCAAAAATACTGCCGCAGGTCAGCTGCAGGTCTCCCGGTACATAATCTTTTACATAAAGAATCCCCGCATCGCTCTGATTATCCCGGATTCCCAGTATGCTGGCCAGAACTGCCGACAGGGAAAGCGTCAGGATTGCAGGAAGCATTTTCCTGCTTCTGTTTCTCTTTCCGGCACGCATTGTATCTGCAGGGAGAACATCCGCCAGCTGCACCAGAATCACTGCCACAGCTGGCAGGATGATAAGCACAAGCATAACAGCCGTATTCCTGATGCTTTCCCATGACAGCCCGGATGCCGCGATTCCAGCTGCATCATAAGACCGGACAAAGATATTCAGCACTTTTTTATAAATAACCCGGTTCACCAGAATTCCGGCCAGCATCCCCGGCACAGCTCCCATGCAGCCAAGCGCCAGAAATTCCGTTCCGGTAATTTTCAAAAGGTCAGCCCTTTGAAATCCGATTTTCCGCAAAGCAGCAAAGTCCCGCTTTTTTCCAAGAAGACGGATATAAAAAATATGGCAGGCAGCAGCAGCGCTTATCAGCCATACGGCCAGGTTCATTATCCGGTTCTGCTTTTTTAAGCTTCCGGTGTTTTCAGCAGCAGCCGCCAGCATAAAATTTTTCCGTGCATTCAGTGCCTGCGCTTTTTCGTCCGCATAGCCTAAATATGCATTCAGTTTTTCAAAGTCCCGTGATATATTTTCCTGGCTTTCAAACCGCACGAGCGCATCGGCCAGCACTTTTTGCTTTCGGATAACGGATTCAGCCAGTTTTTCTGATACATATCCCATCTTACGCTCCATAAAACCAGGCGCATTATCGATTACCCCGACAGCCACAAGCTCCAGTCCCGGCATGCAAAACCGGATTTCTCCCGTGTCCGCATCCGCGGCTGTCAGATTTATGCAGACCGCATCCCCCAGCTTCAGCCTGTGCTGTTCCATATAGTTTTTGGTAAACACAGCTTCGTTTTCTTTTTCAGCCCACCGTCCTTCGATGGTCTGTTTCAGATTCCCGTCAGCTACTGCCGCACTTAAATCCCTGAAATTTTCATCAATATAAGCAAACGATGTCCCGTCCTCTGCCTGGCCGAGAGAAATTCTCCGCCCGGCCTGTGCCGTAAAGCTGCATTCTTTTATTTTTTCAAATTCTGCAAGTGTAATGCCATAATACGATACATGCTGGCTTCCTTCGAGCGCCCGTGCATTCTGCAGGTCTGTAATACGGACATTTTCAAAAAGCTGGTTTCCGGTCAGAAGAAAGACCGTAACACAGCAGAGAAACAGCACTGTTAAAAAGGTGCTTCTTTTATCCGTTAAAAGATATCCCTTCACGATGGTAATTATTTTCTGATTCATGCGTCATGCCCCCTGCTTTCAATACCGCCATCCTCCAGGCGGATTACCTCGTCTGCGTCTTTTACCAGTGCTTCATTATGCGTGACCATCACAATGCCCGTTTCATAGGTCTTCACCAGTTTTTTCAGCAAATTCATAACTATCCGCTCTGTTTTCGAATCCAGGTTTCCGGTCGGCTCATCGGCAAACAGAATGCGCGGATGATTCACAAGCGCCCTTGCAATTGCCGTTCTCTGCTGCTGTCCGCCGGAAAGCTGTCCGGGATAAAACGCCTGGTATGTTTCAATTTCCAGCACATCCATCAGCTCACGGACATAGCCTGCATCCGGCTTAAGCTGCGGCAGCCGGATATTATCCAGCACCGTCAGCGATGGCAGCAGTTCGTATGCCTGAAAGATAAAGCCTGTTTTTTCCCGCCGCAGCCGTGTCCGTTTTTCCTCACTCAGGCTGAAGATATCCGTGCCGTCAATCCAGACCTTTCCCTGTGAGGGGCAGTCCAGGCCAGCCAGAATATTTAAAAGCGTTGATTTCCCGGAACCGCTTCTCCCAAGCACGGCTGTAAAACTGCCCTTCTGAATACACAGTGATACACTGTGCAGTACCTGCAGGGATATTTCGTTCTGGGAATATGTTTTTGAAATATTTTCTGCCTTTAATACTTCCATAAAGATTCCCCGTCCTTTTTCATTATTTTTTACAGGCACAATTGTGCGGTTACACACGCTCTGCCTGTTTCCTGATTTTTACATGCTCCGTACAGTCTATATCCCGCAGACAGGACACGTACTGTTCCAGCCGCCGGACTGCTTCCCCCATCCCGCAGACAGCTGTGTGAAAGCTGTCATACGGCAGCTTTAATACCGTTTCCTCTTTCTGGCCAGTGTCTTTCAGACAATCTGATTCCAGATATTCCAGATATCCCTTCAGCACGGTAAGCGGTGTGCGCAGGTCATGGGCCAGCGATGCGTATAGCAGCCTTTCGTGCTGCATCAGCTCCCACGTCTTTTTCTTGCTGCGGCACAGCTCCCGGCGCATGCGCTCCATGGAATGACACAGTCTTCCAAGCTCGTCTTCGCTTTCATAGGAAATCGAAAAATCCAGATTATCCGATGTAATCTGGGTAATCCCATTGTGCAGCTCCCGAAGCGGCTTTTGCAGCTTCAGCCGGTAAACGGCACAGGATGAGGCTGTTATTCCAAAAAAGAAAATCCCGGCAGGCAGCACAGCCATGGCAGCATTGCAGCCATAGTACAGGGCAGCTTCTGAGGCTGTAAACGTTTCATATGCAAGTGTATTTTCCTGTTCATGGAAAACCAGCTTTTTCTCCCGCAGCATACTCTCCTGCAGCTGATGTATTTGGAAAACTGCCGCTCCTGTTAAAATCCCGGAGCACAAAAGCGCTGTAAAAAAAGCCAGCCCGATTGCTTTGCGTAACGGCATTGCGGAAAATTTCTTTTTTATTTTATCCATTTATATCCAATCCCCCAGACTGTTTCGATATATGAAATATCCGTATAAGCGAGCAGCTTTTTACGGATATTGCGGATATGCTCCTTTACAACCATGCTGTCTCCTTCGCCGTCATAGCCCCAGACCTTTTCATAAATATTTTCCCGGCTGAATACCATGCCTGCGTTTTTGGAAAGAAACTGTATGATTTCAAACTCTTTATTTGAAAATGCAACTGGCTGCGTTTCCCAGAATACTGCATGGCTGCTGTAATCTATCGCGAGCTTTCCCTCAAAATGAAGCTCCGGCGCGGACTTCCTGCGTTCTTCGCGGCGCAGATGCGCCATAATCCTGGCCAGCAGTTCTTCCATTCCAAACGGTTTTGTAATGTAATCATCCCCGCCTGCCAGAAAGCCGTCCACCTTATCCTGTTCGGTAACCCTTGCCGTTAAAAACACAACCGGACAGCTGAGATGTTCCCGGATAAGCGCGCACAGCTCCAGCCCGTTCATGCCCGGCATATTAATATCCAGCAGAATCAGGTCTGGTGCCCGTTCCAGGTATCTGAGCGCCTGTTCTGCTGAAAGTGCTGTGAATACCTCATACCCTTTTGCTTCCAGTGCCAGCTTCATCATGTCCGCAATTATTTTTTCATCGTCAATGACTAAAATCTTATGCTTCATGCCTGCTCCTCCCGGTGCAATTTTCCCTTTTATCAGGGATGTTTTCCGAACCCTGGTATTATTATAAATGATAAATGACAAAAAAGAGACAAGATTTGTGAAGCTGTCGCATTAAGTAAATTTATACAAGATATAGTACAAAAACGATTTAAACAAACTATATCTTGTATCGTTTTTCTTAATGTGACAGCCCCATGTCCTTTATTTTTTATAGAATAAAATCATTGACGATACGCACAATGCGCATTATAATATAATCAGCAAAACAGAAAGGAGAGATGCCATGAATGAATACGGAGATATTGGATGAAATTTCGAGAAATTGAAAATATGATATTAAAAAACGGATGGTATCAAGTAAAGCAAAAAGGTTCACATCACCAATATAAACACCCGGCAAAACCCGGAAAAGTTACAATTCCAGAACATGGCGGGGATTTGAATTCTGATACAGTAAAATCAATTATGAAACAGGCAGGACTTTAAGCCCTGATTGTTCATGCAATATAAAAGGAGGCAGCTATATTGAAATTAATTTATCCGGCTGTATTTAAGCCTTTTACAGATCAAAGCGGTGGATATGTAGTAGAATTTCCAGACTTACCCGGCTGTGTAACAGAGGGAAAAGACCTGGAACAGGCTATCGAAATGGGAATTGACGCAGCAAGTGGCTGGATATTAGGAGAGCTTGAGGATGGAGAGAAAATTCCTCATGCTTCTGACTATTCGGAAATAACTGCTGAAAATGGATGCATGGTAAATATGTTATTGTTAGACATAGATGCCTATGAAGAAAAATATGGTGAAAAAGCTGTAAGAAAAAACCTTACGATTCCTGCATGGCTGAATACGTTTGCTGAAAAAAATAATATCAATTTTTCCAAGCTTTTACAGGAAACATTATTCGCAATGGCACAGGCAAAATAAATGCAGAAAGCTGCCGCATGAAGCAGACTGATACAGCATATCGCTGGTTTCATATGTTTTGCTTCGTGCGGCAGCTCCCTTTTTCTTTTCCCGCTTATTCCGCTTCCCCGATGCTTTCTGACAGCTTTCTGACCAGCTCTGCGGAAACCACGTCGTAAGCCCCTTCATGCGGCGGGGCTGCAAAGGCGTAGGAAACGCCGTTTACTATCGTGGTCGCATCTTCCACCCAGTCCTTGCAGGAGCTGTGCACCTGGGTAATGCCGGTATCATCCATCAGCTTTCTGGCATTTGCGGCATGGATGCCGCTGCCGGCCAGAATCTCTATCTGATTGCCGTAGCGGGCCTGCAGCTCTTTTAAAAGCCCCGCCCCGTCGGCGGCTTTTGCTTTCTGCCCGCTGGTCAGTACCCGGTCAGCTCCCATTTCAATCAGCAGTTCCATGGACTGGCATGGATTTTTTGTACAGTCAAACGCCCGGTGGAACACGGCTTCTTTTCCGTATTCATGGATGATGGAAATGAGGCGCTCGTTTTGTTCCCTGTTGATGGATGCATCCGGGTTCAGGCAGCCAAAGGCAATTCCGTCCGCCCCGTGGCTTGCCAGAAGGCGTGCATCCCGCTCCATAACGGCAAAATCTTCTTCGCAGTAGCAAAAGCCGCCGCCCCGCGGGCGCACCATTGCCACGGTTTTGATGCCGCAGTGTTCTTTTACCAGCTCCAGCGTGCCCAGGGAAGGCGTCAGCCCGCCCAGATGCAGCCCGCTGTTTAATTCAATTCTCTTTGCGCCGCCAGATGCAGCCTGAAGTGCATCATAATAGCTGCCACAGCATATTTCCAGCATTTTCCTGCTCCTTTCTACAGCTGTCCCAGCCGGTACAGTGCCAGTGCGTAGATTCTGGCATTTGCCATCAAATCATCCACGGTCATCCATTCGTTCGGGTTATGCCCGATTCCCTTCTGTCCCGGGAAGCTCGGCCCGAACGGCACAATGCCGGGCAGCGCCTTTGCATAAGTCCCGCCCGTTGTCGTAACCGGGCTTCCGTCTTTTCCGGTCACGATTTCGTAGCTTTCCTGCAGCGCCTTTACCATAGGGCTGTCTTTCTCAAAGATAACCGGGTTATAGTTCATATCCAGTTCTGCCTGCAGCCCGGCTTCCTGTGCCTTTGCCTGGATTTTTCCCATAATCTGCCCAATGGAAAACCCGCCCGGATAGCTGAGTGTCACGTCAAAGCTGACTTTATCCGAACTGCCGTCTTCCGTCTTCACGCACCCCAGCTTATAGCCGCGCATTTCCATCACGCCGTATTCTTCATGGAAAAAATCAATGCCCAGGCGGTCGCCCGTATTTTTCGCACCGATAAAGTATTCGTTTACAAAATGAAAAAACGGCTCCAGGTTTTCTTTCTCGCCATAAATACGCACAACGGCACGGCCTCTCTCGCTGTACACGACCGGGTATTTGCAGTCCGGCGTAAAGCCATAAACCGGCGGTTTTTCTTTGGTGAGATAATATTTCAAATCCTCAAAACCGGATTCCTCATCACAGCCAAAAATAATGCGCACCGGGCGTTTTAATGAAAGGCCAAGCTTTTTGAGTGCTGCCAGCCCGTAAAGGCAGGCCATCACAGGCCCCTTGTTATCCAGGATGCCCCGGCTGTATATCGTTCCGTTTTCCATATGCCCGCTAAACGGCGGCTGTTTCCAGCCTTCGCCCACAGGCACGACATCCACATGCCCGATGGCACAGGCATAGCCGTCTTCCCCCGTGCCGTACTGGGCATAGCCGATGTAATTATCCAGGCTCACTGTTTCAAAGCCAAGGCGGCTGCTGATATCCAGCGCCTTTAACAGTGCCTGCCTGACACCCGCGCCGAACGGGGCATCATTTGATGCCTCGCCTTCCACGCTGTCAATCCGTACCAGCTCCAGAATGCTTTCAAGCATTTCATCCTGCAGGCTGTTTACGGCTTCTATAATACGCTCATCCAAGCTTACATTCAAGTCCATGATACACGATTCCTATTCTTCGATTGGTGCCATGCGCGTCTTCATATAGTTTTCCATCCATTCCTCGGAAGCGGTTTCAAACGTGCAGTGTCCATCCTCTGTGCGTGTTACAAGGTAAACCGTCGGTTCCTGTTTTTCTGTAACAACGGCAAAGGAAAAGTCTTCTATGTTTGTCGCAACGCCCCATTCTCCCTGCGGATTCATGGCTATCAGGGAAAGGTCGCCGGCCTGGCCCCTTCTTTCCTTAAGCTGCGCATCCAGGTAATTGACCGCTGTCTCGCAGGCTTTTTGCGGATGCATGCCTTCGCCCATCAGGCGCACGATTTCATAGGAAATGCATCCCTTCATCAGGTCTTCCCCGAGCCCGGTCGCACTGGCTGCGCCGCGCCTGCTGTCTGCATAAAAGCCGGAGCCGGAAACCGGCGAATCACCGATACGTCCCTTTTTCTTCATAAAAAGCCCGCTCGTAGAGGTCGCAGCTGTCATTTTGCCCGACATATCCAGGCATACCATGCCTACCGTATCATGCCCGGCATACGGCCTGATTTCCTGTGCCGCTGTTTCTTTTACGCGCTTGCGGTAATGCGCCTTTGCACGGTCGGTCAGCATATTTTTACGCTCAAAGCCTTCTTTATGGGCAAACTTTTCTGCGCCTTCTGCTGCCAGAAAGCTGTTGACCTTTTCACGGCTTAAGCGCCTTGCAATGGAAACCGGATTGGCAAAATCCTTAATCGCACACACAGCACCAATGTCCAGCGTGTCGCCGTCCATATACGCAGCATCCATCTCTACTTCCATTTCTTCATTTGGCAGTCCGCCGTAGCCCACCGATTTATAATACGGAAAGTCTTCCACTTCGCGGATAGCTGTCTCTATCGCATCCCCCGCGCCTTTTTGCTCCTTTAACAGCTTTGCACCTTTTGTAATGCCTTCCACGGCCATGCGCCAGGTTGCTATCATTCCCCACATGCCAGTCCCCTCCTTGTTATTGAAAGCAAAATGTGTTCTTCAAGCCGCTGATATCTTCGCCGGCAGCCAGTGCCTTTGCCAGCGTGCACATATTTTTCAATGCATCGTTTAATCCCATGCCGCCCTTCTTTGGCGTTTCCACAATGGCTACCTTGTCTTTCCAGGCTGCAATGGTGTCCGCATTTTCCACGGACATGGCTGCAAATGCTTTTGCATCCGTAGTCTGATTGATGTCATACGCTACCTTTGCACACATGGCAGCATAGTCTGCAAAATTAAATGCCGGGCCGCACATAACCACATCCGGCTGGAGTTTTTTTACCATGGCACAGAGCTTGCGGCTTACTTCCTCCGGGTCTGCAAGATATGTACCGTTGCCGCAGCACAGGCATGCAGCAACATTTCCATCGACCTGTTTTAAAAACGGCTCCATCATGACTGCAGGCCCGATAACCTCTTTTTTGCCTGTAAGCGGAACCATCGTATCGTCTTTTGTTCCAAGTCCTGACTGAATCTGGTCATATATCATAATAATTTTCATAATCGTCACCTGTTTCCTTTCATAATTGTTTTCAGAACGAGGCTGTCGCACGAAGCAAAACATATACAAGATATTCTTTGAAAGAACCATTCGAACGAACGGTATCTTGTATCATTTTTCTTAATGCAACAGCCCCGGCTATACGTGAAAGCCTCTGTCAGACCTTCCTCCAGCTCATTCATGCTGTAAATCCGTCTCAGGCACGCCAGCCCGATTCATCTGCTGCAGGCTTTTGCCGTCCTGATTCCGGCACTTTTTACAGGTCGTCGAACGAAAGGTCGTCAAAGTCAATATCATCGTCATTTTTGCTTTCCACAGCCTTTGCTTCGTCATCCAGATACTGTTTATCCATCATCTTGATAAACGGCATGTAAATAAATACGCCGAGA
>OFHA01000482.1_pt1 | contig 34551 bp, 33 predicted proteins | sample 1521891 | NCBI WGS metagenome assembly OFHA01 (sample SAMEA3504089, study PRJEB24116) | mouse gut metagenome | biome: mouse gut; feature: mouse-associated habitat; material: faeces | place: Denmark | collected 2011
TGTATTTTTAAAAGTCTTTTTCGTATTTTTATTTTCATGTTAAGTTAACAGAACCCTCTTTTTGTTTTTCTATGATATTATTTTCTATTGTTTTCCCCTTTCTAAAATCAGGTTGAAACAATTTTAAACGTAATGCATTTGTTACAACAAACACAGAACTACAACTCATTGCTGCTGCTGCAAACATAGGATTTAACTTCCAGCCTAATGTTGTAAAAAATATACCTGCTGCTAAAGGAATGCCTATCACATTATAAAAAAATGCCCAAAACAAATTTTGTTTAATATTTCTAATCACTGCACGACTTAATTGTATTGCAGCAACACCGTCCAACAAATCACTCTTCATAAGAACAATATCCGCTGATTCTATTGCAACATCTGTGCCAGCTCCTATTGCAACACCTACATCAGCTCTTGCTAATGCTGGAGCATCATTAATGCCATCACCAATCATAGCTACCTTTTTACCTTGTTGTTGTATTCTTCTAACTTCTTTTTCTTTATCTTGAGGCAAAACTTCTGCAACTACTTTTGTTAAATTCATTTGTTTGCCTATTGCCTCCGCTGTACGTTTATTATCTCCCGTCAGCATAACTACGTCAATACCCATATTGCGAAATTCTGCAATCGCCTGTTTGCTTGTTGGTTTTACAACATCTGCTACTGCTATCACACCAAGCAATTTTTTATCTTCTGCAAAATATAAAGGTGTTTTTCCTTGTTCTGCTAAACTTTCTCCCTTTTCAAAAATAACATTCTCTGCAATGCCTTGTTCTTTCATCATTTTTAAATTGCCTGCAAATATTTCTTTCCCTAAAACAGTTGCTTTTACACCTTGTCCTGCAATAGCACTAAAATTTTCACCATTTGATACTGTAATATTTTTTTGATTTACATAATTAACAATTGCCTCTGAAAGAGGATGCTCTGAAAGTTGCTCCACTGCGGCAGCATTTTTTAAAAGCTTATTTTCAAAAACACCTTCTGCTAATATAATATCTGTTACTTTTGGCTTTCCTTCCGTTACAGTACCTGTTTTATCTAATATAATAGTATCTATTTTGTGAGCAATTTCTAAACTTTCTGCTGATTTTATCAATATACCATTTTCCGCACCCTTTCCTGTACCTACCATAATTGCCGTAGGTGTTGCTAAACCCAATGCGCAAGGACACGATATGACAAGTACAGCAATACCTATCGAAAGTGCAAAACTAAATGAATATCCTAACAAAAGCCATATCGTTGTTGTTAATACAGCAATACAAATGACTACTGGTACAAATATACCACTTACTTTATCTGCTAATTTTGCAATAGGTGCTTTGGAGGCACTTGCTTCCTCCACTAATGATATAATTTGAGAAAGTGTAGTATCACTGCCTACTTTTTCAGCTTTAAACTGAAAATAACCTGTTTTATTTACAGTTGCACCAATTACAGTATCTCCAACCTTTTTTTCAACAGGTATACTTTCTCCTGTTAATGCAGATTCATCTACTGCAGAAAATCCTTCTATAATAACACCATCAACAGGTATACTTTGTCCTGGACGTACTACAATAATATCACCTTTTTGCACTTCTTCCACAGCGATTTCCATTTCTCTGCCATCTTTTAATACAGTTGCTTTTTTAGGTGCTAAATCTAATAATTTTGTAATTGCTTCTGAAGTTTTTCCTTTTGAACGAGTTTCCATATATTTACCTACAGTAATCAATGTCAATATCATACCAGAAGATTCAAAATAAAACTCCATAGCATAGCTATGTGCTGTAATCATATCGCCATGCCCCATATAATAACCCATAGCATAAATTGCAATGACACTATAACAAAATGCTGCTGACGAACCTAATGCAATGAGAGAATCCATATTGGGAGAACGATTCCACAGTGCTTTAAACCCTACAGAAAAATACTTTCTATTCAAATATAATATTGGTAATGTTAAAAATAATTGCGTGAGTGCAAAAGACATTATATTTTCATGCCCAAGCAGTATAGTAGGTAATGGCATACCCATCATATGCCCCATTGAAATATAAAATAATGGTACTAAAAATACAAATGACCATATCAGTCTTTTTTTCATAGAGTTCATTTCAGACTGCGCAATATTTTCAGCAGATACATTTGTTTTTTCACTTCCATGTATTTTTGCACCATAGCCACCTTGTTCTACTGCTTTTATAATTTCGTCATCTGTCAATGTCTGTTCTTCATATTCTACAACCATAGAATTTTGAAGTAAATTGACATTAACAGTATGGATACCTGGTAATTTTTTTACACTTTTTTCTACATGAGCACTGCACGCACTACAAGTCATACCAGATACATCAAATTTTTGTTTCACATATATCACCTCTTCCTAACACCCCACACGGGTATAGTGTTATTATAATGCTATCATTTCTTTTTGTCAATATAGTATTTTATATTATTTTTATTTTATAGCATTTAATATTATTGTTTGTAAAGATGTTTGTAATCATAGGGAGTGGCTAAACATGCATTTAAAACCTTAAGAGTATTGTCCTCTAAATAACGATATGATTGCGTTTGCAAAAGATAAAGTTCTTTGTCAAACTTTCTTTCAGGAAAGTTTGTAGGTGCAGACAACGTTCGCAAATAAAACAATATTCTTCTGTTAAAATCTTGAAAGCGTTGCTCTCAAACTCTCACTCACTTTTTGAAAAAAGGGAGGCAAAAACTTTACTGAAAAACTTCATTTTCCTGATAACAAACAAAAATAAATAAAAACCCCTTATGTTTATTACTTATAAAACATAAGAGGTATGGGGATATCGTTTGTTATAGTTGTTATTTAACTTGCTTTTTGTTCTAAACGTAATTTATCAGCAATTAAAGCAATAAATTCTGAATTTGTTGGTTTTCCTTTATGATTATTTACTGTATAGCCAAATAAAGCATTAATGGCGTCTACTTTTCCTCTGTTCCAAGCAACTTCTATAGCATGACGAATTGCTCTTTCTACACGTGAGGGTGTTGTATTGCATTTTTTAGCAATAGATGGATATAATTCTTTTGTAATGTAATTTAATACGTCCATATCATTTACAGACATTATAATTGCTTCTCTCATATAATGATAGCCTCTAATATTGGCTGGTACACCTATTTCATGCAATATACTTGTTACTTTTGTTTCTAAGTCGTAGGCAGGAGAAGGGGAAGCGTTTATCTGCACTGCAAATTCTTGAGAAACAGTAGATTTTATTGTAGATTTTTCATAAATAAGCTGATGAATGCGACTAGCAAGTGACTCCATGTCAAAAGGCTTTACAATATAATATGCTGCACCTAAATCCATCGCTTTTTGTATGACTTTTTCCTGTGTGATGGCGGAAAGCATGATGCAAACAGGATGAAAGCCATCTTTATTCTTTTGTAAGCGTTCTAGTACACCCAATCCATCTAAACGAGGCATAATGCCGTCTATTACAGCAATATCGGGGCGGCATTCTTGTATTTTGTTACAGGCATCTACTCCATCATAAGCAACTGCTACAACTGTGATGTCTTCTTGTTTATTTAGATAACTGACCACCACATCGCAAAATTCCTTATTATCATCTGCAAGCAGAACTTTTATTTTTGTTTGGCTCAATGTTGATCCCTCCAATGGTTTAAGTTTAGTTGTAAATATTTATAAAATACTCTATAAAAGTGGAAATATTTACCTGTCTGTTGATTATAGTACATAATATTTGTAATTGCAATGTTTTCAGCCATCGCAAGTTTTTACAAAATTTTACATTTCGTTAAAATAAAACAAAATAGTCTATTTTTTTATAGGGAATTATCGCATAATACAGTGAAATATGTAATTTTTACAAATATTTTTACGAATTTTTTTTATAATAATAAAGTATATTTTTGAAAAAAATGAAATGTCAACCTGTCAAAAAACATGATTATGAAAAGAAATAAATACAAAGATATTAAATAAAAATAATTTTAATACAATATTTGAATTAAAAATATTGCTATTATAAATAGAAATACTAATTTTGCTGTATAATGTTAAAAAACTGGCGAGTAAATAGTGAAACTGCCAGTTTTTTAGATATTATATTGTTTTAGGAATACCATATAAACAAAGACTTGTATTTTTATAGCGATGGTCGAGTGATACATCTTTTCCAAACCAGTTAGGTGGTACAAAAGCATGAGCAAGTTCTTGTGTATCAAATTCTACTTCTATTGTAATCAGCCCTGTTATATCTCCTTTGTAAATATCAATTTCTGCTGTTAAATGATTTTCTAATGGTACAAAATAGCGTGTTTTGATAATAGGAGGCATATCACATTTTTTTTGTAATAATTGATATTCTTCTTCTGAAATAGGTATTTCAAATTCCTCCCTTGCAATATGTCCTTTCCCCTTTACTGTTAAAAAATAGTCTTTATTGCTTTGGCGAATTCTTATAGTAGGTGAAAAAGAAATATAATATTGTGAAATCATAGCAGAAGGATATTTTGATAAACAAAAAGGAATTTCTTTTGCTAAGAATTTTCTTTCAATTTCCATAATAAACATCTCCAATCTATATTGTATTATCAAATATTATAAATAGTATATCATTGCTTTGTAAAGTTGCAAACTATCATTATATTGTGATATAATCAAAAAAAATATGTAATATTGTTCGTGAAAGGGGCGATAATGATATGAAGAAAGTTTTAGTTTTTTTAGCAGAAGGTTTTGAAGAAATAGAAGCTGTTACAATAGTGGATTTGTTACGCAGAGCAGATGTAAATTGTAAAACGATGTCTATAACAGAAAAAAGAGAAGTAATGGGGGCGCATGGTGTACCTTTTATAGCGGATATGCTTTTTGATGAAAAGATATGTATGGAGGCAATCGGATTGATATTACCTGGAGGTATGCCTGGTACAATCAATTTACAAAATCATGCTGGGTTAACAAAAGTGTTGGAAGAATTTTATAAACAAAATAAATTGATTGGAGCAATTTGTGCTGCACCTATGATATTTGGAAAATTGGGATTTGTAAAAGATAAAAAAGCTACCATTTATCCAGGTATGGAAGAACATTTAAAAGGAGCAGAATGTAGTACAGATATGGTATGTTATGACAATCATGTTATGACATCAAGAGCGCCTGGAACAGCTATGGCTTTTGGATTAAAGTTAATAGAAGTATTTGCAGGAGAACAAAAAGCAAAAGAAGTAGCAAAAGGATTAGTATATCAACAATAATATAAAATCCCTCAGAGCATTCTGGGGGATTTTATATTATCAAAATTATGTAAGTATTATTTTTGAACAGGTATAAAATGAAATAATGTTTTGATGATACCAGAACTAAATTTATTGATACCCATTTCTTTTGATGCTTTTAATACACTAGAAATATCTAAATTGTAAATATAAGAAATATTTTCTGCTGTGTAATATTGTGGTATACCACAATATAACTCTCTGGCAAATATATGACAAAGTGTACTAGAACCATTTTTCATAATTGTAAAAAATGTTTTCTGGTCTATTGTTTTAATATTTTCTTTTGCCATAATCTGTTTAACTTCCCATGAAGTAATATGGAGTAATTCGGCAGTTTTTGAAATAGAATAGGGCGGTTTTTTTGTTTTTAAAAAGATATCAATTTGCTTTAGATATGGTTCAATTTGTGTTTCATATTCCTCTTTAAATGTTTTCATAAAATATCCCTCCTGCAATGATACGATTAGTATACTATAACAAAAAAGGCTTTTCACTATGAAATGATTGGAAAAAAATCACACAAAAATATAATAAACATATTATATTAAAAAGGAGGTTGTACAATAAAGGGGGAAATAGAATGAAATTAATAGCAGTAGATGCAGGACATGGCATGAACACAGCAGGAAAAAGAACACCTATGTTTTCTGATGGTACAATTATGAAAGAAAATGAATTTAATAGAGCAACAGCAGATTATTTGGTAAAAGCACTCAATAGAAACGGTTTTAAAACAATATTAACAGCACCAGATATATTGGATACGCCATTACAAAAAAGAGTACAAAGAGCAAATGATGCAAAAGCAGATGCTTTTATTTGTATTCATGCTAATGCATATGGTGATGATTGGAATAATGCAAATGGTATTGAAAGTTGGATTTATGAAAAAAGCAATCAAAATACCATACATTTTGCAGAAGATATTCAAAAAGAATTAATTGCTTTTACAAATAGAAAAAATAGAGGAATTAAAAAAAGTAGTGATTTATATGTTTTGCGTACTACAAATATGATGGCAGTGTTGGTGGAATGTGGGTTTTTAACAAATTTGGAAGAAGCAACATTACTACGTTCAGAAAAGTATAGAAAAGAATGTGCAGAGGGTATTTGTAAAGGAATTTGCAAATATTATAATATGCCTTATAAATTAGAGCAACAAGATGATAATACAGAAAAAAAAGAGTTGTATTGCTGTGAAAAACGATATCAAAATGTAAATCAATTACCATATGGTAAAGAGGTAATACAAATGCTTATAGATAAAGGTATATTGAAAGGAAATGAAAAAGGTGATTTGGATTTAACATTAGATATGGTACGTTTATTTATGATATTAGATAGAATAGATGCTTTTGAAAAAATAAAATAAGTCTCATATATCAAATAAAAAATAAAAGCAAAGGTTTTTTCTACCTTTGCCTTAGCCTATGAGTACTAAACATTCATCAATAATTTCTTGTGGTATCGTATTCATATAACAACCTCCTTTTGCTTCATAAGATACATTTTTTAATATTATTATAACATAAATATAGAATTATTTCAATAGAATTAGATTAATATTTGATGAAAAATCATAATAAAAGAGTGTTGCAATCCATCAACACTCTTTTATTATGGTAATTATTTTGAGTTATATTATTACTAAAAAACAAAGTTTTTTTATAAAATGCTTATTTATAAGATGAATGCTTTTTATATTAGAATAAGCCGCCTCCTAAGCCTCCCATACCACCTGTAATTTTACCCATTTCTGTATTATACATTTCATCAGCTTGACGAATTGCTTCATTTACAGCGGATAATATTAAATCCTCTAGCATTTCTACATCATCTGGGTCAACTACTTCTGGGTCAATTTTAATAGACTGTATTTCTTTTTTACCTGAAATAACAATTTTGACAGCACCGCCACCACTTGTCATTTCTAATGTTTTTTCATTTAATGATTCTTGCATTTCTACCATTTGCTTTTGCATTTTTTGTGCTTGTTTCATAATGTTGTTCATATTCATGCCGCCCATACCACCCATGCCATTGAATCCTTTTGCCATATGTTTTTCCTCCTAAATATTGTTATATTTTGATAATTGTTTTTGTAATTTGATTATTTTATTTTACACGAAAGAAGACTATTACACAACTGCTTTTATTCTTGAATTTCTGCTTCTGGAAAATAATATCCAACTAAACTTTCAAATTCTGCATCAAATTCTGTTTGTTGTTCTGCTGTACCATAAACAGAAGAATACCAATTAGTATATTCTTCTTTTGTAATAGCAACAATAGAAATACTTTTTTGAATGTGTTCTTCTATTATTTGCTTTAAAAAGTCAATATTTTTTTTCACGATATCTTTTAAAGCTGGGTAATCACAAACAAGATATATATTTTGGTCTGTTTCCTGTTTAAATTCTGGAGAAATATTTTTAACAATACTCTTTAAAGATGGACTTTCTATTTTTTGACAGATATCATTCCATTGCTGTTTTATAATTTTCCTATCTTCTGAAAGTGAAGGAGGACGTTTAAATTGTTTTGGTGCAGTAATATTTTCTGTATTTTGTTTTACAGAAGGAAATGAAGTAAAAGAAATTCCGCTTTCAATTTTTCTTTCTAATGCTTTTAATTTAGCAGAAATTGCATCTATATTTTTTTCTTCTGTAATACTACAAATTTTAAGTAATGCTACTTCAAGCAATATTCTTTCATTAGAGGCATATTTTAAGTCATTTTGTAATGCAGAAAATGTTTTTATAAAATACATACATTCTTCTTTTGACATTTTTTTTGATTGTAATTGTAATTGTTGGTATTCTTCAGAAGAAATGTCTAATAGTGAAAATGCATCTTCTATTGTGTTGCATACAAGTATATTTCTAAAATGCACCACTAATTCTGTTACAAATTGAGCAATATCTCGCCCCTGTATCATAATTTGTTCTATCAATTCCATTATTTTAATAGTGTTTTTTTGCAATATGGCATCTGTCATGGAAAATAAAACACTATTATCAACAGCACCAACTACATCTAATACTTTGTTTAATGTTAATGTTTCATCACTGTAAAAAGCAATACATTGGTCTAGTATACTAAGAGCATCTCTCATAGAACCATTACCCAAACGAGCAACATAATGAAGTGCCTCTTTATCTGCTGAAACATTTTCTATATTCATATAATTTTGAAGTGTTTGTGTAATTTGTTCTGTTGTAATACGATGAAAATCAAAACGCTGACAACGAGATAATATTGTAGCAGGTACTTTTTGAGGGTCTGTGGTAGCCAATATAAATACTACATGAGCAGGAGGTTCTTCTAATGTTTTTAAAAGTGCATTGAATGCGCCTGAAGAAAGCATATGCACCTCATCAATGATATAAATTTTGTAACGACCTTCAGTAGGGGGGTATTTTACTTCTTCTCTAATTTCTCTGATATTGTCTACACCATTGTTTGATGCGGCATCAATTTCAATCACATTCATACTTCTATTTTCCAATGCTGCACGACAAAGTTCACATTGATTGCATGGATTGCCTTGCTTTGGAGACATACAGTTGATAGCTCTTGCAAATATTTTTGCAGTAGATGTTTTGCCTGTTCCTCTTGTACCACAAAAAAGATAAGCATGAGAAACACGATTTGATAAAATTTGATTTTTTATTGTTTTGACAATATGTTCCTGCCCTATCACATCATCAAATGTATTAGGACGAAATTTTCTATAAAGTGCTGTATAAGACATAATGTAAACACTCCCTCCGATTTTGTTATTTTATCACAGCAAATACAAAAAAGAAAGGGGATATGTTAGATTGTGTTTTTTGTTTCAAGTCAAAAGCATTTTATTTAGAAAAATATAATAAAATAATCAATGAGGTAGGTGTTTTTATGAAAATAATGGAAAAATATTGCTGTTTATTATTACTATTGCTTATATTATTTTATGGAGTAACAAAAAATAATCAACAAAGTACATTACAAAAAGTACTTTTTGATGAATATCATTGGCAAGCAATAGAGGGTGTATATAGTAAAGTATATTATAAAACAGAAAAAGAATATGCAGAATTGATACAAAGACAAGCAGATACTTATTATACTATGATAGCAAAGGATTTTGAATGGAATAAAAAAGAAAAAATAAATTTTATACTTTTTGAAACAAAAGAAGATTTTATGTCGTCATTATTTTATAGAGGAAATATTACTATGGGAGCATATTATAATGGAGTAATAGGAGTACTTTCTCCCAACTTATGGGAAAATCAAAAACAATATTGGAAAAAAACAGATGATTTTTTAGAAAAAGGTCCAGTTGTGCATGAAATGATTCATTTTGCAGTAGATGATAAGACGATGGGGAATTGTGAAGAATTTTTATCAGAAGGTATTGCATTATATTATGAAAAGAAATATACAGGTTTTTCAATGCCTGTTTCAAAAGGACAAATTACAACAAAAGAATTGCAACAAAATTTTGATAAGTTAGATAGTTCTTTCGCTTATTGGAAAAGCTATGAGTGGGTACAAAAGTTTGTAGAATGTTATGGAGAAAAAACATTACAAAAAGCATTACAGCAAATGGCAGAAAAATGTTACAAATAGTGAATTATGTTTTTATTTTACATTTTTATGTATTTTTAGTATAATAAAAATATAGCAAAACAGGAAAGAATACTTTTGGCTCTTTAATAAATATGTTGAGTATAGGAGGTGCAGTTTTGCAGAAAAAAGTATTGATTGTAGATGACGAAAAGAATATTGTAGACATTATAGCATTTAATTTAAAAAAAGAGGGATTTCAAGTAATAAAAGCAGGAGATGGAGAAGAAGGACTCAAAAAAACATTTGAACAACAGCCAGATATTATATTATTGGATATTATGATGCCTAAAATGGACGGTTATGAAACCTGTAAAAAAATCAGAGAAAAGTTACAAACACCTATTATTATGCTGACAGCAAGAGCAGAAGAAGTGGATAAAGTATTAGGGTTGGAATTAGGTGCAGATGATTATGTTACAAAACCTTTTGGCATTAGAGAATTAGTAGCAAGGGTAAAAGCAAATCTTCGCCGATTGGAAGCTTTGGAAAAGCGTTCTACTGCTGTAATAGGAAATCAACAACAATATGGTAGAATTGTTATTAATTTAGACAGATATGAAGTACAAAAAGATGGTACAGTAATTGATTTAACTTATAGAGAATTTGAACTACTTAAATTTTTAGCACAGCAAAAGGGACAAGTTTTTTCAAGAGAGGCATTGCTTGAAAAAGTATGGGGATATGAATATTTTGGAGATGTACGAACTGTAGATGTTACAGTTCGAAGACTGAGAGAAAAAATTGAAGATGACCCTGGAAAACCAACAACAATATTGACAAAAAGAGGCGTAGGCTATTATTTTGATTGTTAAGGGATAGATGAGTAAAATGAAAAGTTTAAAATGGAAGTTAATTACCATGTATTTGGGCTTAGTACTTTTGGTAATGATTGTAAGTGGAACATATATATTATTAAGTTTAAAAAATATTGAAATTAGCAAATCAAAACAAGATTTGGAAACATATGCCGAAAAAATAAATGACCAAGTGATTGCAAAAGAAGAAGAAAAGAATTTTCAGTCAAAATTGTTAGGTACAATGTCTAATTCCATAGGCATACAAGGAAATATATTGGACGCCAAAGGAAAAACCATTGCTTCTACTGCCGATGTGCAGCCCCCTTATGAAGATTATAAAAGTTCTGTCATTGTAACAGCAATGGCAGGCATTTCTTCTTTTTCTACGGGTAAAAAAAATACAGATTCTTTTTGGCTGGCAAAAGAATGGATGAGTTATGCTACACCAGTAAAAGATGAAAGCGATACCGTTCGCTATATTATATTTACGAGATTAGATGCTACTGATATGAAAAATAGCTTGAGGCAAACAACACGTATTATTATTATTGCTGTCATGCTTGCACTATTATTAGCAGCAATTATGGGGTTTGTTTTTTCTCAAACATTAACTGGTCCGATATTAGAATTAACAAGGGGTGCAAAAAATTTAGCTGAAGGTAGTTTGAATCAAAAAATAAAAGTCCGAAGTGATGATGAAATTGGACAGCTTACAGCAAGCTTTAATAATATGGCAACAAAATTAAAAAAGAATATTGCAGATATGTCAAAAGAAAAAAATAAGTTGGAAATTATATTACATAATATGACCGATGGTGTACTTTCTTTTGATAAAGATGGAAAACTAATGCACGTGAATACTGCTAGTATGGGAATGTTAGAGGTAGACGAACTGAATTTAACATTTTCACAATTTATAAAAGAATTTGATATTAATTCAGGTGTTTATTTGGATATGAGCCCAGAACTTTCTCAAAAAATCAATTTTCCAGTAGGAAATCGTTTTATTAATGCAAGTTTTTCTCCTTATTCTAGTGAAACGGAAAAAATTGCAGGTGTAGTAGTCGTATTACAGGACATTACAGAACAAAAGAAATTAGACGATATGAGAAAAGAATTTGTTGCAAATGTTTCACATGAATTGAGAACACCTTTGACAACAATAAAAAGTTATACAGAAACACTTTTAGATGGTGCATTAGAAGATAAAGAAATTGCAGAGGAGTTTTTAGAAATTGTAAATAGTGAAGCAGATAGAATGGCATTTTTAGTAAGAGATTTGTTGCAACTTTCTCGATTTGATAGTAAACAGGTACAATTAGATATTACAGAAATTCCATTAAATGCATTTTTAGAAGAAACAGTGCGTCAAAATAAAATTCATGCAGAGGCAAAACATCAAAATTTATATTATGTGCCTGCAAAAAAAGATGTCATATTATATGGGGATAGAGATAGAATTAGTCAAGTTATTAATAACATTGTTACAAACGCCATAAAATATAGTTTGGCAGAGGCAGAAATACGTATTTCTACAGGAGAAGATGCTTACTATTATAAAATTATGGTAAAAGATACAGGTATGGGGATACAAAGAGAGGATTTACCTAGAATATTTGAGCGTTTTTATAGAGTAGATAAAGCGCGTAGCAGAGCAATGGGGGGTACTGGTTTGGGACTTGCTATTGCAAAGGAAATTATGGAAAGCCATAGAGGACGTTTGACAGCAGAAAGTGAATACGGAAAAGGAACAACTATGACAATGTGGTTTCCTAAGGCACAACAAGAGCCTTGGGAGGGAGAAATATTTTAATATGGATATACCAAAATAATGTAATTCAAACGTAAGAGCATTGTAACATAATTGTAACATTGTTGGGTTATAATATGTGCGTGTAGAGTACTATGGTACAAAAAATTTTAGTTTAAGGAGGCCCATTAGAAATGAAAAAGTTTTCTATAGCGTTTATTGTTGTAATGCTTTTTTGCTTTGCACCAGTTTTTGTTTACGCAAGGCCTCTTGATGCTGAAACGGCGGAGCAAGAACTCGGTTTTTCCGTAACGAGTGGTATTGATATGTCTAAAGAAACTCAGTCTACATTTGATGATTCTAAAACAATATCAGGTATAGCAGACCAAGGAACTGCCATTGAAATCAGTGTTAGTACAAAAGATGCCAATGGAGATTTGAAAGAAAGTGCAAATTTTCAACTAGAAGTTGGTGCTTCTGGTATGTTTAGCCAGACTGTAGAATTAAGCCTTGGAGAAAATGTTGTAGCTATTACAGCATCAAAAGAGGGATACGAAACAGTCAATGAAGAAACCATTGTCAAACGGCGAAATATCACCATTAAAAATGAATTGGAGAATACAGTTTCGATTCCCGGCAGCACAAGAACCCTATCGCTAACAATGTAATTGGGCAAAAATGAAATATAGAAGCGGTGAAAATCAATGAATATCAACAAAATTAAAAATTTTGTCATTATTATTTTGGTTATAGCTGCTGTTTATCAAACGGGATTGTTATGGCTTGAGGATACTGCAAGCCATAACTTTTTTTATACTATTTTTGGACTGGAAAGTCAAAAAGAATTTACGGCAGAAGGAAATGCATTGCTTTTGCCCAGTAAATTTGTGATAGGCAGCGGAAACAAAAAATATACATTAGCATATGCAAGTGACATAGAAAAAGAAGCAGTATTATCAGAAGGCAATAATTTATTACAGGAAGTTTTGACACAGGGAACAGCAGATACAACAATAAAATCAGTGAATTGGGACAGCATATTAGAAAATAAATGTTTACTTTTACAGTATCATTTTTTTGTTCCAGTAGAAGAATATTTTGAAAATTATAATAAAAAGCTTTTAATACCTGCGTTGGAAAGCTTTAATTGTATTGCTATTGTGCCAAGTAAAACCAATAATAGCACAACAAATATTTATTTTATCAATACTGCTTTAGAACAAAGTTGTAATATAACAATAGAAAAGTCACGATTTAGTGCAGATTTATATACTATGCTAGAACAGAAAGAGAATCATTTAACATATGTTTCTACAAAACAAAGTGGTTTTAATTTATTTTGTGATAGTGTATTTGTACCTCAATGGAAAGAAGAAAGTTTTCCTTATAGGAGTGTTGTAGAAATCAATCCTTTTATGAAAGATGGTAGTATTAATCGATATTTTTTGGAAAATTCAGTAGATAGCTTTTTTAAAAATTTAGAATCAGACTGGAATAGAGTAGATGAAACAGGTACATTTATATTTAGTGATGAAAATGTTGTAGTAAGATATTATCCAAAAGGAATATTGGAATATTATAGCTATGGAACATATGACACAGATGCAGTAACAAATATTGCTATTGGATATCAAATTTGCAAAAATTTTATGAATAATGATACTTCATTAAAAACAGAAGTATATTTATCTGGTATAGAAATGAATAGAAATGAAATGATATACTATTTTGATTATACTGTAGATAATTATCCTATACTACTTTCAGAAGCAGTACAAAATGATTTTGAAATATCCCATGCTATAGAAATTTCAGTCAGAGGAAATTCTGTAAGAAAATATAAAAGATATGCTCATAATTTTAGAGCAGTTGATGTAAAAGATAAACAAATATCTGTGGAATTTTTGGAAGCATTAGACCAAGCCATTGAACAATATCAAATTAATCATAAAGAATCAGATATAAAAGAAGTAGAAGATATGTATTTAGGTTATTTTGTAGAACCTGATTTTGTTGTAACAATGAAATGGATAACAGAGTTATATGATGAATTGTATATTGGAAAAACAGTAAAGGATAAAACATAATATTATTTTTATAATAGTATGAATAATAATAGAAAGGAGGAAGAACTTTATGGAGTGGAAAGCAGTAAAAAATTTACTATTAGTATTGCTTTTAATGATAAATGCAGTATTAGGTTTTTTTAATTATGAGCAGTATCAACAAAATATGTTAAGTTCTAGCCAAGAAAAAGCCATTTATGAAGTTCTTTCTCAAAATAGAATTATATTATATACAGACCTTTTAACCAAATTTCCTCCTATGAGAAAACTTTCACTTAGTGCGCCTATGTATAGTAGAGATGACATGAAACAACAGTTTTTTGCTCAAGAAGAAGTAACAATTACAGTAGAATTTAATAAAACAATTATAACTGGTGAAAATAAAATACTTACTATGGAAGGAAATAAAGGTCAATTAGTATTTATCAATGGCACAAGAGAAAGTACAAAAATTACATTAGATGAAGCAAGAAAAGAAGCAAAAGAATTTATGGATTCATTATCAATAAAAATAGCGGAGAATTTTGAGATTGGTAATGTACAAGAAATAGAAAATGGTTATAAAGTAACATTTTTTGAAAAGTATAAAGGAGAATATGTCTTTGCAAATTGTTTTGAAATATATATAGGAGAAAAGGGGATTTCTCATGTTGATTTAAATTATTTTATAACAGAAGGATTTACAGGAGATAAAAAAGATATTTGTTTTTCTGATGAGGCATTACTTACTTTTTTAAGGGAAATAGAAAAAGAAAGAGAAGAAACAGGTATTTATGAAACGGTTACAGTGCAAAAAATGGACTTAGGATATGATTTTCAAGAAATGGAATATTTAAAAGTAGATAATGTGGCAAAATTAGTGCCATGTTATAGAATTTATGTTTTAGGAAAGCAAAAACCATATATTATAAATGCATATACGAATGAAATGATAAGAGAAATAAAAGAATGATGAACAAAATACCCCTTACTTGTTATAGTTAGGGGTATTATAATATGATAGAAATATATTTTATTATATATAATAATGAAAAATTTTATTTTTAGCAGTTCTATCATATAAAAAATGTTTGAGATTTTAATATTTAGTGGTATAATTGCTATAATAAAAAAAGAAATTTGTAATATATAATTGATGTATGGTTGAATGTTATTTATATGATGATAAATGTTTTTAGTTTTTTGTAATGTAGAATGTTTGGAATAAATTGATAAAATAAATTTACGAATATATTTAACTTGTGTTATAATACATTACTGATATATTTTTTGATAGGAATGGATGTATTATACTATTTGATAACATAATTTAATTTGATAAGTTACATAAAAATAAATATAGATTTTAAAATGATATAGTCTACTGACTTTTGATATGAAAAACAAGAGTTTCTTTGGGAGGAATTGAAGTTTTTATGGATAAATTAATTGTAACGGGGCAAAAGCAGTTAAAAGGAGAAGTTTGCATAAGTGGGGCAAAAAATGCAGCAGTTGCGATTATTCCAGCTGCAATTATGGCAGATGATATTAGTGTAATTGAAAATTTACCTTGCATTGAAGATGTAAGTAGCTTATGCAATACAATAAATAAAATTGGAGCAAAAAGTTCTTTTATAAATAAACATACATTGCAAATTGATGGTAGAAATATTAATAATATTTGTGCAACTTATGAAGAAGTACAAAAAATTCGTGCCTCTTATTATCTTTTAGGCGCTCTTTTAGCACGTTTTAAAAAAGCTGAGGTTGCTATGCCAGGAGGCTGTAATTTTGGTACAAGACCTATTGATTTGCATTTAAAGGGCTTTAGAGCATTGGGAGCAGATGTTATTGTAGAAAATGGTATTGTAAAAGCATATGCTGATAAATTGGTAGGTACTTCTATTTATATGGATCAGGTAAGTGTGGGTGCAACCATTAATATTATGCTTGCTGCTACTATGGCAGAGGGAAAAACAGTAATTGAAAATGCGGCAAAGGAACCTCATATTGTGGATACTGCAAATTTTTTGAATTTTATGGGAGCAAATATTAAAGGTGCTGGTACAGATGTAATACGTATTACAGGTGTTAAAAAACTGCATGGCGCACAATATACTATTATACCAGACCAAATTGAAGCAGGAACTTATATGATTGCCTCTGCAATTACAGGGGGCGATGTTCTTGTAAAAAATATTATTCCAAAACATATGGATTCTCTTTCTGCAAAATTGGTTGAAATGAATGTAAGAGTAGAAGAATTTGATGATGCAATTCGTGTTATATCAGATAAACCTTTGAGAAATGTAAATGTAAAAACAATGAGTTATCCTGGATTTCCTACGGACTTACAACCACAAATGGCAGCATTGCTAAGTGTATGTCAAGGAACAAATATTATTACAGAAAATGTGTGGGAAAATCGTTTTCAATATATAGATGAATTGCGTCGTATGGGGGCAAATATTACAGTAGATGGCAGAATTGCTGTAATAGAGGGAGTACCATTTTTAACAGGTTCTCAAGTTTCTGCAACGGATTTAAGAGCAGGAGCAGCTATGATATTAGCAGGGCTTGCTGCAAAAGGAGAAACTCATATTGATAATACAAAATATATTGACAGAGGATATGAAGATGTAGAGCACAAATTTTCTGCCTTAGGGGCTGAAATTAAAAGAATACAAATATAATGCTGTTTCATATTCTTTATTTTATATAAAAATATTACTACTATAAATTAAGGAGGATTTCACCTCATGGCTTTAAAATTTTGTGCCATTGCCAGTGGTAGCAGTGGAAATAGTGTTTTTGTTGGCACAAAACATACAAAAGTATTGATTGATGCTGGATTGAGTGGAAAACGTATTATAGAAGGACTTGCATCATTAAATATAACAGGAGAGGCAATAGATGCTCTTTTTATTACACATGAGCATACAGACCATATAAAGGGTGTTGGTGTATTTTCGAGAAAATTTGATATTCCTATTTATGCTACAATAGGAACATGGGAGGCTATGGAGAATCAAATTGGTAAAATTACACCAAAAAATAAACGATTTGTATATGAGGAAGAACCTTGTGTCGTTAATGATATTTGTTTGTATCCTTTTTCTATTCCTCATGATGCTAAGCAACCTGTTGGATATAGCATAGAAGCAGAAAATCATAAAATTACTATTGCAACGGATTTAGGTCATATTACAGATGATATTAAACAGAAGCTATTTGGTAGTGAAATTTTGCTTTTGGAAGCAAACCATGATGAAGAAATGTTGAAAAATGGTCGTTATCCCTATCATTTGAAACAAAGAATATTAGGAGAACAAGGTCATATTTCTAATCATACAGCAGGCAATTTGTTATGTGATATTATGTCTGAAAAATTAAAATATGTTTTTTTAGGTCATATTAGTGAAGAAAATAACTGTCCTCAGCTTGCTTATCAAACAGTAGAAGATATATTGCATAAAAATAATATAAAGGTTGGAAAGTGTTTACATTTAGATATGGCACCAAGATACAGTAATAGCTATATTGTGGAATTATAAGGAGTAAATATGCGTATTACAGTAATATCTGTGGGAAAGTTAAAAGAGAAATATTGGAAAGAGGCTTTACAAGAATATAGTAAACGTTTATCTAAATACTGTAAATTAGATATTGTGGAGGTACAAGACGAAAAAGCACCCGAAACAATGACAAAGGCAGAACAACAACAAGTTTGTTATAAAGAAGGACAAAGAATATTAAAAATGATAAAAGAAAATGCTTTTGTGATTGCACTTGCTATAAATGGTAAGATGCTTTCTTCTGAGCAGTTTGCAGAACAAATACAAATGGATACTGTTCAAGGAGTCAGTCATATGATATTTATTATTGGTGGTTCTTTGGGATTATCAAAAGAAGTGGTGCAAAGGGCAAACAGAGCAATCAGTTTTTCTGCTATGACATTTCCTCATCAAATGATGAGAGTAATATTATTGGAGCAAATTTATAGAGCAATGCGTATTATTAAAAAAGAGCCTTATCATAAGTGATTATAAAAATAAACTATGAATGATAATAAAAGACAATATATTCATGAACTTTTTAAAACAAAAAATAATATACAGCTTTATCAAAGTCAAACAGCAGTTATACAACAAATGCTTTTGATTGATAATCAAAAAGATTTTGAGGACTTTTTACAGTATAATGATTTAGATGAAACGATATTTTGGCTACATTATTCTGTAATACAAGGAGAAAGCTTATTAATTGGAGGATATGACGAAGATATTAGTAAAGATGTTGCAGTATTTTTAAAAAAGAAACTACCAAAAGAATTATTTTATACGATTGAATGTGATATCCAACATTTGTATGTGTGTTTAGGAGATTATAATAATATTGAAAAACAAATTGCTGTTTGTAATCAACATTTAAAAAATACGAAATATTCTATACAATTATGTTGTGATGAAACATATTGTGCAGGAGTTTATTTTTTAAAAGTAAATATAGTAGGGTGATATATATGGAATATGTAAAAGAAATATTTGCACAATATAATAGACAATGTATTCGAGTTTACCAAGCATATAATACTATCATCGCCAAAGAAGCGATTACATTACAAACATTTGGAGAAAATTTTAATATTAATCGTATGACATGGATAAAGCCATCATTTTTATGGCTTATGTATCGTTCTAATTGGGGAACAAAGAAAAATCAAGAATGTATATTAGCTTTAGATATCTATCAATCTAAATTTAATGAGTTATTAGAAAAAGCAGTTTTGACTTCTCCAGATTCTGTAATTTATACTAATATACAATGGAGAAAGGCTTTTGATGAAACAACAGTATATTGTCAATGGGACCCAGATAGAAATGTGAATGGAAATGCTATTAATCGTGCAGCAATACAAATAGGATTGAAAGGGAATACATTAAAGGATTTTTTAAATATGGGTATTTATTGTATAAAAGATATTACTCCATTAGTAAGAAAATGGAATGAACAAAGAAAATGTGGTAAATTAAATTCAAAAGATTTACCAGTAGAAAAAATATATCCTATTAAAAATAAAGTAATTAGAAATAGGTTAAATATGAAATAATGCCATATTTAATATATTTACTGGAATTTTATAAAAATCAAAATATAGCGATAAATTGTATTATAAAATGAAAAGGAAGTAGTCAAATGAATTATTATGGAAATCCGATTACAAGATTGATTGAAGAATTCTCAGGACTGCCAGGAATAGGAGGAAAATCTGCTCAGAGATTGGCGTTTTACATCATTAATATGCCAAAAGAAAAAGCATTTTCACTTGCCTCCGCCATTACAGAAGCAAGAGAAAACGTAAGATATTGTTCTGTTTGCTGTAATTTAACAGATAATGACCCTTGTCCTATTTGTAGTAATTTGAAGAGGGATAATAAAACAATTATGGTTGTAGAAGACCCAAGAGATATGGCAGCGTATGAAAGAACAAAACAATATCATGGATTATATCATGTATTGCATGGTGCGATTTCTCCTATGCTTGGAATAGGTCCTCAAGAAATTAAAATAAAAGAGTTACTTAATCGATTACAACAAAATAATGATATAGAAGAAGTAATACTTGCTACCAATCCTAATGTGGAGGGAGAAGCAACAGCAATGTATATTAGCCGATTGTTAAAGCCTTTACAAATTAAAGTAACAAGAATTGCAAATGGAGTACCTGTAGGAGGAGATTTGGAGTATATAGATGAAATTACATTGTCTAGGGCTTTAGAGGGCAGAAGGGAAATGTAATGAAACATAATAATATAGGTTATAATAAAAGGATTGAAACTATAAAAGTATTCAATCCTTTTATTATGAAAAAATAGGTGATTATGGTAAGTTTTTACTGAAAAGCATATATTATTTATATATACGAATTAAAAATAGTAATATTTTTTAATATTTATGAAAATACCATATTTTTAAAAAGGGTAAAAATATAAATTGCCAAAAAACAACGAATATTGCTGTAAAAAAGCACCAATTTGATTGTTTCATAGATATGCCTCCAGCCATTTTAAAAATTTTATAATAATTTTATTATAATAGAATATAACAATAAATACAACATAAAAGGTTATATTTTATATAACCTATTACCTTGTTATTTTACTTTTTGGGTTAGGCTATACTTTACCCAAAAAGTAAAGAAGGTGGTGAAAATAATGGATTATAAAAAAGAAATGGGTTTGCGTTTAAAAGAAAGAAGAAAAGAAATGCGTATGACACAAGAACAACTTTCTGACCAGTTAAATATTTCTATAAAACATTATAGTGAGGTAGAAAGAGGCATCACAGGACTTTCAGTAGAAAATATTATTAAAATAAGTAATATACTTCATGTTAGTATTGATTATCTTTTAAAAGGAGAAATAAAAAAAGAAGAATTTCCTAATGAAATGATATTGTTTTACCAAAACTGTTCTTTGGAACAAAAAAAAGGCGTACTACAAATATTCCATGGTATAGAAAAGTTGGCTACAAAATAAATTACTTATAAATTTTTATACACCCACAAACTTTTTTTAATTTGTGGGTGTTTTATAGTAAAATGTATATTAATACCATCTTGTAATAGGTAGACTATTATTAATACCTTTTGTAAATAATATTTGATGTAAATCTATTATACCATTATGAAAAGCTGCTGCACAGCCACAAAGATATAAATCCCACATTCTAATAAATTCCTCATCAAACATGGTACGAATAGTATCTAAATTTTGTCTAAAATGCTTATCCCAGCAAAGTAATGTTTTATTGTAATGAAGACGTAAATTTTCGATATCTAATACATCAAAATTTAATTCAGCGGATTGACTAATAATTTCTCTTAAAGAAGGTATGACGCCTCCAGGAAAAATATATTTTTTAATCCAAGGGTCTCCAGAATTTTCTTTTTTGGCACTGATATAATGCAATAAAAATAAGCCATGTGTATTTAATACATCATTTACACTATATAAAAATTGATGATATTGTTCTCTGCCAACGTGTTCCAACATACCTACACTAACTACTCTATCAAAATTTTTATTTAAGTGTTTTAAATCTCTGTAATCTAATAATTCTATTATAATATCATTTTGAAGTCCTTCCTCAGCAATGCGCTGTTGACATTTTTTATATTGTTCTGTACTAAGTGTAATACCAGTTCCTTTAATGTGATATTTTTTAGCTGCTTCTATTAATAGAAATCCCCAACCACACCCAATATCAAGTAATGTCATATTTTCTTTTAAATATAGCTTTTGTAATATATAATCTACTTTATTTATTTGCGCTTGATAAAGTGAGTCTGATTCATTTTTAAAATATCCGCAAGAATAGCTCATTGTTTTATCCAGCCAAAGCTGATAAAAATCATTTCCTATATCATAATGAGAACAAACTTCTTTTTTTTGTGTTCTTTTGGAATGGGAGGGGAATATTAGTTTTTTTAATGCGGATTGGTCAGTTGAAAACTTATTCATTTGTATTAAAAAATGGTCTAAAGCGTTATATAAATCTCCTTCAATTTCTATATCACCACGCATATATGCCTCACCTAAAGCAAGAGAAGTACTTTTCATTAATTCTTTGATATCAATTTCTTTTTTAAAATGTACAACAAAAGTGGGCTCTCCTTTTCCAATATGATATGTGTTATTTTGATATTTCATAATAAAAGGGTATTCATCAAATTTTTGTAAAAATTTTATCATCATATTTTCTTCTAATTGTGCTTGCATAATTCAACCTTCTTTCTAAAATAATATTATTATGAAAGTATAGACAATATTTGAAAAATCAAACTATGGTATAAAATGTTTGTTTTATAATGGAATAAAAAAACAATAAAATCATATACTGATAATAATGAAGCAATTTTAATGTTAATATCATGTTAAAAAAGTTCACAAATTGTTTACAATAATATTAGCACTCACCTCTTGACAGTGCTAACAATAAGTTGTATAGTATATTCAGAACAAAAGAAATGAACAAAATGTCCATTTTAAGTAGTCCATCAATCATAACTATAATATTTAATTGGAGGAATGACTTATGATGTTACCTAGCATTTTTGGAGGAAGTTTGTTTGATGATTTTATGGATTCCCATTGGGACAAAGATTTTTTTGGAGGAAAAAGTCATTTAATGGGTGCATATGAAAAAAATATGATGAAAACTGATATAAAAGAAAAAGATAATCAATATGAAATAGAAATTGATTTACCTGGATTTAAAAAAGAAGAAATTAATGCAAATTTGGAAAATGGTTATTTAACAATCAATGCATCAAAAAATGAAGAAAGAGAAGAAAAAAACGAATCTGGAGTTTATATTCGCAGAGAGCGTTATACTGGTCAATGTGCAAGAAGTTTTTATGTAGGTGAGATGGTACAGCAGCAAGAGATTAAAGCAAAATTTGAAAATGGTATACTGCATTTGGTAATACCTAAAAAACAGGAAACAAAAGTAGAACAAAAAAAATACATTGCCATTGAAGGATAATAAAAAATAAAGGAATACGGTACTGCCGTATTCCTATTTTTGTGTTATAATAACTTTGTATCATGTAATGAGTAAAGAAAGGAAATCATATGACAGACAGAGAATTAATTGATTTTTTAGGCATTGCAGAAAAAATGAAATGTAATACAAGACATTCTTGGACATCTACAAACAGAAAAGAAAGTGTAGCAGAGCATAGTTGGAGGCTATCTCTTATTGCTTTATTATTGGAAAGAGAAATAGAAAATGTTGATTTTCAGAAAATTATAAAAATGTGTATTATACATGATTTGGGAGAGGCAATTACAGGAGATATCCCTTCTTTTTTGAAAACAAAACAAGATTCTAAAACAGAACAAAAGACAATTACAATATTAATAGAAAAATTGCCAGAGCCTCAAAAAACAGATATGTTTACACTTTTTGAAGAAATGGAAAAAAGAGAAACAATAGAGTCAAAAATTTATAAGGCATTAGATAGATTAGAGGCAGTAATACAACATAATGAAGCACCCATTGATTCATGGTTGCCTTTGGAGTATGAACTGCAACAAAGCTATGGCTGGGAAGAAGCACAAGTGCATGAAAGATTAAGTCAATTACGTCAAACAGCAAAACAAGATACAATTGATAAAATAAAAAGAGAATCAAAACAGTAAAATATGTTTTTTATAGTAATACTATGAGAATAATAAGTGAAAACGGAAAGTATATAATTCTATTTAAGTGTTGCATAGAGAGGGACTTTTCTGATAAACTATAAAGAATGTGAAACTATTTTAATAATGAGGTGAACCTAAATGGGTCTTTTAGAAAAAATATTTGGTAATTACAGTGAAAAAGAAATTAAGCGTATTACGCCTATTGTAGATAAAATTGATGCTTTAGCACCAGAGTTTGAAAAATTATCTGATGAAGAATTGAAACATAAAACAACAGAATTTAAAGAACGTCTTTCAAAAGGAGAAACACTTGACCAGATTTTACCAGAAGCTTATGCGGCAGTAAGAGAGGCAGCAAGTAGAGCATTGGGTATGCGTCATTTTAGAGTACAGCTTTTGGGTGGTATTGTTATGCATCAAGGACGTATTGCAGAAATGAGAACAGGTGAAGGTAAAACATTAGTGGCAACATTATCCTCTTATTTAAATGCATTAGAAGGAAAAGGCGTACACGTTGTAACAGTAAATGATTATTTGGCAAAACGTGACTCTGAATGGGTAACGCCTTTGTTTGAGAAATTAAATATGACAGTAGGCGTAATATTAAATGACATGGAAAATGATGAACGTCGTGCAGCTTATGCTTGTGATATTACTTATGCAACAAATAATGAATTAGGTTTTGACTATCTGCGTGATAATATGGTAGTTAGAGAAGAAAGTATGGTACAAAGAGAGTTGAATTTTGCTATTATTGACGAGGTAGACTCTGTACTGATTGACGAGGCAAGAACACCTTTAATTATTTCTGGTTCTGGTGCAAAATCTACTGAATTGTATAAAGTAGCAGATACTTTTGTAAAAACACTGAAAAAAGGTAAAATATTAAATGAAGAAGAAGCATTGAATCCTTTGACGAAAGAAGAAATTCAAGAAGAAGGAGATTATATATTAGATGAAAAAGCAAAAAGTGTTACGTTAACACAAGAAGGTGTCAAAAAGGCAGAAAAATTTTTCCATATTGAAAATCTTTCTGATGCAGAAAATCTTGAAATACAACATCATATTAACAATGCTTTAAAAGCAAATTACAATATGCATATTGACCAAAATTATGTTGTGCAAAATGATGAGGTCATGATTGTAGATGAATTTACAGGACGTATTATGCCTGGTAGAAGATATTCTGATGGTCTGCACCAAGCAATTGAAGCAAAAGAAAATGTAAAAGTAAAAAAAGAAAGTAAAACATTAGCAACTGTTACATTCCAGAATTTTTTTAATAAATATAAAAAGAAATGTGGTATGACTGGTACAGCAAAAACAGAAGAAACAGAATTTAGAAATATTTATGGTATGGACGTTGTAGAGATTCCTACAAACAAGCCTGTTATTAGAATTGACCATCATGATGTAGTGTATCGTACAGAGGCAGCAAAATTTAGAGCAGTTGTAAAAGATATTATTGCTTGTCATGAAAAACATCAGCCTGTATTAGTAGGTACAATTACTATTGATAAATCAGAACAATTAAGTAAAATGCTTAAAAAAGAAGGTATTAAACATCAAGTGTTGAATGCAAAATATCATGAACAAGAAGCAGAAATTGTTTCTCACGCAGGTGAACTGGACGCTGTTACCATTGCCACAAATATGGCTGGACGTGGTACAGACATTAAGCTGGAAGATGGTGTCCCTGAAATTGGTGGATTAAAAATTATTGGCACAGAACGTCATGAATCCAGACGTATTGATAATCAGTTGCGTGGACGTTCTGGACGTCAAGGTGACCCTGGAGAATCTAAATTTTATATCTCTATGGAAGATGAGTTGATGCGTTTATTTGGCTCTGAAAAAACAATGAAATTAGTAGATGCTATGGGATTAGAAGAAGATGACCCTATTGAGGCAGGTATGTTAACAAGAGCCATTGAAAATGCTCAGAAAAAAGTTGAGGGAAATAACTTTGCTATTCGTAAACATTTGTTGGAGTATGACCAAGTAATGAATGAGCAAAGAGAAATTATATATGGAGAAAGACATAGAGTTTTAATAGGTGAAAATTTAAGAGAAAGCATTATGTCTATGATAGGTGATGTAGTAGATAGATATGTTGATGCCTATACTGGAGAAAGTGAATTCCCAGAAGAATGGGATATGGCTGGATTAAGTGAAAGTTTAGGCTCTGTAATACCAATTGGCGCAATTACAATAAAAGATGACAGTAAAGAAAATTTAACAAGAGATAATTTAAAACAAACATTGAAAAAACTGGGTGAAAAAATATATGAAATGAAAGAACAGGAAATTGGTGACCCAGAAAGAATGAGAGAATTAGAAAGAGTAATACTGTTAAGAGTGATTGACCAAAAATGGATGGACCATATTGACGATATGGAACAAATGCGTCAAGGTATTGGTTTACACGCTTATGCACAAAGAGACCCTCTTATTGAATATAAATTTGCAGGATATGATATGTTTGAAGAATTGAGCAATAATATTCAAGAAGATACATTACGTATGTTGTATAGGGTAAAATTAGAAACAGAAACAACAAGAGTACAAACAATACAGCCTATGTTTACAAATAAAGATGATACTGCACAGAAAAAGCCAAAAGAAAGAAAAGAGGCAAAAATAGGCAGAAATGACCTTTGCCCTTGTGGTAGTGGAAAAAAATATAAAAACTGCTGTGGCAAAGATGCATAATTTGAGTATATAAGAGGGGAAGGACTCCCTACTCATATAAATATTATAATATGATTTTTAAGGAGATGATTTTTTATGTTTGAATTAGAACAAATTCGTCTATCGCTATCTGCGTATGACCAAAAATTAGAGGAAATGGGGGCTTCACTTTGACGTCGCTGGCGCAAAGGAAAAAATAACAGAATTAGAAGAAATATCTGCTGACCCAGATTTTTGGGCAGATATGGAAAAAAGTCAAAAAGTATTAAGACAGTTAAAAGGATTAAAAAATAAAATAAATAGATATGAAACACTTGTAACACAGTATGAAGATATTCTGACACTCATTGAAATGGGTACAGAGGAAGAAGATGCTAGCATTATTAGTGAAGTACAAGAATTAGCAGATGCTTTTTTAGCAGAATATGACAATTTAAAAATTTCTACACTTTTAGATGGAGAATATGATAAAAATAATGCTATTGTGACATTACATTCAGGTGCAGGTGGTACAGAGGCTTGCGACTGGACAAATATGCTTTTTCGTATGTATACAAAATGGGCAGACAGAAACGATTTTCAAATTGAAATATTAGATATGTTAGACGGCGATGAGGCAGGACTAAAGTCTGTGACTATACAGGTAAATGGCGAAAATGCCTATGGCTATTTAAAATCAGAAAAGGGTATTCATAGATTAGTAAGAGTATCTCCTTTTGATAGTTCTGGAAGACGGCACACTTCTTTTGCATCTTGTGATGTTATGCCTGAAATTGAAAATGATACAGATATACAAATCAATACAGAAGATATTCGTGTAGACACATATCGCGCCAGTGGTGCAGGAGGACAGCATGTTAATAAAACATCTTCTGCTATTCGCATTACACATAATCCTACTGGTATTGTAGTACAATGCCAAGATGAAAGAAGTCAATTTAGCAATAAAGACAGAGCAATGAAAATGTTAAAAAGTAAATTGCTTTCATTAAAAATTGAAGAACAAATGAAAAAATTGGCGGAAATCCGTGGAGATGTGAAAGAAATTGGCTGGGGTAGTCAAATTCGTTCTTATGTATTTATGCCATATACTATGGTAAAAGACCATAGAACATCAGAAGAAACGGGAAATGTGCAGGCTGTTATGGACGGCAATATTGATAATTTTATCAGTGCATATTTGGCATGGATACACAGTTAATAAGGAGGCTTGCTCCTTGAAAGAAATTAAAATTACAGAACAACAACAAAATCAAAGATTGGACAAGTTTTTATTAAAGTATTTTAATAAAGCACCTAAGAGCTTTATATATAAAATGCTGAGAAAAAAACGCATTAAATATAATGGCAAAAAAGGCGAAGGCAATGAAATACTCCAAAAAGGGGATTGCTTACAACTTTATATTTCTCGTGAAACAATGGAAAGTTTTATGGAACAAAAAGCAATTTATAAAGCAGAAAGACATTTTGCTATTGTATATGAAGATGATGATTTGCTGGTAGTATCTAAGCCAGCAGGACTTCTAGTACATTCTCAAAAGAGCAGTGATAAAGAAACACTGATTGACCAAGTATTATATTATATGTATCAAAAGGGACAATATGTTCCTTCAAAAGATAGTACATTTACACCAGCTGTATGTAATCGTTTGGATAGAAATACAAGCGGTATTGTGATTGTAGGAAAAAATTTAAAAGCAGTACAAGCTGTGAATAAAGCGATTGCAGAAAGAAAAGTAAATAAATATTATATGGCATTAGTAAAGGGAACTATCACAAAACAAGGAAATATCACTTGTTATTTAGAAAAAGATAGTGAAAATAATCAAGTAACATTATATGACAAGCCAAAACAAGGAACAAAAAAAATTATAACAAAATATAAACCTATTGCAAATGCGAAAAATATGACGCTTTTAGAAATAGATTTAGTGACAGGACGCTCTCATCAAATTAGAGCACAAATGCAGAAAATGGGGCATTGTGTCGCAGGCGACAGAAAATATGGTGATGAACAATGGAATATCCATTTTGTAGAACAATTTGCTTTAACAAATCAATTTTTGCACGCTTATAAAGTAGTATGGCAGCAAAATGAAGGTGACTTAGCACATTTAGCAGGAAAAGAATGGATTGCGTCATTACCCAAAACATTGCAGGAAATTTATAATTTTTATTTTGTAACAGATAAAAGAGGAGGCAGTTTATGAAGGCGATTATATTAGCGGCTGGTTATGCAACCAGGTTATACCCTCTGACAATAAATAAACCAAAAGCATTATTGACAATTAATGAAAAACCAATTATTAATTATATTGTAGAACAAATTAATACCATTGATGTTGTAGATGAAATTTATGTTGTAACTAATCATAAATTTATTGATTCTTTTGCTGACTGGCAAAATGAAATTGAAAGCAGAGCAAAAATAACTGTTTTAGATGATGGAACAACAAGCGAGCAAGATCGTAAGGGCGCAATTGGGGATATTGCATTTGTAATACAAAAAATGAATATAAATGATGAATTACTTGTGGTTGCAGGTGATAATTTCTTTACTTATCCATTAAAAAATTATTATGATTTTTATAAACAAAAAGATAAAGACTGTGTTTGTGTAAAAGTATGGAATGATGAAAAAACACTTAGAAATTTTGGTATTGCATTATTAGACCAAAATAATAAAGTGTTGGATATTGAAGAAAAACCTGAAAATCCAAAATCAAATACAGTGGTGTTTGCTATGTATTTATATCAAAAAGACACAATACCCCTTTTTGAAAAATATTTATCACAGGGAAATAATCCAGATGCTCCAGGAAACTTTCCAGCATGGTTATATAAACAAAAAGAAGTATATGCTTATACATTTAAAGGGGAATGTTATGACATAGGTACACCAGAAAGCTATCAAGAAGTACAAGCATTGTTTCAAAAATAAAATATTTGTTTAGGATTACTGCTATATAGTAATTTGTTTTGAAATAAGTCGGTTAGGCTGTCGTTTTCGACGGCCTTTTTTTAAAGATATGAAGAAAGAAAGGAGAATTTTTTTGGAGTGGATAGAGATTTTTGTGGAAACAAGTCAAATAGGCTTGGAATTGGTAAGTGGCTTGTTATATCAATGTGGTTTAACGGGGCTTATGATAGAGGACAGTTCTGATTTTGAAGAATTTTTGCAAAATCCAAATAGAGAATGGGATTATATAGAAGATGAATTAGTAGAACAAAAACAAAAGCAATTAACTGGTATTACATTTTTTATAAGAGATAATATACATGGTAGAGAACAGCTTTCAGATATTAAAAGTGCATTACTTTCATTGAAACAGCAGGAAAAAGAATTTGATTTAGGAACACTAGAAGTAACTATGAAAAATATAAAAGAAGAAGATTGGGCTAATAATTGGAAAAAATATTTTAAGCCTTTTGCTGTGGGTGATAAAATAATTATAAAACCTTCTTGGGAAGAACTAAAAGAAACTACTGATAAAATTGTATTAAAAATTGACCCAGCACATATTTTTGGAACAGGGACACATGAAACAACACAATTATGTATAGAGTTTATAGAACAATTTGTAAAAAAAGAAGATACTATATTTGATATAGGCTGTGGCAGTGGTATATTGTCTATTGCATCATTGCTTTTGGGAGCAAGTTATGCAGACGCTATTGATATTGATGCTAATGCAGTAGATGTTGCTTATGAAAATGCAAAAAGAAATGATATTAACAAAAAGAGATATCATGTTGTATCTGGAAATATATTAGATGATGAAATACTACAAAAAACATATAGCGACAAAAAATATGATGTTGTAGAAGCAAATATTGTAGCTGATGTGATTATTGCGCTTTCCAAACAAGTACCAGATTATATTAAAGATAAAGGTATTTTTATATGTAGTGGCATTATAAAACAAAGAGAAGAAGATGTCAAACAAGCATTACAAAAAAATCATTTTACAATATTGGATATAAAATATAAAAAAGATTGGGTTGCTATCATATCCCGTTATGATGGATAAGGGGGTAAAAAATGCCTAAATTTTTTGTAAATAAAGAACAAATTGAAAAACAAATTACAATTCTAGAAGAAGATGCTAAACATATTAAAACAGTTTTAAGAAAAAAAGAAGGAGAAAAATTGATTATCTGTGATGGAGAAGGTATAGATTATATTTGTAGCATAAATTGTTTTGAACAAAATACAGTAATTGCTGATATTATAGAAAAACAGTATTGTGGATCAGAACCGCCTATCAAAATTACATTGTTTCAAGGACTGCCTAAAGCAGATAAAATGGAGTTAATTATACAAAAATGTGTAGAATTGGGTGTGGATAGTATTGTACCTGTTGCAACAGAACATTCTGTTGTTAAATTAGATAAAAAAGAACAGAAAAAATTAGAAAGATGGCAAAAAATTGCAGAAGCGGCAGCAAAACAAAGTGGACGTGGAAAAATCCCTCAAATTGGAAATATACTTTCTTTTGAACAAGCATTACAGCAAAGCAAAAAATTGGATAGTGCAATTATACCCTATGAAAAAGAACAAAAAAGAAATCTAAAAGAATTTATAAAATGTTTTAGGGGAAAAAGTATAGGAGTATTTATAGGAGCAGAAGGGGGATTTTCTGAACAAGAAATTGCACAGGCAATAGAACAAAATGTAATACCTGTTACACTAGGTAAAAGAATATTAAGAACAGAAACAGCAGGTATGATAACAACAGCAATATTGATTTATGAAATGGAACAAGGTGATAATATATGATTTATTTTGACAATGCAGCAACTACAAGAGCATCAGAACAAGTTGCAGAAAAAGTGACAGAAATGCTTTGTCATAATTTTGGTAATCCAGCTTCTGTAAATAAATTGGGCTTACAAGTAGAAAAAGAAATCAAAAAAACAACAGAAATATTAAGCAGAGGAATTCATTGTAAAATAAATGAGATTTATTATACTTCTGGAGGAACAGAGGGAGATAATTGGGCAATTTTTGGTACAGCAGAGGGATATCAAAGACAAGGAAAACATTTGATTACAACAAAAATAGAACACCCTGCTGTAAAAAAACCTATAGAAACATTAGAGCAAAAAGGATATGATATTACTTGGCTTTCCGTGGATAAAAAAGGGAAAATTGATTTAGAGGAATTAAAGCAATCCATTAGAAAAGATACCATATTTGTTAGTATTATATTGATAAATAATGAAACAGGAGTGATACAAGATGTAGAAAAAATAGGAAAAATAATAAAACAGCAAAATGAAAATACATTATTTCATGTAGATGCAGTGCAAGCATTTGGAAAATATGCTATTGATGTAGAAAAAATGAATATAGACTTGTTGACAATGAGCGCTCATAAAATCAATGGTCCAAAGGGTGTGGGTATGCTTTATAAAAGACAAGGATTAAAAGTAAAACCTTATATATTAGGAGGCGGACAGCAGCAAGGACAGCGTTCAGGTACAGAAAATGGTGCTGGTGTAGCAGGGCTTGGCGTAGCAGCAGATATTTGTTTTCAAAATATGAAAAAGAATCAACAGACTATTTTTGATGTGAAAAGAACATTAGCAGAAGGAATATTGAATGGTATTGCTGATGTGCAAATCAATGGTGATACATTAGAACAAAGTAGTCCATATGTATTAAATGTTACTTTTAAGGGTTTGAGAAGTGAAGTACTTCTTCATGCATTGGAAAGTAAAGACATTTTTGTTTCTGCTGGTTCTGCTTGTGACAGTAAAAAGAAAGTAGGTAGCCCAGTATTAACAGCTATGGGATTACCATTTAATGAGATAGAAGGAGCGGTCAGATTTAGTTTTTGTCAGTATAATACAGTGGAAGAAGCACAGGAATGTGTAAAACAATTAAAGGAGATTGTACCATTTTTGAGGAAATACAACCGATAGAAGGGAATTTATATGGAAGAAAAGGTTTTAATTGTAAAATTTGGCGAAATTGCAATGAGAGGAAATAATCGCCCTATATTTATTTCTCAGCTTGTAAAAACAATGAGAAATAATTTACAAAATGAAGGAAATTTTTATATTGTAAAAGAACAAGGCAGATTAATTGTAGAAGATAGAGATGGAGAATTAGATTATGATAGGGTCATACCTAAAATTGTGCCTATATTTGGACTGGTAGGAGTTTGTCCTGGTGTCAAAACAACAATCAAGTCTATGGAAAATTTAAGAGAAGTTGCATTGAAACATATGCAGACATTTTTTAGCGAGCAAAAAACCACATTTAAAGTAGAAGTAAAAAGGGCAGACAAAAGATTTCCATTAACATCAAGAGAAGTAGCAGCAGATATCGGCGGATATATATTACAAAAAATGGAAAATTTAATAGTAGATGTGCATAAGCCTAATGTAGTGCTGAGAGTAGAATTAAGAAATGATGCTTATGTTTTTTCTAAAGTAATAAAAACATTTGGAGGATTGCCAGTAGGTTCATCTGGTAAAGGTGTTGCTTTAATGTCTGGCGGTATTGATAGCCCTGTTGCTACGTGGCTTATGGCAAAAAGGGGTATTGCCGTAGAATGTGTTTATTTTCATAGTCCACCTTATACAAGTGAGTGGGCAAAGCAGAAAGTGGAGGATTTAGCAGAAAGAATTGCTTGCTTTACAGGAGAAATTAAACTTCATGTCATACCATTTACAGATGTGCAATTATATTTGCTTGATAATGTTCCTCATGATAAATTAACAATATTTTTAAAAAGAGCAATGATGAAAGCAGCAGAACAAGTTGCTTATCAAAATAATGCTTTAGCATTAATAACGGGGGATAGTGTAGGACAGGTAGCAAGCCAAACATTACAGGGTATTCATGCTATCAATTCTATTTGTACTATGCCTGTATTGCGTCCTTTGGCTGGCATGGATAAACAGGAAATTGTGGATTTAGCAAAAAAAATAGGTACTTTTGATATTTCTATTAGACCCTATGAAGATTGTTGTACAATATTTGTAGCAAAACACCCAGAAACAAGACCAAAAACAAGTATTATTGAAGCAATAGAAAAGAAACTGGATAATTTAGATGAGTTGATAAAAAAAGCAGTAGATGAAAAAGAAGTTATCATAAAATAAAAACAGTAGTCCTTTTATTATTTTATAAAAGGACTTTTGTTTTTTGAAAGGAGAAAAACATTGCAGATTGATAGATTGTTTCAAATAATATATATTCTTTTAGAAAAAAAGACTGTAACAGCAAAAATGCTTTCTGAACAATTTGAAGTGTCTCAAAGAACAATTTACAGAGATATTGATATATTAAGTCAATGTGGTATACCCTTATATAGTGCAAGGGGAAGAAATGGGGGCATCAAAATATTAGAAAATTTTGTATTGAATAAGTCTGCTATGACGGAACAGGAACAATATCACATATTGATAGCATTACAAAGTTTACCAAAAGGAGGAACTGAAAATATAAAGGAAACATTGAAAAAATACAGCAATTTTTTTCAAAAGTCATATCAAAATTATATACAGGTTGATTTTTCAGAATGGGGAAAACAAAAAGAAATACTTTTTGATACATTGAAAAAGGCTATATTTGATAAAAGGGTAATATCATTTGTATATTATAATAGTGAAGGAGAGAAAACACAAAGAAAAGCAGAACCTTATCAGTTATGGTTTAAAAGCAGAAATTGGTATTTAAAAGCTTATTGTCAAGAAAAAAAGCATTTGAGAATATTTAAACTAAATCGTATCAAAAATTTAGTTGTGACAGAAGAATTTTTTGATAAAATTTGGGAAGAACAGGAAAATGAAGTTAATAATAAGTTATATCAAGATATTACAATAGTATTAGAAATAGACAGTAGCATGGCATATAGGGTATATGACGAATTTGAAATAGAGCAGATATATAAAAAGCAAAATGGTGATTTTACTGTTATGTTATATTGCCCTGAAAATAATTGGATATATGATTATATTTTGTCTTGGGGAGAGTATGCTATTGTAAAAGAGCCTTTATTTGTAAAAGAAAAAATGGAACAAAAAATAAAAAATATGATAAAAAAATATAATATATGACAGATAGATGTCATATTTATTGTTTTATACTCTTTATATAAAAGGTTCTGTTAACTTAACATGAAAATAAAAATACGAAAAAGACTTTTAAA
>OFHA01000487.1_pt1 | contig 34396 bp, 30 predicted proteins | sample 1521891 | NCBI WGS metagenome assembly OFHA01 (sample SAMEA3504089, study PRJEB24116) | mouse gut metagenome | biome: mouse gut; feature: mouse-associated habitat; material: faeces | place: Denmark | collected 2011
AGGGTTGTATTTTTAAAAGTCTTTTTCGTATTTTTATTTTCATGTTAAGTTAACAAAACCTGAATTATAGTTCACACAACAAAAATGATTTATCATTTCATAAAATAGTAATTACTATTATATTATGATAAATAAAAAAAATGGTTACTCCAGTATGTTAGCGAATAGTATATTTAGTAAAATAAAAATGATATTTTATTATGATTGATAAAAAGAAATTGTTGACTGACAAGCAATTTTTGTATATACTATAAACTGTATACTCATGTAAATAACAACGTTTGAAGGGAGGGTGTTTTTTGTGAAATGTCCATTTTGTAGTTATGAAGATACAAAAGTAATTGATTCAAGAAGTCAAGAAGATAATTCTGTAATTCGTCGCAGACGTCTTTGCGAAAAATGTGGAAAGCGTTTTACAACTTATGAGAGAATTGATACCATTCCCCTTACTGTTATAAAAAAGGATAACACAAGAGAACAATTTGATAAAACAAAATTGTTAAACGGTATTATGAAATCGTGTTATAAAAGACCAGTTTCTGTACATCAAATGGAGTTATTAGTGGAGAACATTGAAAATGCAATTACCAATTCTGAAAGAAAAGAAATTGAAAGCCAAAAAATAGGAGATATGGTAATAGAAGAATTGAAAAATTTAGATGAAGTTTCTTATGTTCGTTTTGCCTCTGTATATCGTCAGTTTAAAGATATCAATACATTTCGTGAGGCATTAGAAAAAATAGTAAATGAAAAAACAACATTATAAATACAAATACCCTGACGATTGTCAGGGTTTTCTGTTTTTATACAGTATTTATTTGACAAATAAACAAAACAGTATTATAATAGCCGATATACTTTATTTAAGTAGAGTGATAAAGCGAAAGGAAGTAATATATTATGAGAGATAATAAACTCTATACGCCAGTTGGTGTAAGAGATATTCTTTTTAAAGAATGTAATATCAAAAGATATGTGTCACATGAAATAGGTGAGGTTTTTAGAAGTTTTGGCTATGAACAAGTGGAAACACCTACTTTTGAATACATGGAAGTATTTTCAGATGAAAAATTAGGAGGCACAAAACAAAAAGAAATGTATCGTTTTTTTGACAGAGATGGCTCTATACTTGCATTGCGTACAGATATGACACCACCTATTGCTCGTATTGCAGCAACCTGTTTTGAAAAAAAATATTTGCCCATGCGATTTAGTTATTTTGGAAATGTATTTCGTTATAATGAAGAATATCAGGGAAAACAAAGAGAATTTTATCAGGCTGGTATAGAACTTTTGGGGGTAGACCAAGCGGACGCTGATGCAGAAGTGATTGCGGTAGCAATACAAAGTCTTTTAAAAGCAGGGCTTTGTCATTTTCAAATTATTGTAGGAAATGTGGAGTTTTTTAATGGAATATTGGAAGAAACAGCATTAGCATACGATATTTGCAAAGAATTACAAATATATGTGGGATATAGAGATTATGTTTCTGTAGAAAAAATTGTAAAGCAATATGATATGGAACAGAATATTAGACAGCTTTTTATAGATTTGCCTAAATTGATGGGAACACTTGAAGTATTGGAATATGCTGAAAAACTTACAAAAAATATCAGAGCAATAAAAGCTATAGAACGCTTAAAATGTTTGTATACTATATTGCAGTATTATGGTTTAGAAAAATATGTATCATTTGATTTGGGTATGGTAGGGCAGTTGAATTATTATACAGGTATTATATTTAGAGGGTATGCTGATGGAAGTGGATACAGTATATTAAGTGGTGGACGTTATGATAATTTGGTGGAACAGTATGGTGAAGATATGCCTGCTGTGGGTATGGTGCTAAAATTGAATGAAGTACTTTCTGCACTTCAAAAACAATGTGTAACAATAGAACAGAAAAAAGCAAAGACACTTATTGCATTTACTGAAAAAGGTAGACAAAAAGCAATAGAAATTGCTGGAATATATAGACAAAGTGGTATGTATATAGAAATGAGTCTTTTGGGTGAGGATATATCAAAAAATATGCATTATGCAGAGTCAAAACAAATGAGCCATGTATTGTATTTTATAGATAGTGAAAATATGAAGGTAATTAGCTTAGCTGATGAAATGGGAGGTTTTACAGTAGATATTGCTGTATCAGAATTGATATTGCCTAATGTAGAGGAGGAAAAACAATGAAATATTTGACATTTGCATTGGCAAAAGGTAGACTGGCGGAGCAGACAATGGATTTATTTGAAAAAATAAATATGCCTTGTGAAGAAATGAAACAAAAAACAAGAAAATTGATATTTGTAAATGAAGAATTGAAATTAAAATTTTTTCTTGCAAAAGCAAGCGATGTGCCGACTTATGTGGAATATGGTGCGGCAGATGTGGGTATTGTGGGAAAAGATACCATATTAGAAGAAGAAAGAAATTTGTATGAAATATTGGATTTGAATTTAGGAAAATGCGATATTGCCGTTGCAGGAAAGCCAGAAAACAGAGAAATGATAAAAACAATGAATCATATACGTGTTGCTACAAAATATCCCCGTATAGCAAAAGACTATTTTGATAAACAACATAGAACGGTGGAAGTGATAAAATTAAATGGCTCTGTAGAGTTAGCACCTATTGTTGGACTTTCTGATGTTATTGTGGATATTGTGGAGACAGGTTCTACATTGAAAGCAAATGGATTGGAAGTGTTTGAAAAGTTTTGTGCGCTTTCTGCTAGAGTGATTGTAAATAGAGGTAGTATGAAAATGGAACATAAAAGAATTATGGATATTGTAGATAAAATGAAAGAGGTAATAAAATAATGAAATAATAGCGTTCGTAAAATGTAAAGTTTTTTGCTAAACTTTTTAGAGGGAAAGTTTGTAGGGTGTGGTACAACGTGTTGCAAATAAACGAAATAAAATAATAATAAAGAAATTGCGAACGCAAAAATAAGGTTATGTTTTATTAAAACCTTGAGAGCGTTGCTCTCAAACTCTTACCAACTTCCCACAAAGTTGGACAAAACTTTAAAAGGAAAACTTCGTTTTCCTAATTGCGAACGGTTTTTACAATCATAATATTAAGGAGGCAAAGCATGATAACAATATTAAAAAGCAATGAAAACATACAACAAAAATTAAAACAAATATTAAACAGAAATCACACAGAACAAAATAATGTACAACAAACAGTAGATGAAATATTATACAACATCAAAAAAAACGGCAATGATGCATTATTTCAATATACAAAGCAATTTGATGGCATTACAATAAATGAACAAAATATTAAAGTAACAGAACAAGAATTTGAATATGCATATAAACAGGTATCACCAGAATTGATTGCTGTAATACAAAAAGCAGTAAAGAGAATCAAACAATTTCACCAAAAACAAAAATTAAACAGTTGGTTAGAACCTTCTACAAATGGCGAAATGATGGGGCAACTCATACGTCCATTGGAAAAAGTGGGTATATATGTTCCAGGAGGAAAAGCGTCTTATCCTTCTAGTGTACTTATGAATGCAGTACCTGCATATGTGGCAGGTGTATCAAGCATTGTTATGGCAACACCAGCGCAAAAAAACGGCAGAGTGGCACCTACTACATTAGTTGCTGCAAAAGAGGCAGGTGTAAATGAAATTTATAAAGTGGGAGGAGCACAGGCGATTGCAGCATTTGCATATGGTACAACTTGTATACCTAAAGTGGATAAAATTTGTGGTCCTGGTAATATTTATGTTGCATTAGCTAAAAAAAGCGTATATGGACAAGTAAATATTGATTCTGTTGCTGGACCAAGTGAAATACTTGTTATTGCAGATGATAGCGCAAATGCTGTGTATGTGGCAGCTGATATGCTTTCACAAGCGGAACATGATGAAATGGCATCAGCTATGCTTATCACGGACAGCGAAACACTTGCACAAGAAGTACAAAAACAATTACAATTACAAACAGAACAGTTAGAAAGAAAAAATATCATACAAAAATCACTTGACGAATATGGTTTTATTGTGATTGTAAAAGATATGAATGAGGCGTGTGAGTTGGGTAATATCATAGCACCAGAACATATGGAAATTTGTACAAAACAGCCTTTCTCTCTATTACCTCATATACAAAATGCTGGTGCGATATTTTTGGGAGAATATACTCCAGAACCTTTGGGGGATTATATTGCCGGTCCCAACCATGTTTTACCTACGAGTGGTACAGCAAGATTTTTCTCTCCTCTTTCTATTGATGATTTTATTAAAAAATCAAGTATACTATCGTTTAGTAAAAATGCTTTTATGGACTTATCACATGATATTATTACATTTGCAGAGGGAGAAGGATTGACAGCACACGCTAATGCTGTAAAAGTAAGAAGGGAGCAGTTATAATGAGAACAGCAGAAATGACTAGAAATACGTTTGAAACGAATATTTCATTAACTATCAATTTAGACGGCAATGGAGAAAATAATATTGATACAGGCATAGGCTTTTTTGACCATATGTTGACTCATGTTTCAAAACATGGTTTTATTGATTTGAATATAAAAGCAAAAGGAGATTTATATGTAGATTGTCACCATACCATTGAAGATGTGGGCATTGTATTAGGAAAGGCAATAGCAAATGCTTTAGGCGATAAAAAAGGTATCAAAAGATATGGCAGTTTTATATTGCCTATGGAGGAGGCACTTGTATTATGTGCTTTGGATATTTCTGGTAGACCATATTTCGCATTTGATGCAACATTCCAAACTGAAAAAATAGGTACAATGGATACACAAATGATAGAGGAATTTTTTAGAGCAGTTTGCCTACACGCAGGATTGAATATGCATATTAAAATGTTTGCGGGAAAAAATGACCACCATATTGCAGAGGCGATGTTTAAAGCATTTGGTAAAGCACTTGATATTGCTACAAGCTATGATGAAAGAGTAAAAGGTGTACTTTCTACAAAAGGAATGTTGGAGGGATAATGTATGATTGCAATAATAGATTATGGTATGGGCAATTTAAGAAGTGTTCAAAAAGCATTTGAATATTTGGGCAATCATGCCGTTATAACAGATGATGTTTCTGTCATACAAAAAGCGGATAAAGTAGTTTTACCTGGTGTGGGAGCGTTTCAAGACGCTATGAAGACGATTACACAAAAGGGTATTGATAAAGTGCTGTATGATATTGTTGATAGTAAAAAGCCATTGCTTGGTATCTGTTTGGGTATGCAAATGTTTTTTGATAAAAGCTATGAATATGGAGAACATAAGGGATTAGGCATATTGCAAGGAGAAATCAAATTACTTCCCAATACTGTAAAAATTCCTCATATGGGTTGGAATTCTTTGTATATTCAAAAAAGAAGTCCTTTATTTGAGGGACTACCCGAACAACCTTATGTTTATTTTGTACATTCTTATCATTTGGAAACAAATGCGGATATTGTCAGCGCAACAACATATTATGGTAAACAAATACAAGTTGCAGCACAAAAAGAAAATGTATTTGCATTGCAGTTTCATCCAGAAAAAAGCGGTGATATTGGTTTGAAAATATTAGAAAATTTTGGGAGGATTTAACTATGCAGATTTATCCAGCAGTAGATATTAAAAATGGCAAATGTGTGAGATTGAAACAAGGTAATTTTGATGATGTTACAATATATGAACAAAATCCCGTGAAAGCGGCACAAAATTGGATTGCACAAGGAGCAACATACTTACATATTGTGGATTTAGATGGTGCAAAACAAGGTCATTCTGAAAATGAAAATATCATAGCGGATATTGTAAAATTAAGTGATGTACCTGTGCAAACAGGCGGAGGCGTTCGCAGTTTGGAGGATATTGAAAGAAAATTATCAAAGGGTGTTGCTCGTGTGATATTGGGTACTGTTGCAGTAAAACAACCAGAATTGGTACAAAAGGCAGTGCAGAAATTTGGAGCAGATAGTATTGTGGTGGGTATTGATGCTAAAAATGGTAATGTTGCCGTTGCAGGCTGGGAAGAAGTAAGTAATGTTTCAGCATTGGAATTGTGTTTTACTATGAAAGAATATGGTGTGAAAACAATTATTTATACGGATATTGCGAAAGATGGTATGATGTCTGGTGTGAATGTGGAGTCTACTAAAGAGTTGATACAAAAAACAGGTATGAATATTATTGCGTCTGGTGGTATTTCTAGTATGCAGGATTTGGAAAATGTGAAAAATATTAATGCTCATGGTGTAATTGTGGGTAAGGCACTTTATCAAGGCGTGCTGGATTTAAAATGTATTGTTGATAAATTTCAGTAATGTGATATACCATTTGTAGTAGTGAAAACGAATTTTTCCTATAAAAGTTGGTGAGAGTTTGAGAGCAACGCTCACAATATTTAAACGGAATATAATTATTTTAAAAATATTAGATATTATAATATTTTAATGCAAAGGCTGAAAGAGATGAAAAAGAATATTTTTATATTTGCGGACGCTGTCCGCACCTGCAAACTTTTTTGAAAAAAGTTTGACAAAAAACTTTATATTATGCGAACGCAGTTATAACAATGATATTAGTTAGAAAGGAATAAAATTATGCATACAAAAAGAATCATTCCTTGTTTAGATGTAAAAAATGGACGAGTTGTAAAAGGAGTTAATTTTGTAAATTTAAAAGATGCGGGCGACCCTGTAGAAATTGCCTCTTATTACAACCGTTCTATGGCTGATGAAATCGTATTTTTAGATATTACAGCGTCATCTGATGCAAGGGATATTATATTAGATGTTGTAAAAAGAACAGCAGAGCAAATATTTATACCTCTAACAGTGGGGGGAGGCATCAGGACATTAGATGATTTTAGAAGAATATTAAGCGCAGGAGCAGATAAAATATCAGTAAATAGCGCAGCACTAAAAAGACCACAACTTATAAAAGAGGCAGCAGAAAAATTCGGTAATCAATGTGTTGTAGTTGCCATTGACGCAAAAGCTAGAGAAAACGGCGGTTTTGATGTATATTTGAATGGTGGTAGAGTGAACACAGGCAGAGACGCACTGGAATGGGCATTGGAGGCAGAAGATTTGGGCGCAGGGGAAATATTGCTTACAAGTATGGACTGTGATGGCGTAAAAAATGGTTATGATATTGCATTGACAAAAACCATTGCGTCAAATGTGAGAATACCTGTTATTGCATCTGGCGGAGCAGGAAACAAAAAGCACTTTTATGATGTATTGACAGAAGGAGAGGCAGACGCAGCACTTGCAGCATCATTATTTCATTTTAGAGAATTGGAAATAGTGGAATTAAAACAGTATTTAAAACAAAAACAAATTGCAGTTAGATTATAAATATTTTGATAATAAAAAACATTGGTTGATAGTATCACTGATGTTTTTTATATTTGAATGAAATATTTGTAAAAAGTAACAAATATTAATATTTTATAACATTTTTGGGTAAAACTTTTTATTTTATAAATATGGTTTTATAATAATATTAACGTAATAAAATACTACATTGTTTAGGAGGGAAGTATATGAGAAAAATGTTTTTTGCTATGATATTTTCATGTTGCTTTTTTAGCATTACTGCAATGGCAGAGCAATACCATGATAGTATGTGCTATGAATATTTTGATACACAAGAAATGCCCCAAATTGCAGATTTAAAAGATATTAAAATATATGGTGTAAAATCATCAGGAGTTGTGGTATGTATTGGAAATAAAAGTCAATATTTTGATTGGCTTTGGCAGAATAGTATTTATAAACTTCCTACTGTTTATTTTGATGATATGGACAATGATGGTGAAAAAGAATTATGTTATATTGCTAATTTGTATCAAGGAGTGGGAACATATTCACAACAACTTTACATATTGGATATCATGGAACATGATGACGATATGATATGGGAAGAGTATACTTTTTCTGAAAATGATATCAGAGAACAATTATTAAAATATGTATCTATATCACAATATCATAATATGATTACTGTTGCAATAAATGATGATGTTGTGTATTGTGATGAATATGCTCAAAAACAAATAGATAATGTTACATTGCTGTATCCAGAGTTTACTGTTACAGATAATCAAATAAATGTTACTTTTTCTATTGCTGTTTTTTGTAATGGAAGCGTTATACCATATGTGTTGCATAATCAAATTATAGCAGATATAGTATATTATAACGACAGTTATCAATTACAAAATATTCGTTTTTCAATTTGAGCAATATAGATTTTTATAGAAAAGGGCAACGCTATGAAAAAGTTAATAGTATGCATATTACTTTTTATATTTCATATATTTTACTGTCAGTGGATATTTGCTGCAACAGAGGAAGCATGGTTTCCTGATGAGATTGATATACATTATGAGCCAGAAAAAGGTATGGTAGTACAAACAGGCGATTATGAAATTGATATGAAAAATAAAATTTTTGTAAAAGAAAATAATATTATGATTCCTGTAAAAGAAATCATTGATATTGGAATGAGAGAAAAAAATAACACTATGATATTAGAAGAATATGAAAAAAATAATCATATTATGAAATTGATACACATTGCAGAAAAAGAATATACTGATGTTATATTACAAAAAGATGAATATAGAAATACAACAACATTATATTATAAAGGAAATACCATTGTATTTTTTGAAAATAAAAAAGATATTTATATAAATGGAGAAACAAAATATTTATATACAGTACCTTATATTACAGAACAGGATGTATATATTTCTGCAAAAGATATACCAACGTTGTTTACTGTTGTGGAAACACATTATAAAGCGAAAAAAGATTATGCCTATTGGATATATAATGGTGGAGAAAATGGAGAAAAAATAGATATCAAACAATATAAAAAAATAGATAAAAAATATAAATTATCTGCATTGCAATGTCAATTATTTGAAGTAGACAAAAAAGTAGCTGTTGATACTACAGAAAAAGGACGAGCATTTCAAATAGAAAATAGAGACGTTGCTGTAAAAGAAGTATATAGTTATATCAAAAATGGTGAGATTATGACAGAACTTTTTTTATTCAACACAACAATGCCCTATATTTTATATGATACTTGTTATGAAATAAATTGGAATGATGCAGAAAAAACAGCACATATTAAAATATGGAATATATTACAAAAAGATATTGTTATAAAAGCAGGTAGTAATATCATTACAATAAATGGTGAAGACATCACTATGCCAGCAGAGGCAGAAATAAAAAATAATAAAATACATATTCCCTTTAGCACTTTAATGAATATTTTTGAAATATCCAGTGTTTATTATAATGAATATAAGACAGAGGTAACATTTTCTATAAAAGAATTACAATAATCATGTTTTACAATATTGTTTAAAAATAATCAGTAAAACGAATGTCCACTGGACATTCTGCACCCCGCACCCTGTCCACTTTTTGAAAAAAGCGAAGCAAAAACTTTATATTTTGCAAACGTAATGATATCGTTATTTAGAGAGTAACGCCCTCACGGTTTCAAATGCGTGTTTAACCACTCCCTATGCTGTTATGATATTGCAAGTTTTAAAATTGTGTGATAAAATGGTAAAATATTGTGAATTTATTTCAAATATATCTATTTTGTACAGTGTAATTTGTACAAAAATATAGAGGTAAACGAGTATGTAAAACGATAAAATTTTATAATGTGCTATCATTTTTTGTTGTATGTCAATATATTTTGTTTGTTATTATGATGATATTTGGCAATTTTTCAATAAAAAATAATTAGTATAAGCAGTTTTTTAATGTTTTATAATTTAAAATTAGGAGATTAAAGGCATGGATGAAATACAAAATAATTTAAAATATATTTTGTGTGAATTATTAAATGATGAAACAGTACAGGAAAATATAGTCAATATTGTAAAAAAGGCAAAACAACAGACAGAAGAATTTAGACAAAAATTGGAAGAATTAGAAAAAGATAAAAACGATTTCTTTTATAAATTGCAGGAAACACAAAAAGAATGTGAAAAACTGCAACAAAATTGTGAAATATTGGAAAAAGAAAAAAATGAAATGCAGTACCAAAAAGATAAAATATATCAGCAATTTCAAAATTATAAAAAAGAATATGAACCTTTGCAAGATATAAAAGATTTTTGGCAAGGGGCTTTACAATTAGAGGCGAATCAAAAATCTTATTTAAAAAAATTATGCGGTGAATGGGATATAAAATCTCTTATTGCATTGGGAAAAGACAAAAACAGTATCAAACAGTTATGGAATTTTATTAGAGATGAAATTATGAGTACAAACGGTAATTATCAAAATATTAAAACATTATCCTCATTTTTTGATTTATGTATTGATGTTTATAATATGACAAATATTAGAAAAGAACATTATGAAAAAATACAGGTGCTGATTGGTAAAGAATATAATTCAAGACAATATATTAAAACATCAGAAAGTGTTGTAAATGGCATTGTAAAAGAGGTCGTTTTAAATGGCTATACTATGAGAAATGATGTTATGAAACCTATTGTAATTGTGGAATAATACAAGCAAATAATTTTACTCTTGATTGATTGATTTATGTGGTATACAATAATGTGTGCATGAATATATAAATGTTGCGGGTTAAGAAAGGAGCTTATCAATATGGATAACAAATGGAATATTGCAGAAAAACCTGGAGTATATGAAAAGTGCTGTAAAATGGAAAATATTATAAGAAATATATTTAAAAACCCTAAAGCATGGCCGAATGGATTTATACAGTTGGTAGATGGGGAAGAAAAATGGTATCATCATAGAGAAACACATATTTTTATTCCAACAGCACAAAGTGATATAGAGCAGACATATGACAATAAACCAGAAACAGGTGTGATTACTTTAAAATCTGGTGAAATACATTGGGATTATATGACTGAGGAGGAAGCGTTAAAAATTATTCCTGGTTTTATTGCTTTCAATCCTAAAACACCAAATGGTATAGATTTGAGTGAAGTTTGTCAAAACAATGTTATTTTTTTGAAAGATGGTAAAGTATATGATGCAAAAAGTAATACTGTTCGTTCTGCACAGGAGAATGAACAGGGAAAAGTTTTACAAATATGTCATTTAGATAATGCTTATGAATGTAATGATATGGCATCATGGTATTATGACATTTATCTTTGGGCAAAATTAGGCGCTATTCCATCTGTATTGCGTACTTTAAAAGGCTGCTGGAGTATTATGCAGTTTTTAATAGATAATTTTAATCATATAGATTTTACAGAATTTATATTAAAAGGGGAAGGAAATCGTATTGCAGAGGTGAAAGAGGAAACAACCCCTGAAGTGATTGTAGAAGAAGTAACCCCAGTAGCAAGTGTAGCAGAAACTGCACCAGTGATAGAAACCCCAGTAGCAAGTGTAGCGGAAACTACACCAGTGGTAGAAACACCAGTAGCAAGTGTAGCAGAAACTGCACCAGTGGTAGAAACACCAGTAGCAAGTGTAGCAGAAACTGCACCAGTAGTAGAAACACCAGTAGCAAGTGTGGCGGAAACTACACCAGAACCAAGTGTAATACAAAATGAAGAAATCAATAAAGCAGATTTAATGGCAAAATTGGAACAAGTAATCAATGCACAGCCAATAACAACGCAAAATGGTGTTATGAATGTTGCAACAGATATGACAGAAACATTTGCATCTACTACTGAAGAACAACAACCAGAACAGCCAGAAACATTATATGAACAACAGTCAGAACAAGTAGAACAATATGATACTGAAAGTGCTGAAGTGGATAATACAGAACAATATAACCAAACACAACAGCAAATGTATACTGATGAAACAGAACAACAAACAGGTGAATATTCAAAAATACAGGAATTGCTGAATTGTGATAAAGATAGATGTCGTTTAGAACCATATGACAAAGATATTTTATATGATATTATAAGAGGACACTGGGAACTGTTTGATGAAGAAGTAGAACAGGGATTAGTGCAACCTGATAATAAAGAGTTTGTTTCAAGAAATCCTAAATTGGATATTAAACAAGGCGTTATTGGTATTGACTTTGGAACAAAAAGCACTGTGGTGGTAAAACAGGATACTACAAATCGTATTATACCTGTTCGTATTGGTACAGGTGACTTAAGCAGTGAAGTAAAAGAAGAAGATTTTGAAAATCCTTCTATTGTGGAATTTACAAATGTAGAAAAATTCTTAGAAGATTATCAAAAAGAAATAGGTAGACCTCATACTTCCTGCAATGATATATTTGTTTCTTATGACGCATACCAGGATTTTCAAAATTGTAAACCATATGATTTTTATGCGTATTTTAGCGATTTGAAACAATGGGCAAATGGCGAAAAAGGCGATGTTGTCATTAAAGATAAACAAAGAAAAGAATATCATTTAGGCGCAGATATGGACGAAATGAGCGAAATTGTAAACCCTCTTGAATTATACGCTTATTATATTGGTTTATATATTAACAATATGAGAAATGGTATTTATTTAAAATATTTGATGTCATTCCCAGTAGGATATGCAAAAGAAACAAGAGATTTAATTGCAAAAAGTTTTTATGAAGGTATTAAAAAATCATTGCCTACAAGCATATTAAATGATACAGAGTGTATGAACCAATTTAGTGTGGAATTGGGTATCAGTGAGCCTGCTGCATATGCTGTAACTGCATTAGAACAAAGTAATTTAGAGCCAAAAGATGAGACAGAAAGATTGATGTATGGTATTTTTGACTTTGGAGGCGGTACAACTGATTTTGATTTTGGAATTTGTAGAGGTACAACAGATGAAGAGTACGAAAGAGAAGGATATGATTATATATTAGAATGTTTCGGCGCTGATTCTGATGTAACACTCGGTGGTGAAAATATGCTTGAACTGATTGCTTATAAAGTATATCAGAAAAATTTGGATATATTCCGTGAAAAGAAAGTAACATTTACATTACCAATGGGCGAAAATCCTTTCCCAGGAAGTGAAATGTTATTAGTAAATTCTCAAATTTCAAGAAGAAATATGGCAATATTAAAAGAGGAACTTCGTCCTTTATGGCATCAAGAACAAGGCTGGAGAAAAAAATATCAATTAGAAAATGAATCTCAAAATGATGTAGATAAAGAAGGTATTGTTGTTTCATTGTACAATATAGATGGAGAACTAATACCACAATGTGTATTAGAATTTTCCAGTCAGGAGTTAATAGAAATTATTAAAAATCGTATACAAAAAGGAATTGAAAGCTTTTTCCAATGCTTAATTAAAATATTCTTATATGATAGTGAATTGCTTGAAAAAGATAAAGAAGAAACTGTTTATATATTCTTATCAGGAAATTCAAGTAAATCTGAATTTGTAAAAGAATTGTTCCAGAAAAAAATAGAAGAATATTACAGCAGGTCTAAAAAGTTGTCTGAAAAATTAGCAAGTGTGCATTTTGAATTGATTGACCCTCTTACAGGAGAAAATGAAAATCATGATAAATATGTACCAAATGCAAAAACTGGTGTTGCTTATGGACTTTTGAAGAGCAGAGAAGGAAGTTCTATTAAAATTGTGAAAAATTATGAGGCAGATTCTTTGCAACAATCTCGTTTCCATTATTATTTGGGTAGAGACCGTAGACATCACTTTGATTGCAGATTCTCACCAGCAGAAATTCCATATAATAAATGGATACCATTCCAGGGAGCAACAAAGAGCATTATACGTATTTATTATACAAATAATCCTATGGCAGATTCTAAAATGGAACAAATGCCTATTGATAATGTGCCTTATAAAGAAATTGGTGTTGATATTACAGAGGACGCATATCTCTTTATTAGAACAGTGGAACCTGATATGTTGGAATATGCTGTCGCAAAAGGTATAGAAGAAATTGCAGATGAAGATGTAAAACAATGCTATTTTAATTAAAATAATGAAAGAATAGCATTCGCAAAAAATAAAATTTTTTGTCAAACTTTTTTATAAAAAAGTTTGTAGGGTGCAGGGGAAACGCCTTGCAAATAAAAAATAATAAGCAAAATAGTGTTTTTGAGATTCCTTTTTTACTTGTGAAAAATTTCCCTGTTATGCTCCCTTTCAAAAATACGCCTGGAAAGCATTTAAGACCTTGAGAGCGTTGCTCTCAAACTCTCACCCGCTTTTTTAAAAGTGGGGCAAAACTTTACTGGGAAAACTTCGTTTTCCCGAATGCGAACAGTAGTAAATCAAAAGTTTATATAAAAACGACATTTTACAGAAACAAATAAAAAATACCCTCGAAAATATCGAGGGTATTTTTTATTTAATAATTAAAACATTTCATCAAATGTCATAGGTTTTTGAAGTGCTTCTGTTACTTTTGCCATTTTTGATGTATCACCAATAAGTGTAATGCCTACTAATCTCTTATTTGAGAAATAGTATTTTTCAAATGTATGTTTTGCCTCATCTTTGAATACAACTGTTTTATATTTTGCATTTGGATTTTTACCATTATCACCAATAGCATATAAACTGGTATCCATACCATGGAATGTTAAAGGTGCTAAAATTGTTTGATATGTTGTTTCTTCTCCAGCAGCATTTGCACCTGCAACTTTACCCATTTCTGTTGCCTCGCTCCAAAGTGCATAATTGATATTGTTAAATTCAGCACAGTCACCACAAGCATATACATCTTTTATACTTGTTTCCATTTTTTCATTTACAACAATCGCTTTATTGATATCTGCACCAGCGTCTTTTGCAATCGCTACATTTGCTCTGACACCACTTGAAACAATTACAATATCCGCTGCAAGTACTTCTCCAGTACCTAATTTTACACCTGTTACACTGCTTTCGCCTTCAATACTTTCTACTGTTGCACCAAGTTTCATAACAATGCCTTGTTTTTCTGCTGCTTTTAATATCATATCACTTGCATCATTGTCTAATTGACGATTCATAAGGCTTGGCATCATTTCTACTACACTAACATGGCAATTTGCTTTTTTAATTTCCCATGCTGCTTCTAAACCAAGTACACCGCCACCAATGACAACTGCATTTTTAGCTGTTTTTACTAATTTTCTAACTTTTTCTACATCTGCAATTCTACGTATTGCAATGACTTCTGGTTTATCTGCACCCTTAATAGGTGGTACAAAACATTCTGCACCAAGTGCATAAATACATTTATCATATTGCAATACACCACCGCTTGCAAGTGTAATTTCTTTTTTATTACTATCCAATGATTTTACTTCTTCATTTAACATAACATTGATGTTATTTTCTTTGTACCAGTCTTCTTTTTCTACAACAAGCTGTTTTGCGGAAACATCTGCAAGTAATGTTTTTGTAAGCATTGGACGGTTATAACTAATATATGGTTCATTTGTAACCATAGTGATAGAACAAGTTTTATTTCTGTTTCTAATTTCTTTTGCTGCATTTAATCCAGCAACACCATTTCCGATTACTACAAATTTTTCTTCTGTATCTTTTTGGTAGTCAGATTCTGATACTTCTACTGGTACAAAGTTTTCAGCACCTACACCACATACAGGACAGGCATCCATACCTTCTGGGAATATTTCGCCACAAACAAGACATTTTACAAGTCCCTTTTTAGCTGATTTTAATTTGTCATTTTTTTTGTTTTGTAATATACAACCGAAATTGTAACCATATTCATATGCGCCTGTTAAATCATTTTCTCCTGGGCGAAGTTTAATTCTATAGCCTTCTACTACTTTCATACGAAGTTGTTTTAATCTTTCTATAATATGAGGAACACCTTCACCACTCCAGCCGTAGCTACCGAATGCACTTGCTAATTTTCCGCCATGTGTGCCTGCAAATATAGATGTTGTTAAATCCCATATTGGTTTTAATGCTTCTCCTACTATTGTTGGTGTACCAAATAATATACCATCTGCAAATCCTAATTCACCTAATACCTGTGCTTGGTCAGATGTTACCATGTCATATATACGAACATCTACATCACCACTATCTTGTATACCTTTTTTGATTTCTTCAGCAAGCTGTCCTGTGTAGCCATAAGCAGAAACATAAGGTATAATGACTGTTTTTTTGCTGTTTGGATTGACAACAGTACACCATTCTTTGTATGTGTTTTTGATTTCGTCAATTCTGCTGTCTATTACAGGACCATGTCCTGTGCAAATCATATCTAATTCTAAATCTTTGATACGGTCTAATGCTTTCAGCATAAAAGGCTTAAATGGTCCAATGATATTGTCAAAATAATATTTTGTTGCTCTCATGTAACCTTCATTGTCTTTTAATTTGCTTAAAACAATATCATCAAGACAATAATGAGAACCAAAAGAATCACAAGTAAATAATACTTTGTCCTCTTTTACATAAGTATACATAGTATCTGGCCAGTGAAGGTTTGGCAAAAGCATAAATTGTAATGTTTTGTTTCCTAATGATAATGTATCATTTTCTTTTACAGCAATACTATAAAAATCATGATTGATGATGTTCTTTAAGAAATTGATAGCACAAGCTGTTGCAACAACGCAAATACGAGGGTTCATTTCTATCAATTTTACAATGCTACCTGCATGGTCAGGCTCTGTGTGATTCATTACAACATAGTCTACATCGGCAATATTTACAACCTCTTGTAATTTTTCTAAATATTCATCAAAAAATTTTACTTTAGCAGTTTCAAATATTGCTGTTTTTTCACTGCCTTTTAATACATAAGAGTTGTATGTTGTACCGAATTCTGTTTCCATTATAATGTCGAATACACGCAGATTTTTATCTAATACACCTGCCCAATATAAATCTTGTTTTAATTGATAAGCCTTCATAATATGCTCCTCTCTAAATTAGTGAAATATTATACAAACTGTTATTTTATTATACTAAATATGAACAAATGTTGTCAATAATAATTATTATCAATAAATAATATATTTTTTTTACAAACAATATTTTTATATTTTTTATTATTGTATTTTATTATAACCGTATATGATATTTCCATACTGAAAAAATGAGAGTGTACAAAAAGAGTAGTTTTAAAAATAATTTTTATTTCTGTTTGCCATCAGGAAAACGAAGTTTTCCAGTAAAGTTTTTGCCTCGCTTTTTTCAAAAAGCGAGTGAGGTTTGGAGCAAAGCTCCAAGGTTTTAAATGCTTAGTTACTCCCTAAGTTTTTTTAAAATTGATTTTACTGCGTTTTTTATTTTATCATTTTTCATGAAATTGTTCTAAATTTTAGACACCTCTTTGATTTTTGAATGATATTTTCAATACCTGTTTTTTCTGCAAAATAGAGTTGTTTATTTAAAAGTTCATATTGTTTGTATTTTGGTATGCATTGGAATATATCTTCTAAATCCATATCTTGTAATGGAGTATCTCTTGACCTATTTATAGCTATTTGCAATACACTAAAAATCTCTCCTAATTATTTATTACAAGATATACTAATAGATAATGAAGTTAGTAAAATGAAAGAACTTACAGAATTGTGGAAAAGTATCCCTCCTAGTCAACTAGAAATTGTTATTGCTATGATACAAGCAGTATTAAAATACAACAAAGATTAAAAAATATACAAAAAATAACCATTTGAAAATTCAAATGGTTATTGATTAAATACTAATTTTATGGACGCTGTCCATACCTGCAAACTTTCTTGAAAAAAAGTTTGACAAAGAACTTTAACTTTTGCGAACGCAATGATATCGTTATTTAAAAAGCAAAGCTTCAATGTTTTAGCAAAAGAATATTTTTTTATTTGTGGGGCGTGGCATCAACACCCCACAAACTTTTTTGAAAAAAATTTTGACAAAAAACTTTACTTTTTGCGAACGCAATGATATCGTTTAAAGGAAAACTTCGTTTTTCATATTACAATGAGAAATTATAGAAATAAAGGAGTACAAAAAATGAGCATATTAAATGTAGAACATTTAACACACGGTTTTGGCGACAGAGCAATATTTAATGATATTTCTTTTCGTTTATTAAAAGGGGAACACGTTGGCTTTATTGGTGCAAATGGAGAAGGAAAATCAACATTTATGAGCATTATCACAAACAAATTACAGCCTGATGAGGGTAAAATACAATGGGCGAAAAATGTACGTGTAGGATATATTGACCAACATACAGCTTTACAAAATGGGCAAACCATTCGTATGGTATTACAATCCGCTTTTTCATTTCTTTTTGAAAGAGAGGCATACATGAATGAATTATATAACAAAATGGCAGATGCTGAACCAGACGAATTGCAAAAAATGATGGATGAAACAGGAGAAATACAAGATTTTCTCACATATCATGATTTTTATGCCATTGATTCTAAAGTAGAAGAAATCGCTAGGGCTTTTGGGCTGTATGATATTGGTTTAGATAAACAAGTGTCAGAACTCTCTGGAGGACAACGTACTAAAGTATTACTTGCGAAATTGCTTTTAGAAAAGCCTGATATACTTCTTTTGGACGAGCCTACAAACTATTTGGACGAACAACATATTGCCTGGCTGAAAAGATATTTACAGGAATATGAAAACGCTTTTATATTAATTTCTCATGATATGCCTTTTTTGAATAGTGTTATCAATATCATTTATCATGTTGAAAATGCTAAAATTGACCGCTATGTGGGGGATTATGAAAAATTTCAACAAAGCTATGCTATGAAACAATCACAACTGGAGGCGGCATACAAAAAACAACAGCAGGAAATTGGAGAATTAAAAGATTTTGTAGCAAGAAATAAAGCAAGAGTTGCTACAAGAAATATGGCCATGTCACGTCAGAAAAAGCTGGATAAAATGGAAGTCATAGAACTCGCAAAACAAAAACCAAAACCAGAATTTCATTTTAAAGAAGCACGTGCCGCAAGCAGATATATATTTCAAACAAAAGATTTAGTAATAGGCTATGATGTACCTTTGTCTAAACCTCTTACATTGGAAATGGAGAGAGGAGATAAAATTGCATTAACAGGCGCAAATGGTATCGGTAAAACAACACTTTTAAAAAGTATGATAGGATTGATACCTCCGATTTCTGGTACTTGTGAATTGGGTGATTATATACACATGGGATATTTTGAACAAGAAGTACAATATGATAACACAACTACTTGTATTGATGAAATATGGAAGGAATTCCCTTCATTTACACAATATGAAGTGCGCTCTGCACTCGCAAAATGTGGGCTGACAACAAAACATATTGAAAGTAAAGTAAAAGTATTGAGTGGTGGCGAACAGGCAAAAGTCCGTTTGTGTAAAATTATGAATAGAGAAAGTAATGTATTGGTGTTGGACGAGCCAACAAACCATTTGGACGTGGAGGCAAAAGAGGAACTGAAAAGAGCATTGCAGAATTATAAGGGAAGTATACTTTTGATTTGTCATGAAACTGAATTTTATAGTGATGTTGTAAATAAAATTTGGAATGGTGAACAATGGACGACAAAACAACTTTAAATGATAAATGAATAAATAGTGTTCATAAAAAGAAAAGTTTTTTATAGAACTGCGTTGGCAAAAGTAAAAGTTTTTTGTCAAACTTTTTTTCAAAAAAGTTTGTGGGTGTGGGTGAAACCCACAAATAAAAGTTATTTTTTATAAAATCTCTTAAACATTTTTATGGAAAATTTATAATACACTTTTTACTAAATATCATTTTGTTTTGTTAAGACATTGAGAGCGCTGCTCTCAAACTCTTGCAAGCTTTTTAAAAAAAGCTTGGCAAAAACTTTAATGGGAAAACTTCGTTTTCCCTATCGTGAACGGAAGTTTATTAATAAAAAAGCTGTGGATATCCACAGCTTTTTAAGTATTTTGTGATTAGCAGCCACAATTATTTCCGAGCTGGTTATTATTATTACCGCAGCAGCAAAGCAATAATATAATCCATATCCAAGAACTATCTCCGCCGCCTATGCAGCCGCCATTATTGCCGTTACCACAGCAGCACAACAACAATATAATCCATATCCAGCTTTCTCCGTTGCATCCACATCCAAATCCATTCATACAATAATACCTCCTTAAATTTAAGAAATGATTTCTTGTTACATCTCTATACTATGAGGCATTTTGTAAAATATTGCCTGTCTATTTAAAATTTTTTTGTCGTACAAGCTCAAATTTCTGTTCTTTCATGAAATTGTTTTAAATTGGACTCTTTTAATTCTCTTTTTTTCAATTCTTCAAATACATCGTCCCATGTGATTTGTTTTTCTGATAAAAGTACACTGATATGATACAGTAAATCTGATAATTCATATATCACTTCGTTTTTATCATTGTTTTTAGCTGCAATAATGGTTTCGGCGGTTTCTTCTCCTACTTTTTTTAATATTTTATCTAATCCCTTTTCAAAAAGATAATTGGTATAAGAGCCTTGTTTTGGATTGATTTTTCTGTCTGATATAATATCATATAATTGATATAAAACTTCTTTATTGTCCATTATAATATTTCCTCCCCTTTTTGATTTCTATAAAAACAAGAGCGTTTTCCAGTATGACATGCTGCTCCTTTTTGTTCTATTTTGATTAATACTGCATCTGCATCACAATCGTATAATATTTCTTTTACATATTGAAAATGTCCTGATGTTTCTCCTTTGTGCCATAATTGTTTGCGACTTCTGCTATAATAATGTACAGTACCTTTTTGTAATGTGAGTTCCATGGCTTGTCTGTTGGCATATGCTAACATAAGTACTTGTCCATTTTCAAAATCTTGTGTGATGATAGGAATGAGCCCTTTTTCATCAAATTTTAATTCATCTATGAATGAAAATGTGTTCATATTTTTACTCCTTTGTGTTGTTGTGAAATAGTGTTCGCAAATGATAAAGTTTTTTGTCAAACTTTTTAGGGGAAAAGCTTCAGTAAAACTTTACTGGAAAAATTCGTTTTCCACATTGCGAACGGGATTTTATAATATTTATTTTAGCATAATAAAGCCATAGAAATATACTATGGCTTTATTACAAAATACTATTAAAGATAGGTATTCATATATTCTTTTCTAATTTCTTCTGGTACAAGACTACCACCTGTTGCCCATGCAATGTGTATAGCATTATGCATTTTTTGCTCTAAATGATATTTTGAAATATATTCTTTTGCTTCATTACATTGGAACATATCTACAACACCCATAAATGATGCACAAGCAGAAGGTTCTAAAAATATATTTTCGGTATTTACAATGTCACGCATGAAATCATATATTCTTCTATCTTCTAATGTCATTTCACCACTCAATATATTTTTCATAACACCACCAACAAATCCAGACGGTCTGCCTACTGCTAAACCATCAGCGTGTGTTTGTCCAGAAAGTCCGAAATCCTGCACACAAATTTTATTTTGCATACCTGAAGCCATACCCAAAAGCATACAAGGTGCTGGAGTGGTTTCTACAAAAAATACATGAACATTATCACCAAAAAGCTGTTTTAATCCAAATGTGACACCACCAGGAGCGCCACCAACACCACAAGGAATATATACAAAAAGAGGGTGATTTTCATCTATTGTGATTCCTTTTTCGGCAAACTGTGACTGCAAACGTTTTGCAGCAACAGCATAACCTAAAAATAATGTTACAGAATTTTCATCATCTACAAAATAACTGCTTGGGTCTGCATCGGATTCTTTTCTGCCTACTTCTACCGCTTTACTATAATCGTCCGCATATTCTACTACAACAGCACCTCTTTGACGCAACAAATCCTTTTTCCATTGTTTTGCATCCGCTGACATATGCACGATAACATGAAAACCAAGTGCAGCACTCATAATACCTATACTCATGCCTAAATTGCCCGTAGAGCCTACTTGTATTTTAAATTGATTAAAAAATGATTTCATTTCTGGAGAGGCAAAAATACTATAATCATCTGTTAATTTAATTTTGCCGTGTTCTAATGCTAAATCTTCAGCATGCTTTAATACTTCATAAATACCACCACGTGCTTTTACAGAACCAGAAATTGCTAAATGACTATCTTGTTTTACAAAAAGTTTACCTGAAATAGATATGTTGTATTCTTTTTCTAAATGTTTTTTCATATTTTCAATTTCTGTAAGAGGAGATTCTATTAAACCATTTTGTGGTTCTGTTTCTGGAAAACATTTTTTTATAAAAGGTGCAAAACGTGCAAGACGTTTTTCAGCATCTTCTATGTCTGACATAGTGATATTGATTTTTGACAGTGCTGTTTTTGCATCTTCTAATTCTTCATTTAGCCAAAATACTTCTTCGCCAGAAGCGATTCTTTTCAGTAATGGCTGGTTTTTCATTTGTTCCCAAAGCGCTTTTTCCATAACTATCATTCCTTTCTCATTTGATGTAATGTGTATTGAAAATAGTATATATCAAAAATTTTATTTCAGCAAGTACTATAAAAAAAGAAGTATATTTTTAAACAGTGTGACTATAATATAAGCAGTACATTTTTTTTATGACATAATATTATAGATATTGTTTACAAATTGTAATTTTACAAAAAAAATTTTAGTTATTTTTTCATTTGTATACATGAGTAAATATATTGAAAATTTTTGGTAAATGTTTTATAATATAGTCAAGCCTATTAGATGTACAATAATAGTAACATTGCTGATAGGTTTTCCTTTGACGACCAGTGGGACGAAAAATGAAAGGTGGGACGAATTATGTCCCTTTACAAAGAGAATTTAATGGACACATTACAAATGATGAAAAAAATAGCACCCGAAGAAATGACAGCGTTAGTAAGAAGATATCGCATATTGCGTGCCATTCGTTTACTACAGCCAGTAGGCAGAAGAACAATTTCTCTTTCATTGGATTTTTCGGAAAGGACTGTCCGCAACGAAACAGAAAAACTGCATATGCAGCAGTTGATAGCGGTTTCAAGGGAAGGAATGAATGTGACAGAAGAAGGCGAAAAAATACTCATGGGTATGGAACCATTTATAAAATATATAGATGGTATTACTGCTTTTGAAAAAAAATTGACAAAATTGTTAAATATTACAGAGGCGTATATTGCAGAGGAATGCTGTAAAAATGTGCAAAAAGAATTAGGAAGGATTGCAGCAGAAGTTGTGTTACGTAATATCAATAAAGAAAGTAAAATTGCTTTAACAGGGGGCTCTACACTTGCTAATATGGTGGAGGCAATGCCTTTTTCAAATACAAAAAAAGCAGAGCTTGTGATACCAGCAAGGGGGAGCATTGGCGGCATATTGGAACAGCAGGCAGATACATTGGCGGCTGGGCTTGCCGAAAAATTGGGGGCTAAATATAGACTTTTACAGCTTCCTGACCATATGAGTAAAAAAGCCTTCGACGAAATGAAACAACAGCCATTGATACAGCAAACATTAAAAGAAATTAGACAAACAGATGTTCTGATTTTGGGTGTTGGGAATGCTTTGGAAATGGCAAAGAAAAGACAGGTTGCATCTGATGTTTATGAATTTCTTTTAAAAAAAGGTGCGGTAGCAGAAATGTTAGGCTACTATTTGGATAGCGAGGGCACAATCGTATATACTTCTTATTCTATAGGACTGCGATTGAAAGAATTAAACAGAATGAAAAAAATCATTGTTGTAGCAGCAGGAAAAAATAAAGCCGAGAGTCTTGTTGCTGTCTGTAAAAGAATGCCTCAAGCTATACTCATAACAGACACAGCAACGGCAAAAGAAATGATTAAAATTGCAGAAAAAAATAATATGTGAAAGTATGCAATAAAACAAAAGAAAAATATTTTTCAGATACTGACAATATCGGTCTGTCGATAAAGTCTTTTTTGTGGACTTTGTCCACATCTACAAACTTTTCCTCTAAAAAGTTTGACAAAAAACTTTACTGGAAAAACTAGCGTTTTTCATTATAAAGCGAAGTGTAGACATAGCCCGCAATGTTTTTTGACAAGCTGAATATTTGTGGGGGTTTTAAAAATAATTTGTAGTATACTGAAATAAAAAAGAATAATGCTATAAAACAATAGAGAAGTAAAAAATATTGGGAATGAAAATAACAAAATGAAATATAAAACATTTTTGTGATATGATTATAAAGTAGTTTTGTTTTTGGAGAGTGTGTGCGGAGGCATGACTTTCATAAAATTATTTTAAACAACCTGTAAAGAGTAGGAAAGGAGATTAAAAATTATGCTGAACAAAAAATCGGTGGAGGACTTAGCAGTAAAAGGTAAAAAGGTGCTTGTAAGATGTGATTTTAATGTACCATTGCAAGATGGTGTCATTACAGATGAAAACAGAATTGTTGCGGCATTGCCAACAATACAGAAATTGATAAAAGATGGAGCAAAAGTTATACTCTGCTCACATATGGGAAAACCAAAAGGAGAACCTAAACCAGAACTTTCACTTGCTCCTGTTGCAAAACGCCTTTCTGAAAAATTAGGCAAAGAAGTTGTATTTGCAAAAGATGATACTGTTGTGGGAGAAAATGCAAAAAAAGCAGTTTCAGAAATGAAAGACGGCGATGTAGTATTATTGGAAAATACACGTTATAGAAAAGAAGAAACAAAAAATGAAGATAATTTCAGCCAAGAGTTAGCAAGTCTTGCAGAAGTATTTGTAAATGATGCATTTGGCTCTAGCCATAGAGCGCATTGCTCTACTGTGGGCGTTACAAAATATGTAAAAGAGTCTGCTGTTGGCTATTTAATGGATAAAGAAATCAATTTCCTTGGAAATGCTGTAAACAATCCAGAAAGACCATTTGTAGCAATATTAGGTGGTTCTAAAGTATCTGATAAAATCAATGTAATTAATAATCTTCTTGAAAAAGTAGATACATTGATTATTGGTGGTGGTATGGCTTATACATTTGCAGTAGCACAAGGTGGAAAAGTAGGTAACTCTCTTTTAGAGGCAGATAAAGTGGAATACGCAAAAGAAATGATGAAAAAAGCAGAAGAAAAAGGCGTAAAATTCCTGATACCAGTAGATACAGTGATTACAAAAGAATTTAAAAATGATACAGAATTTAAAACAGTTCCTACAAAAGAAATACCAGATGAATGGCAAGGACTTGACATTGGTGAAAAATCCAGAGAATTGTTTGCAGACGCAATTAAAAATGCAAAAACAGTAGTATGGAATGGTCCTATGGGCGTATTTGAATTTGCTAATTTTGCAAAAGGTACAGAAGCAGTTGCAGAAGCATTGGCTAATATTAATGCAACAACAATTATAGGTGGTGGAGATTCCGCAGCAGCAGTAAATCAGTTGGGATATGGTAGTAAAATGACTCATATTTCAACAGGTGGTGGCGCATCTCTTGAATTTTTGGAAGGAAAAGAATTACCAGGCGTTGTAGCCGTAGATGATAAATAATAAATAATTATAAAATAATGTGTATTAAAAAGTTTTTTGTCCGACTTTTTTATAAAAAAGTTGGTAGATGTTAAACTCTCGCTAACTTCACTAAAAAGTTGGACAAAACTTTGTTTTACTAATTATAGTATTCTATAAGGGAAAATGTCATGAAAAAATATATAATAATGGTAATTATGATATGTTTTTTTGCAGTTCCGTTTACTGCATTTGCAGAAGAAAACAACAATAATATACAAAAGAAAACATTGCAACAACAGGTAGAACAACAATATATTGAGCCAGAGGATTATATACCAGTTTTGATGTATCACCATTTTAAAACAGAAGAAGTAGAGCCTGGTAATGGTGCAAATATGCATATTGACGAATTTGAAGAACATATGAAAACATTACAGCAGGCAGGATATACACCTATTTTTTTAAGTGAATTGTATGACATTATGAAACAGGCACAAATTGAAAAAGAAACTGGTGTTGTAGTGCCAGAATTACAGTTAGATAAAAAATATGTTGTAATTACAATAGATGATGGATATAGAAGTAATTATGAACTCGCTTATCCCCTTTTGCAAAAATATAATATGAAAGCGTGTATTTCTGTGATTACTTCCCGTATTCATACAGGGTATGTTTATTCATCAAAAGAAATTGAAAAAATGAGCTGGGAAAATCTGAATGAAATGCAAAATAGTGGTTTAGTGGAAATATACAGCCACACATATGACCATGAACCAGTGGGGGATAGAATTTATACAGATGTGCGTTCTTCTATACAAAAAGGCGAAGAAATGCTTGATAAACAGCTTGAAAATAGAAGCCCTGTTAGTGTACTGACGTATCCTAATGGAAATTATAGAAAAAATATAGCATTGCTAATGTATATTTATATGGGCTATGATTTACAGCTTACTACAAACAGTGATGTTGTAAACAGAAATACAAGCGTGTTAGAAGTTCCTAGAATTACAGTCAATTCTGGCTGGACAGGAGAACAACTTTTACAAAAAATAGAACAAACAGCACAAAAAACATTTCAACAATAAAATATAGTAAAAATGAAATATTTTCATATTGAATAAAGGGCAACAAAGACAGCTAAGGGGATAATATTATGAAAAAATGTGTGATAATGGCTATTATGATGTGTTTCATAACAGCAAATATTTCAGTGACAACATTTGCACAACAATATAACGATATGAAAATACAAAAGAATGTCATTCATGTATCCGCAAAAAAACAAAAGAATATTGCTCCTGAGGATTATATACCAGTTTTGATGTATCATCATTTTGAAAGTGGAGAAGTAGAACCAGGTAGTGGAGTAATTGTAAATATCAATGAATTTGAAGAACATATCAAGGCATTACAGCAGGCAGGATATACACCTATTTTTTTGAGTGATTTATATAATATTATGAAACAGTCAAAAGAATGTGGTAAACAGCCAGAAATGAAATTAGATAAAAAATATGTTGTGATTACAATGGACGATGGATATAAAAGTAATTATGAACTTGCTTACCCTATATTACAAAAATATAATGTGAAAGCAAGTATTTCTGTTATCACTTCTATGATGGATGAAGATTTTGTTTTAGAAGCATGGGAAACCAAAAAAATGAATTGGGGACATCTCAATGAAATGCAAAATAGTGGTTTAGTAGAAGTATACAATCACACATATGACCATGAGCCAGTGGGAGATAGAATATATGCAGATGTGTATTGTTCTGTAAAAAGAGGCGAAGAAATGCTTGATAAAAATTTGCAAAAAAGAAGTGATGTAAAAGTACTAACGTATCCTAATGGGAATTATAGAAAAGATGTTGCATTGTCTATACAACATGATTTGGGATACAATTTACAACTTACTACAAATTTTGATGTGGTGAACAGAAATACAGATATGTTGCAGATTCCTAGAATTACAGTTGATTCTGGTTGTACAGGAGAGCAACTACTGCAATTAATACAACAAGCTGCAAAACATACATTTCAAAAAAGAAAAAAAAGTTTTTTTTAAACCAATTGTAGTTGTTATAATTTGTTTCATTGTTTTGGTTGTATTGTTTCATATAATAAAAATAAATAATAAATAGTATATTATTTGTTTTATAATTGAGGGGGATATCAATATGGATTCACAAACTATGTTTGATTTGTTTATGAATGGGTCAGGTATCATTGCTGTAGGCGCTGTAGTTGTTTTAATTATATTATTGATTATAGGAAAAATAAAAAAGAAATAATAATTTTTAGAAAGAGGGCATTTTATTATGAGAAAGAAAATTGTTGCAGGAAACTGGAAAATGAACAAAACACCAAAACAGGCAGCAGAATTATGTGCATTGTTAAAAGACAAAGTGAATACAGATAAAGTAGATGTTGTATTTTGTGTACCAGCAGTGGATATTGCTACAGTAGTAGAAGCAGTAAAAGGTACAAATATTGCTGTAGGTGCAGAGAATATGCATTTTGAAGAAAGTGGCGCATATACAGGAGAAATTGCACCAGCTATGCTGACTGAAATGGGCGTAAAATATGTTGTGATTGGACATTCTGAAAGACGTGAATATTTTGGAGAAACAGACGAAACTGTAAATAAAAAAGTCAAAAAAGCATTAGAGCATAATTTAGTGCCAATTATGTGCTGTGGTGAAACATTGGAACAAAGAGAAATGGGCATTAATATTGAAATCGTTCGTATGCAAGTAAAAGCTGGATTATATGGCTTGAGCGCTGATGATGTGAAAAAAGTAGTAATTGCTTATGAACCAATATGGGCAATTGGTACAGGCAAAACAGCAACAAGTGAACAAGCACAAGAAGTTTGCTGTGCAATTAGACAAGTTGTAGGAGAAGTATATGGCAAAGAAGTTGCGGAAGAAGTTCGTATACAGTACGGCGGTAGTGTAAATGGTAAAAATGCGGCTGAATTATTTGCTATGGCTGATATTGATGGTGGATTAGTTGGTGGCGCAAGCTTAAAAGAAGAATTTGCAAGTATTGTAAATTATTAAAATAATGATATCATTCTGAATGTAAAATATACTGTTTTTACTTCTCTTTTATAAAAGAAGTTTATAAGATGTTGTATTTTTGATAGATATTCGTTCAGCATCAAACAAAACATAAACAACACAGTGTTTGCAAAAAATAATATTGTTTTGTTATCATTTTGAGAGCACTACTCTCAAACTCTCTCAAGCTTTTTAAAAAAAAGCTTGGTAAAAAACTTTAAATCGCCTATGGCGAACAAAAATTGATTTTTGTAAAAACTTCGTTTTCACTATTGCAAACAGAATGATAATATATTTGTAATCTGAAAATAAGGAGGCTATTATGAGTAAGAAAACAACAGTTTTAATGATATTAGACGGTTTTGGTATCAATGACAAAACAGAAGGTAATGCTATCAGACAGGCAAATACACCTACTATAGATAAAATAATTGAAAAATATCCTTGTGTAAAAGGTTATGCCAGCGGACTTGATGTTGGTTTGCCAGAAGGACAAATGGGTAATTCTGAAGTAGGTCATTTGAATATTGGTGCAGGACGCATTGTATATCAAGAATTGACAAGAATTACAAAAGCAATACAAGATGGCGATTTTTATCAAAATGAAGAATTGCTTAGAGCAGTAGAAAATTGTAAAAATAATGACAGTGCATTGCATTTATTTGGTTTGCTTTCTGATGGTGGCGTACACAGCCATAATACACATTTATATGCTTTACTTCAGTTGGCAAAAAGAAATGGTTTGGAAAAAGTATTCGTTCATTGCTTTTTAGATGGTAGAGATACTCCTCCATCTTCTGGTATAGATTATTTGGCACAATTAGAAGAAAAAATGAGAGAAATTGGCGTGGGTAAAATTGCTACAGTTTCTGGACGCTATTATGCTATGGACAGAGATAAACGTTGGGAACGTGTGCAAATAGCATATGATGCCATTGTTTCTGGTAAAGGTGTAACAGCACATAGCTCAGAAGAATGTATTAAACAATCTTATCAAAATGACAAAACAGACGAGTTTGTTATGCCAACTGCTATTGTAAATGAAGAAGGTAAAGCAATCGGTAGAATAAAAGACAAAGATTCTATTATATTCTTTAATTTCCGCCCAGACAGAGCTAGAGAAATTAGTAGAACATTCTGTGATACAGATTTTGATGGATTTGAAAGAGTAAACGCTCCTAAAGATATTACATTTGTATGCTTTACAGAATATGATGTCACCATTGAAAATAAATTTGTTGCATTTAAACCACAAAGATTGACAAATACATTGGGAGAATATATTTCTTCATTGGGATTAAAACAGTTGAGAACAGCAGAAACTGAAAAATATGCACACGTTACATTTTTCTTTAATGGTGGTGTGGAAGAACCAAACCCAAATGAAGATAGATGGCTTGTTCCTTCTCCAAAAGTTGCAACATATGATTTACAGCCTGAAATGAGTGCAATCGGTGTAACAGATGGACTTGTAAAAGCAATCAATTCTCAGGAATATGATTTGATTATTATAAATTATGCAAACCCTGATATGGTTGGACATACAGGCGTATTATCCGCAGCAATTAAAGCAATAGAAACAATAGATAGTTGTTTAGAAAGAGTATTAAAAGCATTGATTGACAATAATGGACAGATGTTTATATGCGCTGACCATGGCAACAGTGACCAGTTGGTTGATTATACTACAGGTGAACCATTTACAGCACATACTACAAACCCAGTACCATTTATATTGGTAAATTATACAGATGGCATTGGTTTGAGAGAAGGCGGTAAATTGGCAGATATCGCTCCTACATTACTTGAAATGATGGATATTAAAAAACCTGCTGAAATGACAGGAGAAAGTTTACTTGTTAGTAAATAAAAATTTGTGCTATTTGATGAAATTATGTATTTTTAGTTGAAAATGAAAAAAAAGTTTGCTAAAATATACCAAGATATGTTATAAATGCAGAAAGGGGCGTATCCTATTATGAAACTTGCTGAAGCATTGATTGAAAGAGCAGAAATTCAAAAAGAAAATGCACAGCTTTTAAGTCGTATGACAAGCAATGTTATTGTGCAGGAGGGTGATGCTCCTATAGAACAGCCACAAGAATTGATTGCAGAATATGAAAAAAATATGGAACGTCTACTATTTCTCATAAAAAATATTAATAAAACAAATGATGCAACACCATTTGAAAATGGTACAATAGCAGACGCTATTGCAAAAAGAGATTGTTTAAAATCAAAAATAAATGTGTACCGCTCTATATATGAAGCAGCAACAATTAAACATGACCGTTACAATACAAATGAAATTAAATTTGTAAGATGTATTGACGCAAAAGAATTGCAGTATACTATCAATCAACTTTCTAAAGAGTATAGAGAATTAGATACAAAATTGCAATGTCTGAATTGGAATGTGGATTTATTGGAAAGTTAAAAATATGGATAGAAAAGATAAAATGCGTAGTACAACCTAGTCAGGAGGAAACCTGAACGCTCAGAGACATTGGACTTGTGTTAATATCATTAATGTAAAAGTCAAATTGTTACATGGGTACAATGTATTGTGTATTGTAATGACCAGTGCTGGTTTTATCTTTTTATGGGCGGGCATGGGGACTGTGTAGAGTATATTGTTAAAAATAGTGTAATAGTTTATGGACTATTGACTATCATTATAAAAGCAGTAAAATTTTTAAATAAAGAGGAGGAAAAAGAACATGAAAAGCTATATTGAAATTACTGATGTTCACGCAAGAGAGGTATTGGATTCTAGAGGCAATCCAACAGTTGAAGTAGAAGTTGTAGTGGAAGATAATGTAGTTGGTAGAGCAGCTGTACCTTCTGGCGCTTCTACAGGTGCTTTTGAAGCAGTTGAAATGCGTGACGGCGGTGCTAGATATGTTGGCGCTGGTGTGCAAGATGCAGTAAACAATGTAAACAATGTCATTGCTGATGCAATTATTGGTATGAATGCACTTGACCAGGTTGCTATTGATACAAAAATGATTGAATTGGACGGCACACCAAATAAAGCAAAATTAGGCGCAAATGCTATACTTGGTGTTTCTATGGCAGTAGCAAAAGCAGCTGCTGAAGCATTGAGAATGCCATTATATCAATATCTTGGCGGATTTAATGCAAAAACAATGCCTGTTCCTATGATGAATATTATGAATGGTGGTAAACACGCTGACAATACAGTAGATATTCAAGAATTTATGATTATGCCTGTTGGCGCTCCTACATTTAAAGAAGCATTGAGAATGTGTGCAGAAATTTATCACAATTTGAAAAGCGTTCTCAAAGGTAAAGGTCTTTCTACAGCAGTAGGTGACGAAGGCGGTTTCGCTCCTGACCTTCCAACAGCAGATGCTGTTATTGACTTGATTAAAGAAGCAGTTGAAAAAGCTGGTTATAAATGGGGAGAAGATATTAAAATCGCTATGGACCCTGCTTCTACTGAACTGTATGATGAAAAAGATGGAAAATATCACTTCCCTGGAGAAAGTAAAATGACAGGTAAAGAAGTTGTTAGAACATCTGCTGAAATGGTAGAATTCTGGAAAGCTCTTTGCGAAAAATATCCTATTATTTCTATTGAAGACGGTCTTGCTGAAGAAGATTGGGAAGGCTGGCAGTTATTGACAAAAGAATTGGGTGAAAAAGTACAGCTTGTAGGCGATGACTTATTTGTTACAAATACAGAAAGATTGCAAAAAGGTATTGATTTGAAAGCTGGTAATGCAATATTGATTAAAGTAAATCAAATTGGTACATTGACAGAAACATTTAATGCAATTCAACTTGCTAACAGAAACAACATGACAGCAGTAGTATCTCACCGCTCTGGTGAAACAGAAGACGCTACTATCGCTGATATCGTAGTTGCTGTAAATGCTGGACAAATTAAAACAGGTGCTCCTGCAAGAACAGACCGTGTTGCAAAATATAATCAATTATTGAGAATTGAAGAAGAATTGGGCGATGTTGCTGAATACTTGGGATTGAAAGCATGGTTTAATTTACACTAATTAAAATATATAAAAAGCCTCGTTATTTATAACGAGGTTTTTTTGTATCGTTATTTTTATTATAGTAAAAAAAGGCTTGATTGCTGTTGCATAAAATGGTAAATTTGTAATATACAATCACAATAAAGGAGGGAATATTTATGTTACATATGGGTACAATTATTTCGCTTATGTCAGCATTGATAATGGGAGGGGGAGGAAGTACACAGGCAACTATAGTAGAAACACCTATTGTTATGATAGAAAATGAAAAAGCAACACCTATTGATGACCCTGTGGAAGTACCGCCTCAGCCACAACAAAATAATCCGTCTGTGGGATATTATGATAGAAAATCATGGTGGTTTAAAAGAAATACGGAAAACACACCACCATCAGCACAACAGGATATTGCTATTTCTAAATATGATGCTTATTATTTGGGAGATACACAAAAGAAAACGATTTATTTAACATTTGATGAAGGTTATGAAAATGGATATAGCGAAAAAATATTAGATGTTTTGAAACAATATGATGTGAAGGCAGCGTTTTTTGTAACAAAATCTTATATTAGAGATAATACAGAATTGATTAAAAGAATGGTGGCAGAAGGGCATATTGTAGGTAATCATAGCGTCACACACCCTGATATGACAAAATTGACAAAAGAACAAATTGAAAAAGAAATTGTAGAGTGTGCAGAGTATTTTAAAGAAGTGACTGGGAAAGATATGCCTCACTTTTTTAGACCACCAGAAGGGGTTTATAGTATACATTCATTGGAACAAACACAGGCATTGGGATATAAAACGATATTTTGGAGTTTTGCCTATGGTGATTGGGATGTGAATAATCAGCCTGGTAAGCAAGGTGCTTATGATATGGTTATGCAAAATTATCATAATGGTAGTATTATGCTTTTGCACGCAGTTTCACAATCTAATACAGAGGCATTACCTGATATTATAGAAAGTTTGAGAGAAAAAGGCTATACATTTATGAGCTTAGAGGACTTGCCATAATGAGTGATATAAAAAATATGGTGTGTGGAGAGGAAAGTAATATGTCTAAAAAATGCGTAAAGCCTCATATTAGATTTGCTGGTTTTGATGAGGAGTGGGAAAGACGGAAGTTAATGAACGAAGTGTTTTCTATTGATACTGGAAAAAGCAAATTTACACTAAAAACAACAGGAAACTATGAAATTCTTGGCTCTACATCTTTAATTGGGTATGATGATTCTTATGATTATGAAGGAGACTTTTTACTAACTGCTCGTGTTGGGGCAAATGCTGGAGAACTCTATAGACACTCTGGAAAAGTCAAAATCAGTGATAATACGGTGTTTATACAAGGACAACAACTTGATTTTATATATTATGCTTTATTGAATTTTGATATAAAGAAACTTTCTTTTGGTACAGGTCAACCACTAATAAAAGCTAGTGAACTAAAAAATCAAAATCTGTTGATACCTATTTCTAATAGTGAAAAAGAACAAATTAGTGTATACTTCTGTAATCTTGACAACCTTATTACACTTTATCAGAAAAAGTATGACAAATTGAACAATATCAAAAAGTCTATGCTTGAAAAAATGTTTCCAAAAAATGGTTCAAATGTTCCAGAGGTTCGTTTTAAGGGTTTTTCTGGTGATTGGGAATGGCAGAAGTTTAACGAAGTGTTTGATTGTACTATACCCAACAACACACTGCCTCGTTCAGAACTGAATTATGAAAGTGGTTTAGTAAAGAATATTCACTATGGTGATATTCTTATAAAATATGGTGCTATTGTAGATGTTCAAAATGATGAAATACCCTTTGTGACAGGAAAAAATAGCGATGATTTCAAGGGTGCATTATTACAAGATGGTGATATTATTATTGCTGATACAGCGGAAGACGATACAACAGGGAAAGCCTGTGAAATAAACAATTTACAGGGTCTAGATGTTGTATCAGGATTACACACAATGGTAT
>OFHA01000489.1_pt1 | contig 34373 bp, 29 predicted proteins | sample 1521891 | NCBI WGS metagenome assembly OFHA01 (sample SAMEA3504089, study PRJEB24116) | mouse gut metagenome | biome: mouse gut; feature: mouse-associated habitat; material: faeces | place: Denmark | collected 2011
ATATACAGTTGTTAACAAACTCTGATTAAGTACCCACCATCATGCCAGAAGCCTCTAAAATTTTTATAGATTTCCCATTTCCCAATCTGATCCAGGCACTGTTGCCCTCCCATATTCCCATAAGTATTTCCTTCAATAACAGCCACCTCTTCCCCAACTACAGCAATGTCCCATGATGAGAAGGGAACCGACTCCAGACGTTTCGCAGCCTCATGCACCGTTCCTATTACCCCCCCCCAGTTCGGAATCTGCAATCCTACAAAAGGCTTTCCACTGCATGGATGAACCAAATATTTGTGCCCTTTCATATCCCTGCCATAAGTAGATATAATACCAGTTTCCGCATCCACAAGAGCGGCAATTCCGCCATGCCGAAAATTATCGACACCATTATCGTCACGCCCCATCCGTAGATATGCCGCCGGAATAATATCTTGTCCTTCTAAATGTAATACATTTACTCTGATAGTATTGCATGTACCGGGATTCAATTCATGCAATATCCCTTCCTGTTCCAGGTACTCCTCCACCACATATCCGTTTCTTAATTTTTCATACACTTTCCTAAGGTCATCCTGTCCGCGTAACACATAAATTCCACAGCCCTCATATCCATTAACGGGCTTGGCAATCACCTTTTTACAAGAGCGGACAAAGCGTTCAAAATCTTTATAATTTCCATTATCTATATCCCATACAGCGCGATGTAATAAATCCTGAAATTTATTTTCAAATACTTTCTTATCTTCCACCCATTCTCTGTGGCCTTTACGGTTAAGAAGCTCTGTGACTATTCTCCTTCTACGCAAGGTTACAAATGTATTTATTTCAAAAAAATTCTTCTTATAGAACTCATACAAAAAGTAATCTTCCGCGCTTGCCCCAATAGCAATAAACAAAAAGAGCCACCGCATTTTATGATATAAATATAGGTTGCTAACTGCCGAATCTAAAAAATGTTTTTTAAACCCAAAATATTCCTTGTCCAGCAAAAAATAGTACAATCTTTTCACCTTTGTAAGCTCCTCCCATCACTTTACAAATAATGCACATTATATTTTCTCTCCATTTTTTTCAATATGATGTACAGGCGGGCCCACAAGAAAAAATACCTCCACTTTACCAACATTGGTTCATGCGAAAATATAACTACACGCTTTTTCCTCTTTATGGCATTCACTGTATCCCAATACCAGGATTTCTTTTCCAACCTGATATCTGTGCGCCAATATTCCATATCTGCCTTAGATAATTGCCCCTCCTTAAGAAGAATCTGGTTTTCTTCCTCAGTTAAATCGTAACTGACTCTTTCATCATCTGCAGTAAGAAGAACCCTGGCTTTGTTTCTTTTCAGGAAGCAAACAACCTCCTCCCTTCCCTTAAAACGGTGAAGCCTTACAATACTGGCCAGACCTTTTCCCCCGGTTATGTTTTCACAGAAATGCTTCACTTTCCCATAGGCTTCTTGAAATTCATTTATGGAAGCATCAGTTTCTATGCCATGAAAACCAAAGGAAATCCATTTTGTACATGAAACAAATTCAGGCTTCTTTTCTTCCGGCACAAACTCCTTCCCATGGATATCTTTCGCAAATAAATAAAGAGTAAACCTGCACCCAAACCGATTATGGAACCATAAAAGCCTCCGGAGATATCCTCTGTGGCAAATTATCCCCAAAGGTGATGCATCATCCAAACTTAAATGGCATTCTATCGTATCTTTCTGATATAATTTTTGCAGCAAATTGGCACACATTCTATTTCCTTCCATATATTAAGCAACTTTTCTTCCCATCCATATTCTTCATTAGTATCTGCCAGCCTGCTTTCCATTACCCTTTTCATCTCCGGCTGTAACCATTGCCTGCCATCGGCTGTCTTCCGGTTTCTTTCTTCTGCAAAGGTTACCTGCGCCAGGCGTGGAATACTCCCAAAGGCTATAAAGGCATGTCCATTATAGCAATAAGGAATCCCACACTTTCTTCCAATTGCCACCTCTTTTATTTTTTTATCCGTATCCTGATAAATATTATCAAATGTCATCCCACAATAGCACTGCCTGACATTCCCTGTGGACAAATTTATATAATAGCTCCAGGCTCCGGCATAACAATATTCTCTGCGTTTCACCCCATACAGGTTTAGCTTCATCTCCAGCAAATCTGAGCCAAACCCATTCCATGCTTTTACATATTCTTCATAGGAAAGTTTTGTTAGCATATCAATTTTCTTTTTTCTATCATCCCTGGCAATAGTAATATGGCATAGTGCCCCAAAATTCTCCATACAGTAACGCTTTAATTCTGGAATTCGCTCTATCAGCCTGTCATTTGAAGTCACTTCCACAGTTATGGAACATCCTGCCCTCCATACCTTGTTTACATTATGGGCAAACACCTCCAGCAGTTTTAATCTTTCCAGTTCCAGATAATGCAATGAAAATTTGAAAAAAAGCCTCTTTTTTAAATCTAAGCTCCATGATGCCACCTCGTCAAACCGCCTGCTGACAGTCCCGTTTGTAACCACCATAACATAATGCCCCTCTTCCAAAAGCTGCTTTACAATGGGCAGGATCTCCTCTGACAAAAGAGTTTCCCCTCCAGCACATATATTTATCATACATATGCCCCCCAGCCTTTTTCTGGACAGGGCTTTTCTAATCTCTTTGGCAGTGTGCCCAATAGGGTGAATTTTCTGGCTGAACTTATTTAAAAGTGCAATGTAACAATAATGGCACTGCAAATTACAGGTTTCTGTCGGCACATAAATATCAATAAATTTTTTAATTCCCATTTTCCCACCTAATTAACCTTCTGCCATAACTCGCTTTTTCCCGGTCTCTTCTAGGAATCCGATAACCTTTGTACCTTTTGCATAAAGATATTCATTATCATCTATTTGATACAGGCAATACCCGCTCTCCAACAATACCTTATTGTTTTCAGGCTTAATGGTTATGTAAACAGCCTCGTCTACATCTTCTCCCGGTGTTTCATTTAATAGTCTATGGCGCATATTCATAAATTGTAGCTGATATAAAATTCCCTGCCCGGTTTCCTTGATTGATGTTTGGTAAACATATATAGGACATGTTATCTCATTTTCTGTTAGTTCCCTTATAAGTTCATAAGCACCATCTGTATAATGATAATTAATCATGGCAATTTCCCGGTCCGCCCATATAGCAGAAAACAGATATTTATAGATGATAAACACACACAATACCAAATAGCCACTTTTAAATCTGCCATGGCGCAGCAATGCAAATATAAGAATTTCAACAAATAACACAAAAAAAACAATTACAAAGTAATTAATAGCAGATACTCTCTCCCCCAGCTTTGTAAAGGACAGCGCTTTGGGTATAACCGCCTCATTGTTTTGTATAAAGGGAACTACAAACTTAAGCCAGATGGACATTAAAATGATATTTGCCAGATAACAATAACCATATAATTTACCATAAGCAGACTGGCGTTTATAAATGAATGCCAGTATTACCGCCAGCACAGGAGGGAAATATGCATATAAGTACCGTAAATATACAAGCGCCCTTAAATCATCTGCCCTACTGTCCCCACTCATATAAGCATCCTTCACTCCCCATCCCCAAGAGACAGCCTGCCCTCCAATAGATACCAACACGCACACCAGCCCAAACACACTAAAAAGAATAATATACTTATCCATACCTTTATTTCTTTTCCAGACCAGCTTCCACCACAAACTGAAAAACAGAATCACAGAAAGTACCGCAAAACCGTATACTGCAAAATTCCAGATATTTATCTGTCCTATCACAACCCTCATTACAGCCTGAAAATAATCCACGTTTGTAAAAATTGATTTGGAGATAGCAAAGGAAACACCCGTATTATTTATAGATTCATTGGCAATCCCTCCCCCCGTTCCTGTCCCTTTCAGAAAATTAATGGCCCAGGAAACGATTCTTTTATCTATTGCCGCACCAATTATATAAACTGGCAGGACAACCCCTGCATATCCAAGATTTCTTTTGTAAAAAATCAGCGAAAAGAAATATGCCGCCAGAAACCCTATCACCAGGGTAACAGCCCTTTGATGAATTGTCAGTGAAACCACCAGAGTGGCTCCCAACAGAAAAGAATAGAGAAGCTTACGCTTTTTGTCCCCATCAAATTGAATTAAACGGGCAATACAAAAAAAAGCCAGCCATACCATTACGGTATAAATATGTTCATTGCACATATAGCTTATTGTTACATTTACCCCGTAAGAACACGCAATAGAAATCAACACTACAATGGCCTTATCTGTCACTTTCAGAAAATTCCTTATCAGATAACAGCAAACAATTGGTATTGTACCCTCCACAAATGCCACCACCGCCAGGCATAACCTGTATAGCAGTACTGGATTATCTGTTAAATAAAACAAAGGGGTAAGAAAAACGCTGAACCCATAACCATAATACCTGTAAGCGTACATGCTGGGTTTCCAATCAAGCCCCGCAAGCTTTGCGGGCAGATAAAAGAGATACAGTTCATCACCGGTTACCCTCAACGGGTAAACAAAAAAAGCTGCCCATAATAGCCTTGGCACTACAACAGCCAGATAGCTGATAATGTAATCCAAATTGTTCCTGTACCAGTTACGGTGCCTGCGTTGCGCTAAATCCATTTTTCACTTCCTTTTCCCATTTCCATATATATTTTTTTCAAAAACCAGTATAAATGCCTGTTTATAATAAATAATCCGTATTTTATTTTATCCGCCTTCTTAATATATCTGCCACAAACCAATTCCTCCCAATATAGCTGCCGGAATTCCCTGTTAAGCCGTCTTAGGAGTTCTTTTTCCTCTGGATAAAATTTTGTGATTTGGCTCATGGCATCAGCAATAACAGCAGCATATTTTCTAGCAGCCAGGGCACATAGCTCCCCTTCTCCCAGCTTCCTAAAATAATCCTTCCTTTCAGCCAGGGCATCAAGCCTATCCAATGCACCTAAATTAAACCTTTCCTGTGTAATGCTGTTTTCCCTGGCCCGGTAATAATATAACGGGCAGGGGAGATAGATACACTTTTTCATTGGGTATAAAATCTTATAATTTACAAACTCATCTTCATATTTCCTGCCTAATGGAAATCTCACACTTCCGAAAAAATCCCTTGAAAACAGCTTATTCCAAACTACCACCATGTCCACGCATAACTGGGAATAAAACATACTGATGCATTCTTTTCCGGTATACACTTGAACGGGTATTTCCTGTCCTTCCCCTTTGTTTAAGGAATCCCCTAAACAATCCTCCTGAATATTTTGAATTTCTCCACTTTCCTTAAACTTTAAATGGGAGCAGATGGAAACATCCCCCTGATGAAAGGCCAACGCACAGTATAAGTATTCAATCATCTTTACATGGACCAAATCATCGGAATCCACAAAAAAAAAATTTTCCCCTGCCGCAATATCCAGCCCGGCATTCCTAGCCGCTGACAGTCCCGCGTTTTCCTGATGTATTACTTTAACTCTTCCATCCTGCCTGGCATATTCTTCACAGATTTCGCCGCTTCCGTCGGTGCTTCCATCATCTACCAATATGATCTCCAGCCAAGGATAAGTCTGTCCCATAACAGAAGTTAAACATTCACCCAAATAATTTCTGACATTGTAAACAGGAATGATTACACTAATCAGTTCGTCCATTTATCCTCCATATCCCAGGCCTTACCAATAATACCAAATCAACCGGGAACTCATAGCCTTATTTTCAAAATTGCTTTTATGTAAAGCAGAAGATTGCATATGCCAAACATCCTCCCTTTTGCCAGGAGCCCTATTGGCAACGCGGCAGGACGCAGGTTAAAAATATTACCTCTCCGGAATCCTTCGTCAATTATTTTTTCATTGCGCATGGCAAGAGCTTCCCTCCTTCTACAATAAAACTTTTTGGGGTTATCCGGATGGCAATAGTCCAACTTTAGCGCAAACAAATATTGCCTGATGCTGTATTGCGCCCATGCTCTTTTATGTTTATCTTCAATCACCTGCCAAAAAGCACCGGCGCTCTGCAGGCAATTAATCCCTTTCCCTTCTGAATAGGCATTCATAAACGAATATACATTCTGATAATAACAATAGCCTTCCTGAGCGGTATAATATATTTTACTTACATATTTCAGGTACTGGTAATTAAAAATCCTGTCTTCCCCCATTTTTATATGTTCAGGGAAAAATACCTGTTTGCCCAAAATAATTGTTTGCCGGTAAAATTTCGCCCAGGGAGAATAGAAATCAATTTTTCCGCCACCAAGCCTCTTGAAATACTTCCCCTCCTGGTCCAGTAGCCCTTCACGGATGAGTTCAACATCTTCTGCTTTAAAACACCCGCCAAGTAATGTCCTGCCATCTCTTTTATATCCCCTACTCCCCCCTGGTAACTTTCGGTACCCCACCATAAACAGCCCATATTCCTCCCGCAGTTCCGAAAGTACATATCCATAAACATCGGCGATAATCGAATCATCGCTGTCTACGAAGGTAATCCATTTCCCCCTGGCTTTGAGGATCCCAAAATTTCTGGCAGATGAAACTCCTCCATTACTTTTTCTGAAAAAACGGATCCGTCCGTCTATCCTCTGATAATTTTCACAAAGTTCTACGGTTCCATCTTCTGACCCGTCATCCACCAAAATAATTTCTATATCCTTTCTGTCCAGCCTGGTGATTGAATCAATACATTTACCAAGCCAAAGCTCCCCATTATATATTGGCACAATAAAACTGGCAAAAATATCTCCTGCCATATCACAATTCCTTCATTATATATCCGCTGAGAATTTTATATAAATGCCCCAGCCTCTGAAGAAGCCTCATATTCAGATAGGACAATGCCGCAACCAGGCGGTACAGTTTTTTTGCTTTTTTATCCAGTAAAACAGTTTTCCTGTACTTCTTGATATTGTTTTTTACCATATGTTCTTCTTTTTGAAACTCTACACTCCCATATGGCAGTTCACGCAAGACAATCATATTGGATATCAGCATCCTTGAAACTGCCGCTAACTCCAATTCCCTGGAAATCCCACCAACTTCCCGATAAATTTTTTCTGCCATATAAACCCTGTCCATCTTTTTCCCGCTGAAAGCGGAATTCATGATGCTTCCCATCCTTTGATTATAAAAATACTTTCTTTCATTGCTTTGGACTACCCTCTGCGACTGCATATACAGCCTGTAAGTAGTTCCTATATCCTCATACAGCCTTCCTTCCGGATACCTGATGGTTTCAAATAATTCCTTTTTATACAACTTTCCCCACGCCGAACAGGTAATATGTTTTTTGTAACATAAATCAGCCACTGCTTCCTGCCCACTGAAAACATACTCTTTTGCTTTTCCTATGCACCTCAGTTCTTTCCTTTCATCCGAAAACGGCTGATGCTGGCATCCTGCAATATCTGTATTGTATTTTTTCAGTAATGCTGCCAAGAATGATAAATAGTCGTCTGCAAGGTAATCGTCACTGTCAACAAAAGTGAGATATCTTCCGGCAGATTCCTTAATTCCCAGATTTCTTGCTTTCGACAGCCCACCATTGGGGATATGTATTACTTTTACACGTTTATCCCTCCCAGTAAAATTGTCACAAATCTGAGGGCTCCTGTCTGTGCTCCCATCGTCAATCAAAATCAGTTCAAAATTTCTGTAAGTCTGTACCAAAATACTATCAATGCACCTGCCCAATTGGCTCTCAACATTAAAAACAGGCACAATAACGGAAATCAAACACTGCTCCACTGCAATCATCATCCTAACGCTATTCTACATAATTAATTTTTTTCAGTATCTTCTTTACCACTCTTTTAAAAGTGACCCGCCACTCCCTGTTTCTGTTAACGATTTTTTCCAAAACATTATCCCCAGTAATCATTTCCCTTTTATCAACACAGAAAACTGGCTTCCCAGACAGCCTGCAAATCTCCAGCGCCTGGTCGTAATCACTTTCAAAAAACATAATGCACTTTGATTCCTGGTAGATTTGTGCCTTATATGCTGCATGGTTAAAATCATACATCCGTTCCTTAGCAGAAATATTATTCGGCAAAATTAAATGGTCATATTTCACGCCGAAAAGCTGAAGCCATTTTTCCGTATCAGCCCTGTATTTTTCCAGCCTACAGGAAACCAAATATCCTACCTTTTGGGTTGGCACAAACCGTGGGACTGCATTTGCCACGAAATCTTGATATCTTCTGCCATCGTCGTTCTGCCAAAACAAAGGATTGTCACAAATCACACCATCAATATCCATGCAGGAAAATTCAAGCGCCCAATGATGCATATAATTCCACTCAAACATTCGGGGCTGTTCACAGATTTCAAAATAAATATCTGCCATTTTACAGCTAATACCTAAAGCGTAAATTGCAAGATATGTAGCTTTACACGGTAAACAGCTTTCCGCAATTTTATGTTTTGCCTCCCTAATGGCTTTGCCACTGCTTATGCTGTCATCCACCACTAGGACATGTTTTGCATCATCAACACTTTTTATCCAGCTAATACATTTTCTGGTGCTTCCGGTCTTTATTTCCCCTCTGCCTATAAAGCTATTTAAATCCATAAAAGGTAAATTCAAGTACAACGCAATCATGTTGGCCACCATTGTCCCACTTCTAGGAATTCCCACGACCAAATCAATATCTTTGGGAATCTTGCCAATATTTTTGTTAATACAGTCAGCCAAATCCTTGTAAGTCCTAAAATTCATGCGTTCTCCTCTGTATCTGTTTTATTTAATATTTATTGTGTGTAATAATACGAAAAATAATATTTATAGTATATATTTTGTCCTAAAAAATGTCAATAGTATATTGTAATCGTTTTTGGATATTCATAGTATATATTGTATTAGATGAAAGAGCAGACAGTAATGGGGGATATGAATAGAAAATGCTTCCAAACTGTTTAGCAGTGGCATATTGCAGGCCAAATCTGCAATGTCAAAGGGTGTTTAGATATGGATGAATTAAGCAAATTAATTGGGAACCGTATTAGAGGTTATAGGAAAATGCGCCACTTCAGCCAGGAACAGCTAGCTGAAAAATGTAATCTTCACCCTACTTACATTGGCCAGTTAGAACGGGGCGAGAAAAATGCTACCTTAGAATCTGTGCACCGTATCGCTTCTGGGCTAAATATTTCCCTGGAGCAGCTTTTCAGCGGAATCACCGCCAGTTCCTCTGACCATGAATCTTATGTGCCAAATAAAATAGCAGAACTGCTTGCCGATTTATCACAGCATGACCAGTTGGCTATTTATAATATGATTGTCCAGGCCTTAAAATTAAAATCATAAAAAATAAGAAAGCCTCTTTATACTTTTGGTATTACCTATAAATTATTATCTCTTTGCATAAATCAAGCCCCCTGCCTTTTAAGGCAAGAGGCTTGAAAGCTTTTCGCGGCCTTACGTTTTCTAAAGCTCATTATAAAATTCCGATACCTGACGCCGCCCTTTCCTGTGTTTTCCCCCTTTCCCCGGCTTCGCCCTTTTGTTCAGCTTCTTCCCTATCTGCCTTATGCCCCCGGCGATGGCAAGGGGCAGGGCAATCCCTGCGAAAAGATATATCCACTTGGCCCCCTCCGCGCCTCCTGCCAGATAAACGAAACCAATTTCCCGGAAGAACACTTCCCTGTCAAACTCCGCACAAAAGGGCGTAAGCAGGCTGCAAAGGTAAAAAAAGCCCTTTACCAGCATAAAGCCCCCTACATGGTGCATCATGATAGCGTAGGTATTCCTTCCAATGTACGCCATTTTTCTGGAGAGGTACGGGATCTGGCTGATGATCCTTGCCGCCCGGAGCCAGAAAGCAATACCTGTGGCCACTGTCAGATAAGGGACTACCGGGCCGTTGGCAAAGCTGCTCACCCATACTGCGCTGAAATTCAGCCCGGCGGCAAAAATAACAATCAGCACCTGTATCCCCATCACCAGCAAAAAGTAAGGGCCATCCGGCAGCGTATCACGTCCCTCCAGCTTTGTGCGGTAGAGCCTTCCCATCTGGAAGCCCGGCATCATAAATAAAAGCCGGCCCGGCAGCTTGTACCATCCCCACACATGCCCGCCGATGGCAAGCCATACTGTGGCAATCCCTGCTGCCAGGCACCCGGCGAAGATCAGCCATTCAAAGTCCAGCTTAAGGAGGGAGAGCAGTTTCCTCATCAGGACATTGGCCGCCTCCAGCATGAAAAGCACCGGGACAAACCAGGCTGGGAAATTGTACATAAACTGGTGCCCGTCCAGAAAGGGGGACAAAAACAGGGTCTTAAAGGAAAGCCCTTCCCCGATGGAAAAGCCTGCCCCATGAAGGACCTGCGCCAGGACACCATAAAACAGGTTCCAGGCAAAATAAGGAAGGAGCAGGGTTATCCCCTTTCCCAACAGATAATTCCCTATGTGCTCCTGGGACTCTTCTTTATAAAAATATCCTGACACAAACAGGAAAATAAAAACATGGAAAGAATAGTAGGGGAACAACCCGCCAATGTCAAACAGATCATACCCCAAATGCCCCGCCACCACCAGAATGATCCCTATTGCAGAGAGTATCCGGAACTCTTTATTTTCTTTCAAATTTGCCATAATCCTTGCCGCCTTCTACAGTTTTTTCATAAATCTATCATTAGTATACAAAAAAATGTTGTAGAATAAAAGCAAAAAAACTATAATAACTGTATGAATATTATATGGAAAAACTCAACCAAACACAAAAAAAACTTTTTATCACCTAAAATCCGTATCCTTCTGTTTTTGTGCTGCCTTATTTCCGTCCAGGCTTCCTGCAAGGCAGAAAAGAATGCGCCCGCTTATATCCCGGAAAATTACCTGGCGGCATCGGAGCCTATTGCTTTTGACCGTTCCGCCCTGGAGAATGTGCCCTTCAATCCCTGCCCTTCTTTAAGCGTCCCTACCTATATTACGATGGTAGACGGGCTTTATTTTATTGTGGACTGCTATAACAACCAGGTAATCTACCATGATAACCTGTCCGACCCGCTGTACGAATGGCAGGTAATGACCAGCGACATTTCCATGGGGCATACCCTGGCAAGCGACGGGGAGGTTTACCTAATCGATGATACGGAAAATAACCGGATTCTGGTGATGGAAAAGGGGCTAAACCAAAAAGGGGAGCCTTTCTTCTTCCCCACCCAGGAATTTACGGATATTGGCAACCGCCCCCACTATATCATTTATGATGGGCCAACGGATACTTTTTACGCCTGGAGTTCCCAGAGCGGGGAGATGTTCCTTTTCCGCCACCCGGAAGGGGAGCGGCGAATGTATCTGACGGAGATCCGCCGGATCCCCTCCCTTGACAATGTGTATGTGCGTTCCTTTACCATTATCGGGGACCGTATATATTTTGTATCAGGTAATTCCAGCATTATTGAGGCGGAGCTTTCAAGCTTCCAGGTGAAAAAGGAATACCCGGTCCCCCCACAGATGGCGGGTATGATCCAGCTCACATTGATTGAGGACTATTTTTATATCACCATCTCCACGGACAATACCGGGAACCAGGATTACGCCACTATGCTCCGGGTAAAAAGCCTGGATGAGCTTTCCTCCGGCGGATATGAAGATGTGTACAGTAATTTTATCGGCGGCGGCACACCTTATTACATCACCCGGATCGAGGATGCCTGGTATCTCACGGAACACCGCATTCCCGGCCATTCCATATGGCAGTTCCAGGTAAAGGACAACCAGATTTCCGATGTGGTTTCCATTTATTAATACAGACAGGGTCACTGATGCAAGCCCCAAAATTTATTCAACTGAAAGGACTTACATATGAAAAACTTTTTCAAATTCACAAACGGCGCCCCCTTATTCCCTACCAACACCACCAAAAAGACCCATCTGCTGATGGTTTTGTCCATTATTGCCTTTTGCCTGGCCACTGCCGCTGCCCAGGGCAGTAAATTTTTTTACTGCTCCCACTATACCAAACTGTTGGTCCTTGCCTGCGTTTTCTGCGGCTGCATCGGCGTGCTGGTGTTTTTTAACGCCACCCGGCGCATGGACGAAAACCATATAGTTTTCCTGATGATTCTCACGGGAACCTTTCTCAGGTGCAGTTATGTGCTTTTATCCGGCCTTTATGAGCGCCAGCACGACGCCGGGGCCTTTACCGGCATGGGGACGGACTTTGTAAATCCCGGCCATATCGGCTATATTGAATATATTTACAAGTTCCACAGGCTCCCTGACTTAAATCCCTACCAGCTGTTTGCCTACTACCACCCGCCCCTGCACCACATTCTTTCTTATCTGTGGCTGCAGCTTAACATCTGGCTGGGCGTAGCGGAAGAGCTGGCCTTTGAAAATCTCCAGATCCTCCCCCTGTTTTATTCCTGCCTTTGCATGGCCGTTACCTGGAAAATCCTGAAAGTACTGCAGATCCGCGGGAGCGGCCTGTACATAGGGCTTGGATTTGTGGTTTTCCACCCTGCCACCATTATCATGGCTGGCAGCGTCAACAATGACATGCTCACCATTCTCTTTATGTGCCTGATAATTTACGAATCCCTGAAATGGATCCGGAACAAAAACCTGCCGGGGCTCATCCGGCTGGCGCTGTATATTGGCTTTGGCATGGTTACCAAATTAAACAGCGCAGTTCTCGCCATTCCCCTTGGGACCATATTCCTTATGCACTTTATTTCCGTGCTGCGTTCCGGGGACCGGATGGCTGTATTGAAATGGGTCAGGAATTATTGTATTTTTGCGGCAGTGGCTGCGCCCATCGGGCTTTCCTGGGTGGCAAGGAACCTGGTCCGCTTTGGGGAGAAGCCCGGCGTCCCCGTTCCCGGCGAAACTTCCCCCATGTACACCGCCCCCTACAGCCTCTGGAGCAGGCTGGGGATTCCCGCCCTTACCGACTGGAACTTTCCTTTCCCCTTCCACCCGGTAAGTGCCAAGGCGTGTAATAATACCTGGGCCATCATGTTCCACACCTCCCTGTTTGCAGAGGAATACCCTGCGGGAATGCCGGATATCCTGCTGGTGCTGTGCCAGGTGACCTTTGCCCTGGCGGTTGTGTTCGGCATTGCCGCCGCTGTATTGTTTGTGGCAGTCCTGTTAAACAAAAAGACAGAGCGGGAAGACCGGGTTTTCCTGCTTACAGGTTATGCCGTAACCCTGGTATCCTTTGCCGCTTTTGTGCTCATTTACCCCTACACCTGCAGCAGCGATTTCCGTTATGTGGCCATTTGCCTTATCTACATGGCAATCGGCATTGGGCTGGGCAATAAACATTACTTTTCCCAGCTTATGATGCATGAGACAAACTGGCTGGACAGGATACGGGCAGCAGGTATGCATATCATCAATGGGGGAATTGTAACCATATTGGTGTTTGTAAATCTGATTTACGTGTTCTGGGGAAGATGGTAATGGGTACACAACAAACGCCGCCATGCTCCGCAGGCCGGCCAGGCTGGGCTTTTGGGCCCAGCCCTTTTTCTGCCTGTTCCCTCCCACCTTCTCTTTGGCTGCAGCAATTTTTATTTAAAAATGAACCCCATACAAAGTCATGGCGAATATAGGGTGAACAGGCAGAGGAGGTGGGACATTGGACGCAAGAGAAATAGAAAAATGCATCGATGATTTCGGTACAGACATATATAGATTTTGCCTGAAGCTCTGTGCGGACATGGCAGATGCCGAGGATTTATACCAACAAACTTTCCTAAAAGCGTTAGAAACAGAATGGACGCTTGACTGGGAGAAAAACCCGAAAGCATTATTTTTTTCTTTAGCCCATAATCTTTGGAAAAGCAACAGAAGAAAACAAGCGCGCCGCAACAGAATTGCACCTTGCAGCAATTTTGATGATGAAGCGGAAACGGTACTGCATTCTGGGGAAAGTATTGAAGAGGGGTATCTTGAAAAAGAATTGATAACAGAAGTCCATCAAATTATTCAAGCCCTCCCGGAAAAATTCCAGGTACCGCTGATATTATTTTACCTTTCCGCTTGTCCCATAGAGCAGATAGCGGCTATTATAAAGAAACCAATTGGTACCGTAAAAAGCCGATTGTTCAAGGGAAGGCGCTTAATAAAAAAAAGATTGGAGGATGCTGGTTATGAAAGATAATCGTTCTAACATGGGAATAGAAGAAGTTATCCGGGCTTCTATGAAAGTGGCTGATGTCCCATCCCCGGAACTGAATAATAAACTCAAAGCGGCTGTGTATCAACAAGAAGCTCTCCTGCGAAAGCAGCCTGCCCCCCATAAATTATCATTTTGGTATTTGCCGATGGTTTTGAATTTGATAACTTTTTCCTTGTTGGCTATTGGGGCTTTGATAATGATTGAAAATATTTATTTATCTTACTTTGCCGCCGGTATCTGCTTTTATGCTGGTGCGGCTGGTATATTGCTTACCATAGTGGGCGTAAAAAGGGCAAGCATAAAAGAGGACATCACAATCTGCATTGAGAAAAGAGGTATATTGGCATGAACAAGGCAAAAAAGAACAGGCTTCCGTTTTATATTGGCATCCCGGTAATTTTATTTTTAATTTTTTTACGTTTTGGCATATATTTTGTGAAAAGTGATGGTTTCAGCGGCCTTTCCCTGCTGCTTCCCGTCCTGCTCCTTTGCTTTATCCTTTTTGCCCTGTGTACCTCTTCTCTTTTTGCAGCATGGGTATACCAGGATTGTAAAAGACGGGGCGACGACCCTGTACTATGGGCGGTTGTGGTTTTTGCCGCCACACCTTTTATCGGTCTGCTGATTTATTTTCTGCGCCGTCCGGAAACCAAAACGGTATGCCCGGCCTGCGGGCAAAGGATTTCAGTAAAGGCAAACTATTGTGAAAAATGTGGGACACCTATCGAAAAGGAGGATCATAAAGTTATGGAAAAACAAGGGACACATCACTTAGAATTAATGATTGCCGGTATTGTAAGTATGGTGCTTATGCTGGTATGCCTGGCAAGTTTTATCGCCAGCGCGGCCACCGGGAATGGCATCAACACAGACGTTGCTTCTAACAGCCGCGTATGGAACTTAGGTACAATCAACATGAATTACAGTTCTTATAAGGATGATGTCTGGAAGCTGGATTTTAAAAGTGCCAGCGAAGGATTTGTGAAGGAACAGAGTATGACAGTTGCGGACGCAGAAACCCAGCTGCTTTACGCTGATATTTCCTGCGGCACGGTACCAGACGGGGCAATGCTCATCTTATGGCTGGTACAGGGAGACCTTGTAAAATCCATTGATGTTACAAATCTCTCCGGACCGCTCAAATATCCTTTAAATGAATTTGAGAATGGGAAAATTCATGTAAGGCTGCAAATCAATGGTGTGGAAAATACGGTTTCGGAAATTTATATTCAATAACCATCCATCCTTATATTAAAAAATATCTGCCGGAGCCGGGGCTTCAGCAGATATTTTTATTACAATAAGCCGGCCCGCGGAGCGCGACGGCGTTTGTTTAACATAAGGGCAGTTCGCGGAGCGTGCTGCCCGTTGTTTCCTTTATCAAATATTCTGTTTATCAGCCTTTTTTCGCTTCTTTCTTCGCTGCCTTTATATCTGTAATGCCATTGGCAGCATTTACCTGCTGCATCAGGGACTGGGAGAATTGGGCGAAAGCCTCCGCCTCCTCTTTCTGCTGGATATTTACCGGATGGTACTTATCGTCCTTTGTATTGCTCTCCACTACGTACAGGGTGAGAAGTTCTTTCCTGTCCTTGCCATACAGGATGGTATAGCCCTTTTTCGCTTCCACCATGCCCAGGTCATTTTTCCCAAAATGGATGGGTTCGCTGTAGCTCATATCTCCCCCGTCAAAAGACAAAGGCACCAGATACAGATCCCCCGGTTTAAAGGCAACTGCATAATACCAATATTTTGTGGTGGTGGTCACTGTCCTGCCGCCGCCCCCAACGGAAAGTTCTTCCCGTGTGCCGTAAGCCGCGGTATAGGATTCACCGCCGGGCACCACCCTCTTTACAATTTCCCGGATTTTCTGCTTTTCTTCACTGTTGGCACCTTTCTTTTCGTCTATGGTCATTTTCACATAAACGATAATAAACAAAACAACAACTGCCACCACTCCAATAATAACATACTGATTCATGATATACTCCTATCCCAGTTCCGCTCCCACGCTTAACCACCTTATATTTCCAGAAAAAAATCCCGCCTGTTTCCCAGCCTGGATTTCCTCTGTGGTGCTTTTCATGGGTGCAAGCTGTTTTACTGTCCTGCTCCCGCAATGTTAGATTCCTTTAAAATATGCACGGTTATAATTTTTCTTTGCATCCTTTATGTATGTGACGTTAAATCTCCTTGCCTGTGTACACATATAGGTCTGCCCAAACAGAGAGTAGTTGTTTTTCACATCCATAAAAGAGATTTCCCCAAGCTTCTCCAAAGCCCAGGGCTGCCTGCCCACAATAATACCTGCCTCATAAAATGTCAGATGGTCCCCCCAATGGACCAGCGGGAAAAATACCCACCCCAGGGCCAGAAGGGCAATGAGCGCTGCCACCAGCCCGGCGATCAAACTGGCTGGCGCTCCTTTGGGAGGATTCCCCCGGATTCCGGCAAATACTACTACGCCTGCCAATGCAACCCGGACTCCCGTATGAAACAGGATTTTTCCCATATTCACATGGGCCTCTGCCAATTTCCGTCCCATACTTGTACTTTCTGGCATTTGGCCTGTCACCTCCTTTTCTGTCACTTTTTTACCATTATTCATGGGAAACGCCCCGCTCCCCATGAAAGCAGATTACGCCGGGTTTCCCTTATGTCATATCGGTATTTCCCCATATCTTTTTAGCGGAAAAGCAGATTTGGAAATTTTATTGCAGATTTGGAAATAAAACCTATTCCCCTGCATGGTCCGGCAGGATAATGGAAAATACAAATCCTCCCCTGTCAAACCCAATGGTATATTTCCCGCCATAGTTTTCAACGGTTTCAATCACATTCCGTATCCCCATCCCATGCTCCTGGACATCTTTTGTTTTTGTAGTCTGGAATTTCCCATTCTCCACCACTGGCAGCCCAGCCATACTGTTTTTGACGGAAATCACTGCCTGTTTTTCTTCCAATACAAATTTAAGCCGTATCACTTTCTCCCGGGAGTGTTCACATGCCTCCATGGCGTTATTCAAAAGATTGGACAGGATCAGCACAATATCCTCTTCCCGTAGCCACAGCCTTGAGAGGTCATTGGCCTTTAGGACAAAAACAATGCCTTTGTCTGTTGCCTCCCGGTATTTTGTGTTTAAAATAGCGTTCACAATCACATGGTTGGTATCTATGGCATCCATATGCAAGCCCAGGGCGGCATCCGCCTTTTCCACATAGGCAAGCAGCTCCTGGTACTGCCTGGCGGCAGCGAGGGCGCTGATGACTGAAATCTGATTTTTATACTCATGGGTCCTTTTTCTCTGGCGTTCCAGATTTTCGGATATGGAATGGTACATTGCCGTCTCATATTTCACCTGTTCACGGAAAACCTCGTCTTCCTTCCGCCTGATTTCCCTGGCAATGATCTCATCAATCAGGTAATATACCACATAGTCAATGACCAATATAGTCAATACAAAGTACAGAAAGGTATCATCGTCCAGACGGACCTTCTCTGCAATCTGTGTAAACGTAACCAGCGTGAGAAAGGTACTGATAAATAAAATCCGCCACTCTTTGCCCGTAAGCACATAGAAGGCTTTTCCCTTCAGTATTTTTCTCATAAGCAAAATACTGCAAAATAAAAGAACCCTGCTTGTAAACAGAACAAGGCCGTATGTAGATAACTCTGAAAACTGCCCGGCAGGGCAAGCCCAAGCATCATACAGAAAAAAGCCTGTATTCCCATGAGCGCCCAAACCTTCCGGCGGTTTCTCCCTGGCCGCATCTGGGCAAAGGAGCGGAAGAACAAGACACAGCAAAAGGCCTCCCACCCATTTACTGCCGCTGCCATATACCCTGCCATTACACTTCTCCCTTTCGCAGGATATATTCCCGCTCTATATCCTTATAATATTTCTTGGAAATACCCAGGGCAATCCCGTTTTCCAGGGAGGCTGTATACCGCTCAACGTTTTTGACAAACCGGATATTTACCAGGAAACTCTGGTGGATGCGGTAAAATCCATAGGGCTTCAGTTCCTGCTCTACCCCGTCAAGCCTGCCATACTTACAATACTCCTTTATCCCTTCATCCATGGCAAAAAACAGGACTTTGTGCAGCCTGCTTTCCACATAAAGGAGGGTGTCCACAGGAACGCACCTTCTGTTACCGGGGAAATAGATCTCATATTTCTTATTCTGCGATTCCATCTGGGCGGCAATGGCATCCAGGCATTCTTTTATGGCATTTTCCAGGGAACCCTTTTCTTTCAGTAGATAGCGGACTGCATTTACCTTATATCCCTCCAGCGCATAGGTAATATATGCGGTTACAAAAACAATGAATATCTGGCCGGAAATCTGCCGTATGCGCCAGGCAGTCTCCAGCCCGTCCATCTCTTCCATATTTATATCCAGGAATACGATATCATACTGCATGGAAATACCTGCCTTATCCAGCATTTCCCTTCCGGAAGAATAGGTATCAATGGCATAGCTGTACTGCCGCTTTTCCAAATATTCCCCCACCAGCTTTTCTTCCAGAAGCCGGAAGTACTCTTCATCATCGCATATGGCTATGTGGATCATGTGGCCTTCTCCTTGGTGACTGTAAACTTATTTTAAAGCCTCAAAGGCTTTCCCCAGCGTTACCTGGAAGAATCCCCTCTGCCCGGAGCTGGAATTCCTTTAACCTTTCAATATCAATATTCACTGCCGCCCGGCAATGCTCTTTGATGGTTCCATAGAACCAACATTCTTTCTTATGTACTGCAGGCAAAACAGCGCCCCTGTGAAAAATGCTGCCATTGCCCCGATCCCTGCTGCCTGTCCCATCTTAAACAGGCTTCCATAATAGGTAAAAACATAGACACTTATATTGGCCAAACTGTGAAAAAGGACAGGTGCCGCAAAACTGCCATATTTTTCGTATACCCATGCAATCACCAGGCCAAGAAGGGTTCCATAAATGCCCTGCACCATGTTACCATGATAGCATCCAAAAAGAAAGGCGGAAACCGCCATCCCCAGGGAAACACCAAAACATCTTTTCATCCTGTTATAAATCAGCCCCCGGAAAACCGCTTCCTCCGCAAAGGGGGAGAGAATTCCGTATAACAGCAGGCCAGCCCAAAAAGCCACCCCATACTGCGCCTGGGAAACAGCCCCATAGGATGAGGATTTTGCTATTAGCCCCGTTACATGGAACAGCAAATTCAGGCCAAAGGCAGAAAAAACAGCCAGGACCGCCAAAGCCACATAATGGTTCACCAATGCCGGCATATTCGCAGTTTTCCTGCCTTGGGGCATTTCCTTTTCACAGCTCCCCCCCTTAACGGCTCCTCTCCCGTCTCCTGCAACTTCCCGCCATAGGGCTGGCCATAGGGCTGCCACACCGGCCAAAATTGCCAGGCCATTGATACTCCCCTTTACCGTATCTGCATTCCCTGCCAGAAAATCCTTCAGCCCTACGCCTGCCACTGCCAAAATGCGGTCAAGGGCTGCCCATAACAGGATTTCTACCGCATCATGGACAAGAAAATAAATCAGCAGGGGGAGAATCAGGTAAGCGGTTTTGCGGAAAGAGTTCCACCCTAAAAGCTCCTGCCTGGTCCATTTGGAATATATCATTTTCAAGAAATTCATTTCTGCCCTCCAGGTTCGTTTCAAATTGCCTTCCACTGGCCTGTATGCCCTTTCCCTCTGTATTAATGCAGGAGCCTTCACTGAAAATCCCCTGCTTTTTTAAATCAATAGGTGAACAAAAGCATAGATTCCCTGAATTCCCAAGAATCCCTGCCCTCCCGAAAAGACAGGTAAAAGAAAGCATTGCCAGACCAATAGAAATATCATACGCTTTGTTATCATCATACCATACGCCTGTCCGGCAGGCAAGGCATTTTTCGGGGGAGATTATCTTCTTTTTCTGCCTATGTCCTGCCCTCCATTTTTGAAAATCCACTGTTTGGGACGAAGAAAGGGCATCCTCAGGAAGTTGCTGGGACTATCAAAAATAAGCCATCTGGAGGTGTAATCAACCAAATGGCTTATTTTATATATTGTTTATTAAAGTTCAATTTCTCTTCCTTATGCAGTGGGCAAATAGCTGTTCCATCCTTTTGTAATCACATAAATAGGAATCCTCACTTGCCTTTAGCATTTCTTCCCCAGTAGCATTTGCAAAATTTATCACATATCCGGCATGGAGTGCTAAGGTTCTGATAAACTCACGCTGGCAGCGTCCGTTGCCTTCACGGAAGGGGTGCAGGGCATTCACTTCCGAAAAAAAGTATGCCAGGCGAACGGGAATCTCCCTTCCATCCAAACCCTTCAGATAATTTTCTTCTTTCAGTTTTCCGAAAATCTCTTCCGCCTGGCTTTCTATGAACTTCACATTGCAGAACATGTTCCCTTTTGCAATGTTAACCTTCCTGATTTTTCCTGCCCAATCGTATATATCCTGAAAGATGTACATATGGATAGACTGCAGGTGCTTTAGATCAAATTTACCCTGAATGGGCTTATCTACCAGTTCCAGAATACGGAGCATTGTTAACCTTTTTTCCACCCGCCTAAGCTGCTCCATATCCCGTATTCCCATCCTGTTCTTTAAGACATCCGAATCCGGATAACAGTATATCTTATCTGGCATTATCCGGCCTCTCCTATGATCCGTTTCCTCAGTTCATCTCCCGATGCTTCCCCGTTTTTATAAGCGTACAGTAACTGCATATCTTCTTCTGTCAGTTCCATCCCCTCAAAAGCCATTGTAGCCTCCACTTCCTTTACCACTTCTGTTTTGGTATATGCCGGATGGTTTATTTTTACTTCAAAGGGAATCCCTTCCGTAAGGATAATCTGCTTTATCATCATATTGACCACCGCCGATAAATTGGTTCCCAGCTTTTCCAGAATCTCCGAAGCTTTTTCTTTATCCTCTGCGGAAGTCCTCACTTGCAGCAATGATGTATTAGACATAGCATCAGCCCTCCTTTTATTTCATTATACTACATAGTAATTACACTGTAAATGAGGACTTATTCTATTAAAACCGTTTCCGGCTGTACGATACAATTACCCCTTCCCCCTGCCTGCTGCTTTTCCTGCACAAAAATCTATATGGTACCTTGTTCCATGTGAAAACAAAATACCATCCGTTAATTCAATGCGAAGAATACAAGTATTTTCATCATCAAAATTATTGTGCCCATTGTCGATCCACTCCTTAAAAGCCTCTCTTAGTTTCCTGGCAATGTTTCTATTTTGGTCCCCACAGAACCAAATACTACAAAAAATATCCATTTGCGTGTGTTCACATTATAGCCTGCAATTTCAATCTGTGGATTTCCGGCCAAATTAGAATAAACATTTTTCCGCTTATCCGTAAACATAGCAACGCTAGTTTTTCACCTATTGTCATTTTCTCATATATCCGCTCCCTCAGACAAACACCTGCTCTATCCCCATCCTCCTTACATAATCCACCCACTCGTAAATATCTTCCAGATCATAAACCGGGTTAGAATCCTTATCCTTTGCCTTTTTGAGCGCAAGAGCCATTAAAGCATATTCATTTTCTAACAAAGTATCAAATACTCCCTGATCGTCCGTATTTATGGAAACGCTTAAAGAAGTATTTGACTCAACTTCCTTCAGTTTTCTTCCGTTAAATCTGATGATTGGGTGTTCTTCATATTTTTTAATTGTGCCAATTAGATAATTAGAAGACGGATTGGTTTCAATACCAATCCCCTCACATACCAACTTCCGAATCATATGATCCTGAATCTGGCGAACCAATCCACCATAGCTTTGTCCTGTTTTAAACTCCGTGATTTCACTACCCTTTTCACGTACTTTCCTGTTAAAATGATAGGCAAAATATAAATCCCTACATTTTGCGTTCTTTCGTAATTCATTGCTTATTTTGTCATTAAACTGATATCTGTCGAATCTTTCTAGTTCAGTACTTTCCAATTTTTTCCTAAACCCTTCCATTCCCAGTCTATACAGCTCCGGTTTATCCCCTCTTAGCTTCCAGCTCTGATAATAATCATAAATGGACGGAAAATATCCATCTCCCATATTCTCCCCATATACTTCCTCATATAGACTATAATAGTTCTCTTCCAGCCTTGTTTTCAGGGAACTCTCCACCATACACCCAAATTCATCTGCCCTGCATAACATCCAGGCAATATCATCCAGCATTACCTGTTTGGGAAGCACCAGGTTGTAACACTTGAATTTGTAATATTCCTCCGGCGAAATTCCCAACGCCAGCCCATGCCCCAACCTGCTTCCCCGTTTTAAACCGCAAAAAAGCAATGTTTCATCAATGGCGCGCAGTCCGTCCACAATATCAAAAAAATCTTCCCCTGCATGATAGGTGGTTTGGAGATTTCTGGTCTTATGGCTGATACTGTACACATCTTTCCGTGTCTCATAGCAGACTATTATTGTATCAGACAAATACCGGAATACCTGTCCAAACACCTCTGGTCGGCAGGCAAGCTCACTGGAACAGGCATCAATCCCTTTGATATGTTCGTTCAATTCCATACGTTTTTCCAATAGTGCCACAATGCTTCTAGCACCATATGTAGACAATTTCCGCACATTGTCATTCCTTGGGAGTCCTGGCACAAATGGCTGGCCATCAATCTTTGGGAAATGCAGCACATAATTCAGCTTACTATATGCCCCTCCCTTATCATCGGTATTTACAATCCGCTCAAAATGCTTCAGCGTCCTAAACAGCTTGGAAGAGTTCTCTTTTGGGCAAATACGCGCCTCCAGAAACAGCATATTCTTTTTTCTTAAGGACTCATTTAAAGCCAGCCTCACCAATTCATCCTCATAAGGCTTCTTTCCCTCAATAAAGTATTCCTTCCTGCCCTGATAATTGGAAAAATTGGCAAATCCAACCTGTTGATTCACCTGAATGAGCTCACCACGGAAATCAGTCCTGATTATCAGATAAGCATAAAACAGATTTTTTTGCCTCTCCGTAAACAGATCAGAAATGGCATGTTTAAAGCCGCCATATAAAAATCTTCGTTCTCCTGCGAGAAGCCGGCAGACATCCTTATTTTCGTTTATCATTCCCTTTTCCAATGCATAATCAAGTATATTTTCTTCCAGCCACGCACCATAAATATTTTTGGCTAATATGATCCCATCCTGGATATCTGTCACAAGTTCCTCCGGCCTTGTGCCCTTTTTCATCTTTTCCAGCAGCCTTCCCAGTTTCTCTTCCAGAAAATAATCCTTTTTCATAACAGAAAATAGGTACACCCGATACAATGCTGCCCGCTGGCATCTGGTATAAAGAGGTTCCATTTTCCCAGTATCATAAAGCGGGTCTACACAGCACTCCTGTAGCGAACAGTTTATTTTTTTAAAATCATGTATTCTATTGTCAATGCGGTTCATCAGGCTAAGCCAACTCAGTTCAAAAATCTTCGTGGAACCTGCAAGATGGAAATGATTCTCGGCAATCCCCTTCTCCAAAATATTGTGCAACCTGCTATTATCGCTCCTGATAATAGGAAGCCATGTAAAACATTTGGTTTCCGATCCTCTTTTTAAGTCATAATCTGCTAAAAAAGCACAGGTAAAAATATCTTGGCCTAAAGGGAAAGATATTTCCCTCCAACGAAGCAGATGGTCAAATTTGCATTTGACCTCATCGCCATCCAATACCAATAATTTCTGCGCCATATTGATAAGCATCTGAAAAACACCCATATTTTTCCCTTGTACATCCTTCATCTGCCCACAGGCAAGATAATAACTGTTCAGCCTCTCATTCTCCGTCATATTGGGGAATATCTTTTTGGCACACCGAATATATAGTTTTCGGTCAATGTTCTTGTATGTATGTGTTGTTGCAGATACCAATTCTCTATTAGAAGCTTGCCCGCTAATTGCCATATAGCTGATTTTCTGAAAAAGTATTGCTATATTTCCCCGTTCTACATCCATCTCTTCTCCCTTTACTGGCAAGTCCTTACATATTTTTTAACCAGAGATTTATATTCCTCACTTAAATCATCCGAGATATTTTCTGTAGGATTTTGAAGATAAATATCTAATATTTTCCCGTAAAAAATACATAAACTTGTTATTTCAGCTTCTTCCAGCTTTTCTTCCCCATGAATTGTATAAAATCGCTGTATATTTGATGCCAGACTATCCATGTTTTCCTTTGCATTTTTAGCGGTTTTGGTGATCAAATATGATGATACTCTTTCAAGTGAAAGCCCTGGCTCTGTCCGGTTTCTCAGTTTCGAAGCAAAGCTCTTTACCATCTCTCCTTTATCCTGCCCCTCCGCATTCTCTTCTTTCCTTGCAATTTCATCAACAACACCTCCATGTACCAGTAAAGCATATATATCACATATATCAATCTTATCTATGCCGCTGTCAAATTCTAACTGAAGGCATTCAAGTCCTGTAATCTCAATACCCAGGTGTATTCTTAAAAAATCTTCTGTACTCCTGAAAAATACAGAAACAGCTTCCCTTGTTTTCCCTATATCATCTTTATTTCCAGATGTTTTTATATCTTTCCTTTTACTGCAGTATTCTTTAAATTCCATTGTAAGATCTATATTAGAGACAAGCTTCCGAAATGCCTCTATAATCTTTTTATTTGAGTTCTCAATCCCCTTTATAACTGACCTGAATTCATCAATACTTATCCCTAAATACTCCATATTTACTTTCTTATATATACTTTCCAGATTACATAAGCTTACAATATAATTTTCCATACTTATATGCAGTTTTTGGCAAATTGAATGATTAGATGCAATTATCCTTGCGGTATCAAAGGCATATACTAATTGATAGGCCGGGTTCAGATACCAATTATTTGAAAACATTCCAAGTAACAACCATGTCAATATTTTTGCCTTTTTGTTCTCGTCATTCTCTGGTATCTCGGTAACATAATACTGTGAATACAATACATTGGGAAATGTCGGCAACAAAATACTTTCACCAAAAAGTCTCTTGGCAATGATATTAAATGTGCTAAACGTATGTAATTCAAAACGTGAACGGTCGACTCCACTCCCCTGTACATAAGGAAGTACATTTTGAAAATTTCCTGCCCATACATATCCACCTATAAAATTAATAAATTCTTCATAACGCTCCAGTCTCAATAATTCATTCAGCCTAATGGTATACAAAACTTGAAACACATATACATACTTTTTCTCTTCTTCTCCAAATACATTCATTCGGTATGACTCCATCCAGTTCCTGGCTACAAAAAAACTATCATTTTTCTCAGCCCAAAACTGCACTGGATTAGCGATTAATTTCTTTTCCGTTGCTGTGTATCGGCTAAATAATAAATACGATGCCCTCTCATGCAACTGGGCCTGTGCATGAAACAGTCTTTGTATTTTCTTATACTCTTCTAAATTCAGATTACTAAACAGCCACTGCCTTTCATAATACCTGGAAAATTTCAGTATATTTTCATAATAAATATGTCCATCTTCCTTTGGTTCCTCCATATCAGCCAGCAGAACAATAAGATTCACCGTATCCCGTAAATTATCCGGCAAGAAATAATTATTACCAGACTTATCCGGCAGAAATTTCATTCCAGTTTTACGGTAGACCAAATCCAATATCGCCTTATTAACAGAATCCCCCAGGCTGACATTCAGTATCTCATTATCACTTCCGTCCTTGTACAAAATTTTTACATTGCACATGTTCTGCACATTAGGAAGGTAATTTCTCCTTACCTTTGGAATTAGTTTGGCCACATAACGTTCAGACATATTGCTTACTTCCTCAAAAATCTCACCTTCCTCTTCTTTTATATGCATCATTTTTCCATAATCTCTCAGATTCTGTTCTTGCACACACAATTTAAGCTGTTCTATTTTTAGAGCCATTACAATCACAACATTAGGTATAATCAAATATTTTCTAATCTGCTCTGCCATCTTATATGCATGGAAACTACACAGATCCAAGTCATCAATGGCAATCAGCAGACACCCTGATTTTCTCTTTTCATTTTTCCCATTGGACATAACCGAAATATACATCCTAACCAGTTCCCATAGATCCTCCCTTAGTCCTGTGCTTTGGCCAAGCTTGGATAGTTTGCTGATATTCCCTTCATAATCATATTCATCATCCAGCATCTTATCCTGGTTATTAATCAAGGAAATAAACTTATATACTCTCTGAAAACAATCCAGTAATTCTTCTCTCCTGTAATCCCTAATAGATTGGTTATCATTGTCATATTTGTCTTTAAACTTTTTGTAAAGAGCGGCAAGCACAATATCCAATACATTATGCACTTCATCAAGCATGGACGGATCTATTACAACCGGCTCTGCAAAACAAGTACTACTTACGTTTTCACAATCCATAAAAATAGGGCTATTTCTATCATCACTACATTCATATACAGCCTTGACAAAGCTTATCATTGCGCTGCTCTTGCCCTCTCCCCGTTCTCCGCAAAAGGCAATGATGTTATTTTCACTTTCTGTCACATACCATTTCTTTGACTGACTGGACAAAGAATCATCTTGCCTGGCTAAGATTGCATCTAGCATCCTTGCCGCATCAAGATATTGGTCATAAAAAATATCCGTCCTTTCAATCCGATTCCTTACACATAATTTAAACTCTTCCCCTTTGTAAATGACTAGTTCCCTTTTATCTGCCATAATATCTTTCCCCTTTTATCTTTAATTTTTTCGTTTTCCTAGCTTGAAAACGTAACATCACTAATCCAATACTAACTTCACTTCTATGTATTAATCAGCACTTTTAAGCTTAACTAGCCTAGCATCTCTTTCAGCCCATTCCCCTGTTTTATTTCTGATAACAGTTTATCACAGGACTCCCGGCATATAAAGGCTTAAATTTTTCTATCCCTATACAAGTTGGTAATATAAGATTTCTTATCTTTCCAGATAAACCGACACACTTCCCATAATTCCGACATATATTGATAATAAAAATGTCCCTATTCAAACAAACTCTGTGAATGCAATAAGCAGATATGTCTCACTGGGATAAAGGAGTAACATGGCCAAAGAAGTGGAATGGCACAAGCAGTTTAACATTGGGGTTGATTCCATTGACAATGCACACCGGAAGCTTTTTTCAATTGTACGGAAGCTAATCTATTTAAGTGAAAATGAAAATAACGGACAGTGGGCATGTGGAGAAGGTCTCAAATACTTAAAGAGTTATGCGATCGGACACTTTGCAGATGAAGAAGCGTATATGCGGTCCATTGGATACAGCGGATATGAAATGCACAAATGCCTGCATGATAATATGCGGTATAAAACACTTCCCGCCCTTGAAAGGGATTTAAAAGAATCAGGCTATTCACAGGAATCTATCCAGCATTTTCTGGGTATCTGCCTGGGATGGCTGACCGCCCACATTATGGTGGAGGACCGCGCCATTACAGGAAAAATTCCAGCCAGATGGAAAGACGCCAATACAGGGAAAAACATAGATGCCCTGGAAACTGCCTTAGCTGAAACCATACAGGAAATCTTCAGTCTGCCGACTGAAGTGGTCAGTGAACATTACAGCGGTGAAAATTTTGGCAGCAGCATTATTGACCGGCTGGTATATGGCTCTGAAGATGGGAAACATCTCCAGATTTTTCTAGTGCTTGAAGAAAGCCTGGTACTTTGGGCATTAAACTCACTGCTGGATATGCAGTTAAGGGAAATCAATAAGCTGTCTATGAACGCTGTAAAAGAGCTTTGCCAAAAGATTGTGGAACAGGTTGGCATCCATTTCCATTTATCCTCCCAATACCAATTAAAAAACAGCCATTTAATGACTCTGGAGCAGTTCCGGCAGGAGTTTTGCATGGAATGTTTTGATTACAGCCTGTTATTTAACACCGGGACCGGGTATTTTGCCTTTTGCACTGAACAAGCATAACCAGGCGTTCTTTTCTGCCAGACGGTATCAATTAATTTGTCTCAGGGATAATTGATACCGTCTGGCTGTGTAGGGCGCAGGGGCATCATTTCAGGGACATCTGCAGAGAAAATCCTGCAATTCCTCCACTGTCTTTGCAATATATTCCGCCCCTTCCTCCTCCAGCTCCCCGGGCAGGGCAAAACCAAACCTTACGCCTACGCCGGTAAGGCCATGGGCTTTGGCTCCCTGAATGTCAAACTTCCGGTCCCCCACCATGGCGCAGAGCCTGTGCCTTTCTCTGGCCTCCATATCCAATACCCCAAGCTGCCTTAGGGCCTCCTCTACCACTTCCTCCTTGGCATCCCTTGTGCCGTCCAGCTCGCTTCCCACAATGACATCAAAATACTTTTCAATATCAAAGTGCTGGAGGATCTGGTAAATAAACACCATCGGCTTGCTGGAAGCCACTGCCAGCTTCATCTTCTTTTCTTTCAAATGGGAAAGCAGTTCCGGGATGCCTGGAAAAACCTTGTTTTCCAACACCCCAACCGGGGCGAACCTCTCCCTGTATTTACGGATTGCCTCCCGGGACTGTTCCTGGCTGAAACCATAATATCGCACAAAACTGTCCTTTAGCGGCGGGCCGATCAGATATTCCAGCTTCGTCAGGTCCGGCTCCTCAATCCCAAAATGTCTCAGGGCATACTGCACGCATTTGGTGATTCCTTCCCTGGGGTCTGTGAGCGTGCCATCCAGGTCAAACAGACAATATTGAAACATATTACTCCTATTCCAGTTCCTGTGTCCAGTGCCTTTAAATATCAAGTTTTTTCAGCAGGTCGCCAAGGTTTGTCCCTACGCTTGAACCGGAGGTGAATTTCTTTACATCAATGCGCTCCGTCTCTTCTGCCTGGTGCTGTTCTTCCACAGCTTTCATGCTTAAGGAAATCTTGCCGTTATTGGTATTCAGGACCTTTACCTTCACCTTGTCCCCCACTTTCAGCACTTCTGAAGGCTTGCTGATCCTTTTCTGGGAAATCTGGGAAATGTGTACCAGGCCGCTTAAGCCCTCCTGGAGATCCACAAAAGCGCCATAAGCCTGCAGGCTCTCAACAGTCCCTTCCATAATAGTCCCCGGAACCAGCATGGCTACCTTGTGGTCATGCTCTTCCTTTTTCTGCTCCTTCAAAACTTCTTTTGCAGAGAGCACCAGCTTCTTCTTATTCTGGTCAACAGTAATGACCCGTACAGTCAACTCTTTGTCTTTAAATTCATCCAGATTTTCCACATAGGAAAGGGAAAGATGGGAAGCGGGAATGAATCCCCGGATGCCTTCCACATAGGCAATAGCCCCTGCCTTTACAATATCGCTTACCTTAACATCCAGGGACTTCTTTTCTTCCATATACCGGGTGAGCACATCCCATGCCAGAACTGCATTGGCTTCCTTTTTGGACAAAAGGATGTTCCCCTGCCCGTCGTCCATTTTCACCACTGTAGCTTCAATCACATCCCCTGCCTTTACGTCTTCCATAATGGAAAATTTAGGGTCGTCGCTGAGTTCTGAAGCCTTGATGATTCCCTGGGTATAATATTTTAAATCTAAGGTTACCTCTTCCTCACTTACGCCGATCACTGTTCCCTGGATCACATCCCCCTCTTTGATTTTGCGGAAAGATGCCTCCAGCTCTTTTTCATAATCTTTCATTGTTTCTTCCATTTTTCTGTCTCCTTTTATTTCTCGTTAAATTGTCGTGTTTTCTTCACTGTTTATCATTGTATTGGATTTTCGCCATAAAGTAAAGCCACAACATGGCCCAATTCAAATTTTTTACTCAAAAAATCCGCTTACCGGGCATAATTGTCAGGGTATAGCGGATTTTTCTTACAGGTATAATCAAAACTTTAAATTGTTACTGCCCGTCGGGAATGTAGGTGGGGGCGTTTTTAGGGCTTTTCCCCTTGACTACTTTGTGATAATAAGCGTATGTCATGGCTTCCCTGTTGCCGAACAGCTCTGCCCCCTTTACCTCGCCCAGAAATACTGTGTGGGTGGCCGTCTCCATCTTATTAATCACCTGGCATACCACATAGCCGCAGGAATCCGTAACCACCGGCAGATAGTCCTTCACCTCGTATTTCACATTTTCAAATTTATCCACATCCTTCCCGGACCGGAAGCCAAAGGTCCCAATGATCAGCGGGTCGGAGTCCTCTGCAATGATAGAAACCGCAAACTTCCCTGTTTCCTCAATGCATTTGTTGGTGTAGTTGTCGTGGTTAATACTCACCGCAATGGTTGCCGGGGATGAGGTGATCTGCATGGCGCTGTTGGCCGTACAGCCTGTGGGCCTGCCGTTATCCCAGGTGCTCACTACATACACGCCATATGACAGCTTGTGAAATGTGTTCATATCCATAAATTCTGTTCCTCCCATTCTAAAATCAGTAATGATTACTATTTTAGTGTAATCCCTTTTCCATCATCTGTCAATGCCTTTTCAAAGAATTCAAAGCAATCATTGGTTTCTTTGGGTTATGGCTTTGCCTATTGGAAAATGGCAGGGAATATGCTATGCTATTAAAAGTTTTATTTATAAATGGATCCATGCCTGCGCCCAAATCTGCGGCCAGGCAAGAACGGAGGTTTTTATGAGAAATATCCGAGATAACTACTCAGTACAGTTGATGGAAACTGTCGGCAGATTGTGCTGAGGAAAACCATGTAATACCAAACTTGCTGACAGCCGCAGCTGTACTGCCCTCCGGGAATAGGTGTATTGATGCATGAAGCCAAAGCATGAAAACATATTTGAAAAGGAGTACAGTTATGGTTTATATAAAAGAGGTATTATCCAACAACAAAAAACTGGCCTTCGCCTACCTGGCGGTGGGCCTGTTCAATGCCTTTATGGCAAACTATAAAGCTGATTATTTTCAGAAGGTGGTAGACGGCCTGGCAGGGAAAACCCTTGCCCTAGGCGGCGTCCTGTTTTATGGCGCGGTCCTCCTTATCTCCTATGGCATGAATTATCTGGACGAATATCCTGCCAAAAAACTGGAAAACGGCATTTATCTGGACTTTAAACTGCTGGCTTTGAAAAAAATAAGCAGGCTTGATTATGCCAAATACCAGAAGCTGGGTACCGGCAGGCTGGTACAGCAAATTGAAAACGGTGCTGCTGCCGGAAAAAGCGTATTATTTGATTTCTGGTTCAGCTTCCTCCGCGGCCTGGCCCCAACGGTCTTATTCAGTTTATATTTTATCTGGAAAATCAACAGGAATATCACTTATTTCCTTCTGGCAGGATATGTGGTAGTATTTATTGTCACCAATCTGCTGCTGAACGGGCTGTACCAGATCAAGGAAAAAATTCTGGACCATGAAGAGGCCCTGAACCATTTCCTTGTACGGGGCTTTATGGAAATGCCGATTTTCCGGCTGAAGGGGCAGTTCCCGGCGGAAATCAGGCGGGCGGGCCACGCAAAGGAAACCATCGTCTCCTCCAAAGTGAAAATGAATATGATCCACGAAGCTTTTTTCACTATATTTGCGTTCATTGTTGCGGCCCTGGATATCGGGATCCTGCTTTACGCCCACCAGAGCCAAAGCCTCTCCATTGGGGAGGTGGTTGCCTTAATCACCCTTATAGACAATGCCTATACCCCCATTGCGATTTTTAACGTTATCTATGTACAGTATAAGCTGAACAAGACAGCATGGATGCGTTTCCGGGATATTCTGGATTTGGAGGAAGACCCCCAGCTAACTGAGGGAGCCGCCTTCCAGGGGCTTTCCCGGGAAATCCGCGTGGAAAACCTTTGCTTTTCTTATGAAGGGAAAGAGGTGTTAAAAGGCATTAGCCTTACCCTGAAGAAAGGGGAAAAAGCAGCCTTTGTGGGAGAATCCGGCTCAGGCAAATCCACCCTGGCCAAAGTACTTGCCGGATTGCTGAAATACCAACAGGGCGGTGTTTTTCTGGACAGCAGCCCCCTGGAAGGGCTCTCCCTGGAAACCCTCTATGAAAAATTATCCTTTCTCTCCCAGGAGGCCCCTGTTTTTGACGGCACTCTCAGGGAAAATCTGGTGTTCGGCAAAGAGGTGCCTGATGCCCGTATCAAAGAAGCCCTGGAACAGGTGCAGCTCCTGCCTTTGCTTTCCTCCCTGCCAGAGGGGCCAGAAACCCGGGTAGGGGAAAAAGGCGCCTGCCTTTCAGGGGGCGAGCGGCAGCGGCTGGCATTAGCCAGATTGTGGTTTGAAGAGCCGGAAATCGTAATTTTGGACGAAGCCACATCCGCCATGGACAATCTCACAGAAGCTGTGGCCATGAAAAACGCCATGGAGCGGCTTTCCCACGCCACAGTGGTCGCCATCGCCCACCGCCTACAGACAATCAAGGATTTTGACCGTATTTTTGTATTCCGCGCCGGAAAGCTTATTGCCTGCGGGACCTTTGAGGAACTGCTGGAAAAAAGCCGCTACTTCCTGGCCCTGTACGAAAAGGAAAAGTCCCCAAGTAAAAAGGAACTGGAATGAAATTATGAGTATATTAAATGTTGAACATCTAACCCACGGATTCGGCGACAGGGCTATTTTCCACGATGTGTCCTTCCGCCTTTTAAAGGGCGAGCATATCGGCTTAATCGGGGCTAACGGGGAAGGGAAATCCACTTTTATGGACATCATCACCGGAAAGCTCACCCCTGACGAAGGCAAGGTCTCGTGGGCCAAAAACGTCCGCGCAGGCTACCTTGACCAGCACACGGTTTTGGAAAAGGGGCGCAGCATCCGCGCCGTGCTTTCCTCTGCCTTTGACTTCCTCTTTGAAATGGAAGCAAAGATGAATGAAATCTGCGACAATATGGGAAACGCCTCCCCGCAAGAGCTGGATGCCTTTATGGAGGAACTGGGAACCATCCAGGAGCTTTTAGATGCCCACGATTTTTACCTTATTGATTCTAAGGTGGAGGAAGTTGCAAGGGCGCTGGGGCTTACAGACCTGGGGCTTGACAGGGATGTGGCCGACTTAAGCGGCGGCCAGCGCACCAAGGTGCTTCTGGGAAAGCTTCTCTTAGAAAAGCCCGATATCCTGCTGTTAGACGAGCCTACCAATTACCTGGATGCAGAGCATATTGAGTGGCTGAAGCGGTATCTGAATGAGTACGAAAACGCTTTCATCCTGATTTCCCATGACATCCCTTTTTTAAACAGCGTTATCAACCTGATTTACCATATGGACAACCAGGAGCTGAACCGCTATCCCGGGGACTATCACAGGTTCCAGGAAGCATACGCCATGAAAAAGGCACAGCAGGAAGCCGCTTATAATAAACAGCAAAAGGAAATTGCAGGCCTGAAGGATTTCGTGGCAAGAAATAAGGCACGGGTAGCCACCAGGAATATGGCCATGTCCCGCCAGAAAAAGCTTGACAAAATGGAGGTCATTGAGCGCTCCGCAGAAAAGCCCAAACCGGAATTTCATTTTCTGGAAGCCCGCGCCCCAGGGCGCTATCTTTTCCGGAGCCAGGAGCTGGTGATCGGCTATGAAGAGCCGCTCTCCTCCCCTCTTAACCTGGAAATGGAACGGGGAGAAAAAATCGTGCTTACCGGGGCAAACGGTATCGGGAAAACCACTCTGCTAAAAAGCATTTTAGGCCTGGTCCCCCCGCTCTCAGGCCGGGTGGAACAGGGGGACTATCTGAATATCGGCTATTTTGAGCAGGAAATGCCCCCGGATATTGCCACTACCTGTATAGAAGAAATCTGGCAGGAATTTCCCGGTTTCAGCCAGTATCAGGTGCGCTCTGCGCTGGCAAAATGCGGACTTACCACCAAGCATATTGAAAGCAAGGTAAAGGTCCTAAGCGGCGGGGAACAGGCCAAGGTACGCCTGTGCAAGCTACTGAACCGTGAAACTAATCTCCTGCTTCTGGACGAGCCTACCAACCATCTGGACCTCCACGCCGTGGAGTGGCTGGAGGACTATGTCCGCCGGTTCAAGGGGACCGTGGTTGCCATCAGCCATGACCGCTATTTCCTGGACAGAACCATCAATCGGGTCATTGAGATTCTGGATGGCAAGGCTGAGTTTTATCCGGGCAACTACACCTTTTACGCCATCGAAAAGGAACGCCGCTATCAGGAGCGGCTCAAGCAGTACGAAAAAGAACAGGCCAAGATCAAGCAGCTCCAGGAGGCGGCGGACAAGCTCCACCTCTGGGCCTTCATGGGCAACGACAAGCTCCACAAGCGGGCCTTCTCCATGGAGCGGCG
>OFHA01000492.1_pt1 | contig 34218 bp, 30 predicted proteins | sample 1521891 | NCBI WGS metagenome assembly OFHA01 (sample SAMEA3504089, study PRJEB24116) | mouse gut metagenome | biome: mouse gut; feature: mouse-associated habitat; material: faeces | place: Denmark | collected 2011
GGTTTTCTTACAATTTAATAATACCAAAATCGGTTGGCTGTTTCTATATTTTATAATGATAAATTTATTTATTATGTCTTGCAAAACCACTTATTTGTTGGGTTCATGAGGTTTTGCTCAAGGCTATAAAAGTATAAAAAAGGAGGGATATTATGCATATCAAAAAAATATTGGCAATAGGAATTGTTGGTGTATTATCATCTGCTTACTTGGTATTTCCAGCTTTTGCACACGGACATGGACATCATAGGCAGACACAAGTTAATACAAATTATACAGCTGTTTGCACAATAGAAGACTGCGCTGAAATAGGACATCATGTTCATAATGGAGTAAACTATTGTGGTTATAATCATAGTAGTGGATATTGTGATGGTTCTTGTACTACAACATATTCAGGCGGCGGACATCATGGCTGCCATTAAGTAAATATGACAGTATAGCAATTTTTTGCTTGGCAAAAAATATTGTTTTCTGCCAAGCAATATAAATGATTGTTTAAATATCTGTAATATTGTATAATTATTTAATACAGGGTGGAGCAGTTTGGTAGCTCGTTAGGCTCATAACCCGAAGGTCGTTGGTTCAAATCCAGCCCCCGCAATGTGAAAAAAGCCCTAGAATGCAATGATTCTAAGGCTTTTTTATATTTCAATTTACAGAGCATATATTATGATACAGATAAAAATATTTTATTGTTCTATATTTTTCATTGTTAATGATATTCTTTTTTTTGCAATATCTATATTAATTACTTTTACTTGAACAATATCCCCTACACTTACCACTTCTAATGGGTGTTTTACATATTTATCAGATAATTCGGAAATATGTACCAGTCCATCTTGATGTACTCCAATATCTACAAAAGCACCGAAATCAATTACATTTCTGATTGTTCCTTTTAATATCATATCTGGTTTTAAATCTTCCATGGACAAGACATCACTACGCAGTACAGGTAAAGGCATTTCTTCACGAGGGTCACGTCCTGGTTTTTCCAATTCTTTTATAATATCTTCTAATGTTGGCACACCAATACCTAATTCTTCAGCAGTTTTTTCTTTGGACAATATTTTTTGAGAAATATTTTTTACATTCTTTTTTTGAACATCTTCTAATGTATAACCTATTGTTTTTAAAAGTGATTCTGCAGCTTTATAGCTTTCAGGATGTACCCCTGTATTATCTAAAACAGTTTCACTTTCTGGTATTCTCAAAAATCCTGCACATTGTTCAAATGCTTTTGGTCCTAATTTTGGTACTTTTAAAAGTTCTTTTCTTGTTTTAAATTTACCATTTTCTTCTCTATATTTTAATATATTTTTTGATACAGCATTGCTTATACCAGCAACATAGCAAAGTAGAGAAGGAGATGCTGTATTCAAGTCTACACCAACAGCATTTACACAGCTTTCTACCACTCCTCCTAATGCTTCTCCTAAGCGTTTTTGATTCATATCATGTTGATATTGTCCTACGCCTATTGATTTAGGGTCTATTTTTACAAGTTCTGCAAGAGGGTCTTGCAAACGACGACCAATAGAAACAGCACTTCTTAATGCAACATCAAAATCTGGAAATTCTTCTGCACCTAATTTTGATGCAGAATAAACAGATGCGCCTGCTTCATTTACAATAATATAATAAACTGGTCTATCTATTGCTTTTAACAATGTTTCTGCAACAAATATTTCTGATTCACGTGATGCTGTGCCATTTCCTATTGCAATGATATCAACATGATATTGTTCTATCATTTTTTTCAATTTTTCTTTTGCTTCTTCTGTTTTCTTTTGAGGAGCAGTAGGGTAAACAACAGCGGTATCTAATGTTTTACCTGTTTGGTCAATAACAGCAATTTTACAGCCTGTACGAAAAGCAGGGTCTAATGCAAGCACTACTTTATCTTTAATAGGAGGTTGCAATAAGAGTTGTTTTAAATTTTCTCTAAATATTTTAATAGCATTTTCTTCTGCTTGTTCGGTCATATCATTTCGTATTTCTCTTTCTAAAGAAGGAGCAATCAGCCTTTTATAGCTATCTGCAATAACTTCTTGTAATATTTCTTTTGTGTTGCTATTTTTGATAATGATATTTCTTTCTAATTTTTGAAGTAAAGTATTTTCATCATCTAATGTAATTTTTACAGTTAAAAAGTCCTCCTTTTCTCCTCTGTTAATTGCTAGTACTCTATGTCCTGCCACTTTTTTAATGGGTTCTTTAAAATCATAATACATTTCATATACAGATTCTGTATTTTCATTTGATGCTTTTGCTGTTAAATAACCATTTTTTATAGTTTCTGTTCTTAACATTTTTCTCAAATCTGCATCATCAGAAATACGTTCTGCAATAATATCTTTTGCACCAGAAACTGCATCATCTATTGTTTCAACACCTTTTTCTGTATCAATAAAATCTTTTGCCATATTTTCTATGTTATCAGGAACAATTTGAAGCCATATCAAATCTGCAAAAGGTTCTAAGCCCTTTTCTTTTGCAATAGTTGCTCTTGTACGACGTTTTGGACGGAACGGGCGATAGATATCTTCTATTTCTGTCATTGTTTCTGCTAAAGAAAGTTTTTGCTCCAATTCCTCTGTCATATTGCCTTGTTCTGTAATTGTATTTTTGACTTGTGTTCTTTTATCTTCCAAATTGCGTAAATAAGCAAGTCTTTCTGATAATGTACGCAATAATTGGTCATCTAATGAGCCTGTCATTTCTTTTCTGTATCGAGCAATAAAAGGAATGGTATTGCCTTCATCTATTAGTTTTATAACATTTTCTACTTGAGTTTGTTTTAATGAAAATTCTTGTTGTAATTTTAATTGTATATCCATTATTGCCTCCTATTTCTTTTCTGATAAATCAATGTTATTTTTACATTTTTCTGCACCATAAAGCAAATGATATCGGTTGATATTTCCCTCCAGCTTTTCAACTAAGTGTATTGCAATTAAATAATCTAAATGTGCCATGGTTTCCCCCACTGCAAACCATCTTTGTGTAATAGGAAAATCTTCCCAACATTTTCCTCTCATAGACCATTTCATAAAAGATGCTGTTTCATAAGCTGTTAAGGGTTGCTTTTTTGATAATATATCAATAGTATCATATAAACGCATTTTATGGTGTATCAATATCTGCTCTATTCTATCATAAATATTGATATTATTTTTTCTATGAGCAGGTAATGCTAATTGTACTGGTATTTTTTTGATTTTGTAAAGACTTTGTATATAATCCCCTAATGAGTTTTTAACACCCAGCCATGATGTAATATTTGGTGTGATATCAAATAAAATATGGTCTGCTGTAAATAATATTTTTTCGTGCTGTATATAAAGACACATCTGTCCTGGCGTATGTCCTGGCACAAGTATTGCTTGTAATGTGCAGTCCCCAATGGTAATGATATCACCATCTTGCAATGTAACAGCATCAAACACACCACTTGGTGCAAAACTTCTTGCAGGATTTGTGTTACGTAATGCAGTAGTATATTCTTTTGGAAAACCTTCTTGCTCAAATTTTTGTTCTGTTTTTATCCATGTATCTCCTATTGTGGTTTCTACAAAATAATCATAATCTATTTTTCCCATATAAATAGTACATTTTTTATTTTTAGTCAATTCATAAACCAATCCTGTATGGTCAGAATGTAAATGTGTTAAAAAAAGAGAAGTATTTTCTATGTCAATACCTAATTCCTGCATTCCATGCTCCAATGCAGATTTACATTCTGGACGATTAAATCCTGTATCAATAATCAGCCATTCATTTTGTGATTGCAGTACATAGCAATTTAAGTTTTTTAATGGATTATCAGGTAAAGGAACATATATTTGAAATATAGCAGGCACATCATTTATTTTTGTTACCAAAAAAGTTCATCTCCTTTTTTACAATATGTTACATTTTATTATATGTTTTTTTATGCCAATTCTCAACTATTAAAATATATTCTTTCATATTATATATCTGGAAAGTATTGTTTTGCAACAATATAGCCATAGTATAATAAAGTATGGTATAATAAAATACAATTTATCAAAATAGGAGGATACTATATGAAGTTAATAATTGCTATTATACAAGATGATGATGCCAGTAATGTAATTGGGCATTTGAATGAAAGTGGTTTTCAAGTGACACGTCTTTCTACAAAGGGCGGATTTTTGCGCTCTGGAAATACTACAATATTAACAGGTGTAGAAGAAGATAAAATTCAAGAAGTTCTTCATATATTAGAAACAAACTGCAAAAGCAGAAATCAATTTACAACATTACCAGCACCTTATGGCAGTGTGCATGGATTTATGCCAAAACCTATAGAAGTTAGAGTGGGTGGTGCTACTGTATTTGTAATTGATGTGGAGCAGTTTTATAAATTTTAATGATGGAGGGAAAAGCCATGTATACATTTGAAGAAATCATAGGCAATGAACAGATGATAAAACAAATACAACGTGCTATACAAAAAAAACAGATTTCTCATGCTTATATTATACATGGAACAGAAGGCAGTGGAAAAACATTATTAGCAAATACCATATCAAAAACACTACAATGTGAAAAGCAAGGTATTACTCCATGTAATGAATGTATTAGCTGTCATACATTTGATAATCAAAATCATACTGATATATTTTATATTTCCCCTCAAAAAGATAAAAATAGTATTAGTGTAGAAGATATTAGACAGCAACTGATTAAAAATATGGAAATCAAACAATATCATTATGCTTTTAAAATATTTATTATAGAAAAAGCAGATACTATGACAATACAGGCACAAAATGCATTGTTAAAAACATTGGAAGAACCGCCTCACTATGGCATAATATTTTTGTTAGCAAACAATATTGATAAATTTTTGCCTACTATATTATCAAGATGTTTTGTTATAAAATTGCGTCCCATTCCTTCAAATGATATAGAACAATATATCATTCAACACAATTTAGCACAAAAAGAAAATGCAAGTATGATTGCAGAATATGCACAGGGTAGTGTAGGTAAGGCGATAGAAATGGCAAATTCTGAAACGTTTTATAATATGAGAGAAGATATTATATCAAAATTGCTTTCTATAAAAAATAAAAATTTATCAGAAGTGCTTACTATGGCGAAAGAATTAGAAATATATAAACAAAATCAACAATTTTTAGATTTTATTTATTTATGGTATAGAGATTTACTTGTTTATATCAAATGTAATGACATAAAATATATTATACAAAAAGACCAGCAGAAAAATATCATTGCACAATGCAAAAATGAAAAAGAAGATACGATAATACAAAAAATACAAGCTGTATGGCAGGCAAAACAACAGCTATACAGCAATAGTAATTTTCAGCTTACCATGGAAGTTATGCTGATGAAATTAAAGGAGAGTTAAAAAATGGTAGAAATTGTAGGAATCCGTTTTAAAAAAGCAGGTAAAATGTATTATTTTGACCCAGACGGATTACAGTTGAAACAAGGCAGTCAAGTGATTGTGGAAACAGCAAGAGGGGTAGAATGTGGCACAGTAATAAAAGAAAATACATTTGTACCAGAAGAAACCATTATACCGCCTCTTAAAAAAGTACAAAGACAAGCAACAGAACAGGATTTGGAAATAGAAGAAAAAAATAAAATAAGAGAAAAAGAAGCATTTGATATTTGTTTAGAAAAAATTGCACAACATGGATTAGATATGAAATTAATAGATGCTGAAATTACATTTGACCAGATTAAACTAATATTTTATTTTACATCTGATGGTAGAGTGGATTTTAGAGAGTTAGTAAAAGAACTTGCTTCTATATTCAGAATGCGTATTGAACTGCGTCAAATTGGCGTTAGAGATGAGGCAAAAATGAGAAATGGTATAGGTATTTGTGGCAGACCTCTTTGTTGTGCCACATTTTTGGGCGATTTTCAGCCTGTTTCTATCAAAATGGCAAAAGAACAAAGTCTATCATTAAATCCTACTAAAATATCTGGTATTTGTGGTAGATTGATGTGCTGTTTAAAATATGAAGAAGATGTTTATGAGGAATTAAATAAAAATTTGCCTAATGTGGGAGATATTATTAGTACAACAGATGGTACTGGAGAAATTTTGTCTACAAATGTATTAATGCAGACGGTAAAAGCTGCTGTTAGAAAAAAAGAAAATGACCCTCCTACAATCAATTTTTATAATATAGATGAAATTACAGTTATCAAACAAAAAAGACCTAAAAAATTAAAATCTTCTACGGAGGATTTATATGAAGAATAATATAGAGATAAAAGAAAATGAAAGGATAGATGACCTTCACAGAAATGGTTATCTCTTAATACAAAATACAAAAATGTTTTGTTTTGGTATTGATGCAGTATTACTTTCAGGGTTTGCACAAGTTAAAAAAGGAGAAAATGTAATTGACTTAGGAACAGGAACAGGCGTGATACCGATACTATTAGAAGCAAAAACAAAAGGAAATCATTTTACAGGACTTGAAATACAAAAAGAAAGTGCAGAAATGGCAAAACGTAGCGTATTATTAAATGGACTACAAAATAAAATCAGTATTGACCAAGGAGATATTAAACAAGCACTTTCTATTTATGGTAAATCTGTATTTGATGTAGTAACTTCAAATCCTCCCTATATGAACTATGGTGGAGGATTAAAAAATGATTTTACACCTAAAGCGATTGCACGACATGAAGTATTATGTAATTTAGAAGATATTATTTATAATGCTTCTAAACTACTTAAAACAGGCGGAAGATTTTACATGGTGCATAAGCCTCATAGACTAGCAGATATTATTGTAACAATGAGATGTAACCATTTAGAACCTAAAAGAATTCGTTTTGTACATTCTTATGAAAATAAAGAACCTTCATTAATTTTAATAGAAGGCGCAAGAAATGGAAAACCTATGATAAAAGTAGAATCGCCTCTTATTATTTATCAAAAAGATGGTAGTTATACAGAAGAAATTCACAAAATATATTATGAGTAATAGATATTTAAAGTATGCAAATACAACAATTTGAGAATTTATATTTTTAAGGAGAAAGAAATGTCAGGAACATTATACCTATGTGGTACACCCATAGGAAATTTAGAGGACATCAGTTTCAGAGTGATAGATATATTAAAAACAGTGGATTTGATTGCAGCAGAAGATACTCGTCATACACTGCATTTATTAAACCATTTTCAAATTAATACTCCTATGACAAGTTATCATGAACATAATAAACAGTCAAAAGGAGCATATATTATACAAAAATTACAGCAAAATATGAATGTTGCATTAGTAAGCGATGCTGGTATGCCTGCTATATCAGACCCAGGAGCAGATTTAGTAAAAATTTGTTATGAAAATGATATTGCTGTTACTGCTGTACCAGGAGCGTCTGCTTGTATTATTGCTGTTGTTCTTTCAGGATTGGATACACGTCGATTTGTATTTGAGGGATTTTTACCTTCTGATAAAAAAGAGCGTCGTATGGTACTGCAAACATTGTCAAAAGAACATAGAACAATGATATTGTATGAAGCACCTCATAGATTGCTCCATACGTTAGAGGAACTTTCAGATACATTAGGAGAGTATCGAACACTTGTTACAATGAAAGAATTGACCAAAAAATATGAACAGATACGCAAGGATAGTATAAAAGGGCATATTGATTATTATAAGGAATATTCTCCAAAAGGAGAATTTGTGCTTGCCATAGAAGGAATTTCACTTTTACAGCAAAAAAAAGAATCACAGCAAATTTATCAATCACTTTCTATTGAAGAACATATGGAACAATATTTATCGCAAGGTCTTTCACAAAAAGACGCAATGAAACAAGTTGCAAAAGATAGAGGCGTTTCCAAAAGGGAAATATATGCCCATTATCATAATAATGGAGGAATATAATGGAAAATATAGAACAAAAAGTATATGAGATACTGCAAGATATAGGAATTGACTACATAAAATATGAGCATGAGCCTTTATATACCATAGAAGCTGCAAAGGAGATTGATAAAAAAATGGGTTTTTCTATATGTAAAAACCTCTTTCTATCAACAAAACATCATACAGAATATTATTTACTTTTTATGGAAGGTAGTAAAAAATTTCATACTGGTAAAGTATCTAAACAAGTTGGCGTGCCTCGTATGACATTTGCAGATGAAAAAGCAATGTGGGAATATTTAAAAATTCACCCTGGTGCTGTCAGTCCATTAGGATTATTTTTTGATACAGAGCAGAGGGTACATTTTTTAATTGATGCGGATATACTCAATATGGAAAAGGTAGCTATGCACCCTTGTGTCAATACTGCTACATTAGCTATGAATACAAAAGACTTTATTGAAAAAATATTGCCAGCATCTAAACATGATTATAAAGTGGTGACATTAGAATGACAACGCTTTATAAAAGATTGCAGCACCATGCAGAACAGTGTTATTATCCTTTTCATATGCCAGGACATAAAGGCGGAAGATTGGGTATGTTTACTGAAATATTGCAACAGGACATTACAGAGATAGAAGGATTTGACAATTTGCACCAGCCAAATGGTATATTATTAGAATCACAAAAAAAATGTGCAGATATATTTGGTGCAGAGGAAAGTTTTTATTTAGTTAATGGTTCTACAAGTGGCATATTATCTGCTGTATTTTCTGCTTGCAGTGAAGGAGAAGAAATTGTTGTTGCAAGAAATTGTCATAAAAGTGTTTACAGTGCATTGGTGCTTTCTGGTGCAAAACCTGTCTATATATTGCCTGAAACAATACAGCAGTCTGATTTTTTAGGAAGTGTTTCACTAAAACAAGTACAAAATGCTATTACAAAAAATACAAAGGCAGTTATCATAACAAGTCCTACATATGAGGGAATCACATCAGATATTCAAGCAATAAGTGATTTTGTTCATAAAAAGGGAATATTATTAATTGTAGATGAAGCACATGGTAGCCATATGAAATTTCATGATTTTTTTCCTAAAACAGCACTAGAACAATGTGCAGACATTGTGATACAAAGTTTGCATAAAACATTACCTTGCCCAACACAAACAGCAGTATTACACATACAAGGTAATATAGTAAATAGAAAAAGACTCAGACAAGCACTTGCTATGCTACAAACATCAAGTCCTTCTTATATTTTTTTATCTGCTATAGATGCTTGTTGTGATTGGTTGCAAAAAAGGGGAAAATTGGCTTTTGATGATTATGTAAAAAAACTGGAATGGTTTTATAAACAGTCTGAATATTGGAAGAACATTGTATTGTTCAAACAATATGATGATTGTATAGATAAAGGAAAATTGATATTGCAATTACCTCAAATGCAGATGACAGGAATAGAATTAAATGATATACTAATGAAAAGGTATCATTTAATATTAGAAATGGGTTATTTGTCTTATAGTATTGCTATGACAAGTCCTGCTGATACACAAAAGGGGTTTCATATGCTTGCCCATGCCATTACACAAATTGACAATGATATTTGTAATATGAAATCAAAGGCAATACTACCCCAAATAAAAAGTACATTACCTATTATAAAATGTTTACCTAGAGAGGCATTTTTTGCACAAAAAAAACAGATTGCTTTTTTAGAAAGTACAGGAAGCGTTTCAGGAGAATTTGTAATACCTTATCCTCCTGGTATTCCTATTATTGCTTCAGGAGAACTCATTACAGAACAACACATAAAACAAATTAATATGTTAAAAAAAGCAAATATTTCATTTGTTGGTTGTTATGATAATACTTTGAATCATATACAAGTATTAAAAGGAAGTGAAACAATATGAGCCATTTATTTGATACATTAACAATATATGATTGGATTTTTACAGCAATCGTTGCCTATTTTATTACGAGTGTAATACTGCATATTGTTAGTTTTATAAAAGGAATTAAAAAAATGAAACATCGTCAAATGATTTCTGTGGATTATAAAATAGTAGATATCGAAAAACTTTTATTAAAATGTCGTGAATTGTTTCCTATTGATACGATATATTTTCATGGTAGAACGTTTCACAGCGGTATGCGTGTCAAAATTACAACAATGCAAAAAACAGTGATTATAGGAGAGATTATAGGAAAAAATAAAATTGATTTATTGTGTATTAAAACACAAAATCAAATTATTGCTCATGCTTTGGATAAAATTGAAGAAATAGAACAATATTAAATGAACTGAAAATATACAATATTTTATGATATTAGTAAATACCCCTTTATCTAAAAATAAGGGGTATTTATTATTATTGTATAAAAATTTATTGTAGTTTCTATTGTATCAATCTGCCATGTTTTCAAGCATTTTTTCTAATAATTCACTTGAATTTTCTGCTGCAATTTTAACAAATTGCTCATAAGCAATATGTGCTTTGTCTTCTGCATCATCTGATATAGAGCGTATAATGACAAATGGTATATGATTCACATAGCACGCATGAGCGATTGCAGCTCCTTCCATTTCTGCACAATATCCTTGTACAGTTTGCCATATTTTTTGTTTTCCTTGGGGTGTACTTATAAATTGGTCACCGCTGGCAATTCTTCCTGTAAAAACTCTTGCTTTTGATGTTAGTGCTGTACTACATTTTTTTGCTAAATCTATTAATGTTTTATCTGCTTTGAAATAGCTTTCTTCCATACGAGGAATGATACCAATAGGGTCACCGAAAACAGATGTATCCATATCATGTTGCACAGCATCTTCTGAAATCACAATATCTCCTATAGATAATTGTTTGTAAACAGCACCTGCTACACCTACATTGATAACACAATCTACATCAAAACGGTCTATCAATATTTGTGTACAAAGAGCAGCGTTTACTTTTCCAATACCACTTTTTACTAAAACTATATTTTTATTATGAAGTGTTCCTTTATAAAATGTTAAACCAATGATTTTTTGTTCAGAAATAATATTTGATTTTTGCTGTAATAATGCAATTTCTTCTTCCATTGCTCCAATTATGCCAATATTATGCACTATAAATTCTCCTCTCTTTATCTATATTTCATATGTTATAAAATCTCTTTATTCTAACATAATTTTATACTGTCATACAATATATAATTGTTAATGTTGTGATTAATGCCAATATATCTTGTCATAATAGCATATATTATGATATAATGACCACTGTATACCAAATTGTTAAAGGAGCATAATAATGTATATCAGGAAATATATTCCATCTGATTGTAGAGAAATGGCAGAATTGTTTTATACTACTGTTCATACAATTAATGCGAAAGATTACACAGAAGAACAATGTAATGCATGGGCAGATGGTAATACAAATTTAACAATATGGAATCAATCCTTTTGTAAACATTTTACTATTGTTGCTATGGAAAATAATGATATGATAGGTTTTGGAGATATAGATGATACAGGTTATATTGACCGACTATATGTACATAAAAATTTTCAAAATAAAGGTGTCGCTTCTATGATTTGTAATGAATTAGAAAAAAATACCTCTGTTGCTAAAATAACGACTCACGCATCTATTACAGCAAAACCATTTTTTGAATGTAGAGGATATCAGGTAATAAAAAAGCAACAAGTAATAAAATATGGAATTGCTTTAACAAATTATGTTATGGAAAAAGTGCTATATGATAATATCATGAAATAAGAAAAGAGTGATAGAATATGAAACCAATCATTGCAATTACGCCAGATTATACATATGAATCACAAAAATATATTCTGTCTGAATATTATGTAAATGCTGTTAAAAAAGCAGGAGGTTATCCTATTGTTATATTTGACAATATTGATATGCCACATATAGATGGTATGATTTTAACAGGAGGAGGGGATGTGAATCCTATATTATTTGGAGAAGAACCTATATTACAGAATGGTGAAATTTCTCCTAAAAGAGATAATTTTGAATGGCAATTATGCGAATATGCCTTAAAGCAAAAAATACCTGTATTGGGTATTTGCAGAGGTATGCAAATATTAGCATTATGTTCTGGAGGAAGTATTTATCAAGATATTTATACACAAACAAATACAAATATCAAACACATACAAAAAGCACCTCGTTTTCAAGGCACACATACCATTGATATTACAGAAAATACTATATTATATAATATTGCAAAACAACATAGCTGTATTGTCAATTCTTTTCATCATCAGTCTATAAAACAAGTGGGAGAACAATTTATTGTTTCAGCAAAAAGCAAAGATGGATTGATTGAAGCAATAGAGCATAAAACGTTGCCTTTTGCTGTGGGAGTACAATGGCATCCCGAAACAATGACAAAAGATAGTATACAACAACATTTATTTCAAACATTTATAGAAAAAGCAAAACAAAAAGGGTGTAAATCAATTTGAAAGAATTTTTATTATTATTTTCAGAAAAAAATATTGAAAAAATATTAGCATTAGGATATAAATTATTTTATTGCTTTGTGGTATTTGTAGTTTGTCTTTTTTTAGTGCAGTTAAGCCGAAAATATGTAAAACGCTTTTTGATGAAACAAGCAGCAAACAATAAAGTACCTGTTGACGAAAGAAAAGCAAATACTGTTTATTCTATTGTATCTAGTATTATAAAATATTTGTTATATTTTATTGCACTTTGTACAATATTAACAGAATTGGGTGTAGAAAAAAGCTCTTTAATTGCTGTTGCAGGTGCAGCATCTGTTGCAGTTGGCTTAGGTGCTCAAAATATTATACAAGATATGCTGGACGGCTTTTTTATACTTTTTGAAGACCATTTTGGAGTAGGAGATGTTGTAGAAATACAAGGAAAAACAGGTACTGTAGAAGCTATTACAATGCGTACAACAAAAATTAGAGATGCTAATGGTGCGGTGCATATTTTTCCAAATGGTTCTATAGGTACCATTACAAATTATTGCAAAGAATATATTAATGCTATTGTAGATGTAGGCATTGCTTATGAAGAAGATGCAGAAAAGGTAATTGAATTATTAAAAAATGAAATGGAAAAAATACAGGATATTGAATACATTTTAGAAGTTCCACAGGTGTTAGGAATCGTTGCTTTAGAAGAGTCTTCTGTTACAATACGAATTGTAGCAAAATGCCAAATAAAACAAAATTGGGTTGTAGAAAGAGAATTACGTCAGCGCATTAAATCTATATTAGATGAACACAATATTAGTATGCCATTTCCACAAAGAACAGTACATATTGTAAAAGAATAACAATAAAAGTTTTAAATTTTGCTTATACCATGATATTATACTGTGAAAGAAGGGATAATTATGAATTTTTCAATAGGTGACAAAGTACAGATGAAAAAGCCACACCCTTGTGGTGGTAATGAATGGGAAATATTGAGAACAGGTATTGACTTCAGAATAAAATGCTGTAAATGTGGTCATCTTGTTATGTTGTCCAGACAAAAATTTGAAAAAGGTGTAAAAAAAATATTATCAGACGGATAACAAAGTCTGATAATATTTTTTTATTTTAGAGCAATAATTGCTGCCATATTTCCTCTGTCATTTCCCATTACTCTATGAGAATAAAATAAATCTGTATGACACATTGTGCAAATTTTAGATAATTCAATATTTTGTTCTTTTACACCACAATCCATTAATATACGTTTATTTGTTTCCCATAAGTCAATTTTATATTTTCCTTTTATAGTATCATTTTGAATCACATCATTTGCAAAATACAATTTTTGACGAAATTCTTCTACAACAGGTGCATCTACTTGAAAACAGCATTGTCCTATTGATGGTCCAATTCCTGCCATAATATCACTAGGGTTTGTACCATAATATTCTGTCATTTTTTCAATCGCTTTTTTGACAATACTGTTTACACTGCCTCGCCACCCTGCATGAACAGCTCCGATTGCCTTTTTGTTTACATCTAAAAGTAATATTGGTGTACAATCTGCAGAAAATGCAGTCAATTGTATTCCTGTAATATTTGTAATTAATCCATCTGTGTTTTTAATTGTACTATTTTTAGTTACACCCATACCTCTGTGTTGTTCTGTTACAGCAAGTATATTTGTTGTATGTGTTTGATGACAAAGTACAAAACTATTTTTATCAAACCCCATTGCATTACAGACAATATCATAATTTTGTAATACTTTTTCTCTTTGCTCTCCTCTTGTAAAACTCATATTTAATTCGGCATAAACTCCTTCACTTACACCACCTAGTCGTGTGGTAATGCAATGCTTTACCATATTTGTTTTTTCTAAATTTTGAAATGTAATATATTTTAAATTATTTTTTTGCCGTATCATATTATCATTCTCCTATTTTTCATCAAAAGCATTTTGTATATAACGAAAAAAATATTTTCCTTGTTTTACCAATATCTCTGCTATATCAAAACAGATAGTTAATGTAGTAATATCATTTTCAAATATATAATATTTTGCAGTTTCAATAATTCTTTTTTGTTTTGATAGTGTTACTGCTTCACAAGGCAGTCCATAAGATTCTGTTTGACGCAATTTTACTTCTGTAAATACTAAGCAATCATCTTTTTGTGCTATAATATCAATTTCGCCAGAACTGCGACGAAAATTCCTTTCTAATATGGTATATCCCATTTTTTGCATTTCTCGTACAGCTAATAATTCTCCTTTATTGCCTTTTTGTTTGTTTTTGGATTTCGCAGTTTCTTTTTTTTCTGAAAGTATATTTGTTATAAACGTTTTCCTATGTATAGGACAAATACCATATTTTTTGATAGCATCAATATGTTCTTTTGAGCCATATCCTTTATTTTTTTCAAAAGCATATTGAGGATATAATTTTGAAAATTCTTTCATCATATTATCTCTTGTTACTTTTGCCACGATACTGGCAGCTGCAATGGAAATGCTTTTTCCATCTCCCCCTATGATTCCTCTTTGATTTATAGTAATATCAGGAATACGAAGAGCATCAACTAATATAAATTCTGGAGAAACAGAAAGATGATAAATTGCTTGTTTCATTGCCTCATATGTTGCTTGTAATATATTGATACTGTCAATTCTTTCTGCTGACACTACACCTATGCTATAACTAATTGCTTTTTCACATATTTTATGATATAGTTCTTCTCTCTTTCTTTCTGAAAGTTTTTTTGAATCATTTACATACTCTATTTTACAATTTTTAGGTAGTATTACAGCAGCTGTTACAACAGGACCAGCAAGAGGACCTCTCCCTACTTCGTCAATTCCTGCTACAATATGATAGCCTTTTTGATAACATTCTCTTTCAAACAATAACATAGATTCTAAACGAGATTGCTCCTTTTGATATGCTTCTGCTTTTTTTTGATAACAATGAACGATATTTTGTACACCTTTTCTATTATCAGAAGTATATTGTTGTATTAAATCATTTAATTGTTGAAAGGAAGCATATGAAAATTTTAATTTAATATCGTTTATTGTTTCCATATTAATTTCTCCTTTATAATATATAGCCAAAATCAATTATTATTTTATTAGCTGTTTATAATATAAATATACGATATGTTTTTGTCAATTCTTTTTATATATAATATAAATATTTTTAAATTCAATATATTGTATTGATTGGGAGTGGCTAAACACGCATTTAAAACCATGAGGACGTTGCTTTCTAAATAGTGACATCATTGCGTTAACAAAAGATAAAGTTTTTTGTCAAACTTTTTTTCAAAAAAGTTTGCAGGTGCGGACAACGTCTGCAAATAAAACAATATTATTCTGTTAAAACTTTGAGAGCGTTGCTCTCAAACTCTCACTCGCTTTCCCCTAAAAGTGAGGTAAAACTTTACTAAAAAACTTCGTTTTCCTGATAACAAACAGAAATAAAAATTATTTTTAAAACTACTCTTTTTGGACACTTCCTATTGATTTCAGTTGTTTATAATAGAATTTATATATAGTGATATTTTTGTTTATTACTATATATAAAAATCAATGCTATAATCGTTGTAATAAATTCTGCCATAGGAACTGCAAGCCATATACCAGTTATTCCCAATATATTAGGTAGAATAAGCAGAAATATTGTAATGAATACAAATGTTCGTAAACATGATAGTATTGCGGATAGTTTCCCATTTGATAATGCCGTAAATGTAGCAGAGATAAAAATATTACAGCCACAAAACAAAAAACTAGATGAAAAAATTAAAAATCCATTTGTTGCTATTTCATAGACAGATGTACCCTTTTCTGAAAAAATGCAAACAAGATGAGAACCAAATATAAATGATATACTAAAAATAAATATAGATATGAAAATAATAAATTTTATACAAATCAAAAATACTTTTTTTAATTGATAATTGTCTTTTTTTCCATAATTATAACTAATGATAGGTGCCACCCCCATAGAAAACCCTATGTAAATGGCATTTAACAAAAATTGTGTATAAATGATTATTGTAATTGCAGCAACACCATTTTCACCACTGTTATTCATCATAATATGATTAAAAAGGAATGTTGTTACTGCTGTTGCTACTTGACTTATCATTTCTGAAAAACCATTTGCACAGCTTTCTGTTAATACAGAAATATCCACTATGGGCAGTGTAAAATGCAGTCTGTTTTTTTTTGAAAAAAATAACAGTATACCTATTATTGTAGGTATCATATATCCAATACCTGTGCCAAATGCTGCCCCAGACATTCCCATTTGCAAAAATACCATAAAAATATAGTCTAATAAAATATTAACAACTCCTGCGCCTATACCAAGTATCATACCAATTATAGGATATCCTGCTGTTACAATCAAATTTTGAAAAAGAACTTGTAATATACTTGCAGGTGTAAACAAAAGCAGTATAGAAAGATATTCTTTACAATATGGAAATAAAATACTGTTTGCGCCAAGTGCCCAAATCATATTATCTATAAATATACTGCCGAATATACTTATCAATATTCCTGATAATGCTCCAGCAATAATAATAAGAGTAAAATCTTGTGATGCTCTTGTATATTCTTTTGCACCCATTTTTCGAGCAATTACTGCACTTCCTCCAGTAGCAATCATTGTTCCAAAACCTACAATTAAATTGATAATGGGACAAACAATATTTAATGCTGACAATGCATTTGTATCTACAAAACGAGATACAAATGCTGTATCAATCATGGTATATAAGCCCATAAATATCATTGTTAAAATAGTAGGAAATGCAAATTTCAGTAATGATTTTATATTAAAGTTTTGTGCTAAGGGATTTTCTTTTGTGTATGTGTGACTCATTTGTAGTATCCTCCAAATTTTTTTTATGTAATATCAAACATTGTGTTGGATAACCAAATTCATATAATAATTCTGATTCAACAAAGCCTATATTTTTAAGCATTTTACGATAGCCAGTATCTGCTTTATCGCCCTCTCTAAATGTTGTAATAGTGATGGTATCAAATTGTGAAAATTCATATGCCTTTTTAAAAAATGCTTTTTCAATACCCTTTTTTCTATATTGTGGGTGTATGGCTAAAAAATCAATATTTCCTGTTATGGTATGAAATGCCATCATTCCAATTACTGCATCAGTATCTTTTAATATAAATGTTTGTCCATTTTTAATATATTTCTGTAACTGTTCTATAAATTGTGTTTCCTTCAAATGAGGAAAACCATCCACTACAATAGGAAGTAGTTTGATACAATCTGAAATATCTTCATTTGTTGCAAAAACAATTTTTTTATTCCAATTAGTTTCTTGTTTTGTAGTATGTTCATTTAATATATATCTTAATTGTAATGGATAAAATTCTTTTTCCTTTCTATATTGATTGGGAGATTTTTTATACATAGCTTTAAAAATGTCGGTAAAAGATTGTTGACTTTCATATCCAAAATTTAATGCTATTTTTAGTATAGGAATATCAGAAAAAACGAGTAGTTTTGCAGCTTCAGTTAAGCGACGACGTTGTATATAATGATGTATTGTCAAATTTACTGTATTTGTAAATGTACGATGTAAATGATATTTTGAATAATGTACAGCATAAGCAACTATGTCTAAACATAATTTTTCATGTAAATGATTTTCAATATAGTCAATTACTTCTATAATATTTTTGATATTTTCTGACATAGCAATTTTCTCCTTTCTTAATGAAATGATATCAAAAAAATTTATTTTACTTTTCATGTATATTGCTTTTTATTATAATATTAAAGAATATTTTATGATAATTAAAAAAATCATGATTTAAAATTGCAATAAAATAAAAATATATTCCGTTTTGATATTGTAATTTATAAAAAATGATGATATTTTAATACAAGAAATAATATAGTTTAATACGTTAATAAAAGTATACAAATATTTATGAATATCATGCAATTAGTAATTAATTTTCCAAATACTGTATAAGAGCCAATTATTCTATATAAATAATTGGCTCTTGTATATTTTACCTATTGCTATAAAATACTGTTTTTAGAGATTTTAATACTATGAAATGGAGAGATGTTATGAAATTGATACATTTATCAGATTTACATATAGGAAAAAAAGTAAATGAATTTTCTATGTTAGAAGACCAACAATATATTTTTGAAAAAATAATACAAATAATAGATGAACAAAAAATAGAATGTGTTTTGATTGCAGGAGATATTTATGACAAATCTATTCCTTCAAAATATGCTGTACAGCTTTTTGATGACTTTTTGACAAAAATGGCAAAAAGAAATATACCAATATTTATTATTAGTGGTAATCATGATTCAGCAGAAAGAATTGCATTTGGTTCAAAACTGATGTGTCAAAGTAAAGTATATTTTTCTCCTGCTTTTGAAGGAGATATCAAACCAATATTATTACGTGATGAATATGGAGAAATTGCTGTATATATGCTACCATTTATTAAACCAGCTATTGTAAAAAATATTTATGAATATGCTGATATTGAAAGCTATAATGATGCTGTAAAGATAGCAATAGAACATATGGATATTGACAAAAACAGAAGAAATATTTTAGTTGCACATCAGTTTGTTACAGGAGCAGAAACAAGCGAATCGGAAGATATTTCAGTGGGTGGTATAGATAATGTAGATGCTTGTGTTTTTGATGATTTTGATTATGTTGCATTAGGGCATATTCATAAACCACAGCATATCTATAGAGATACAATACGCTATTGTGGCACACCTTTAAAATATTCTTTTTCAGAAGCAAAACATAAAAAATCTGTTACCATTGTAACATTAAAACAAAAACAAAATATTATGATAGATACAATAGAATTGATACCCAAAAGAGATATGTGCGAAATAAAAGGCTATTATCAAGAAGTGACAGCATTAAATTATTATCAAAATATGAATACACAAAATTATATGCACATTATATTAAAAGATGAACAAGATATTGCTGATGCTATGGCAAAGCTTCGTTCTATATACCCTAATATTATGCGTTTGGATTATGATAACAAAAGGACACAAAATAATCAAATCATTCAAACTACACAAAATATAGAAAATAAAACACCATTACAATTATTACAACAGTTTTATGAAATACAAAATAATGATGTAATGAATAAACAGCAAACAATGTTTTGTTCCAAAATTATGGAAGAGATATGGGAGGAAGAAACATGAAACCTATGAAATTAACATTATGTGCTTTTGGTCCTTATGCAGAAAAAGTAACTATTGATTTTGAAAAATTAGGGAAAAAGGGATTATATTTGATTACAGGAGATACTGGAGCAGGAAAAACAACTATATTTGATGCGATTACATTTGCACTTTATGGAGAGGCAAGTGGAAATGTGAGAGAAGCAAATATGTTTCGTAGTAAATATGCAAAAGAGGATACTCCTACATTTGTAGAGCTTACTTTTTTATATCAAAATAATCAATATCATATTCGCAGAAATCCGGAGTATATCAGAAAAAGAGAAAAAAGAGAAGGTTTTACAATACAAAAAGCAGATGCAGTATTGACTTTTTTTGATGGACGTACGCCTATTACAAAATCGAAAGAAGTGACAAAAGCAGTAACAAAGTTAATAGGTATTGACAGAAATCAATTTATACAAATTGCTATGATTGCGCAGGGAGACTTTTTGAAATTATTACTTTGTAAAACAGAAGAACGTAGCAAAATATTTAGAGAAATATTTAATACAAAACCATATTTTTTATTTCAAGACAGAGTAAAAGCAGAATCAAATAATTTAAAAGTGCAGTATGATGATATCAATAAAAGTATTATGCAGTATGTAAAAAATATATATTGTGATGAACAATATGAATATTATGATTATTTAGAACATATCAAGTCACTTTATACAATAGATAATGTAGAGGATATCACAAATTTAATAAAACAAATTATTGAAAAAAGTGAAAGTGAATTGAATACTTTAAAAAATGATTTTGTTATAATAGAGCAAAATTTGGAAAAAATAAATAAATTGATAGGAAAAGCAGAAACTGTTTCAAAAGCAAAAAATGATATACAAAAAGCAAAAATAATATTACAGCAAAAAGAACCTATATTACAGGAATTACAGTCAGAGGCAGAATATGCACAAAGTCAGCTATCAAAAAGAGATGAATTAGCGATTGCTATTGAAACAGCAAATAAAAAACTAGTGGATTATGACGAATTAGAACAAAAAAACAATATGAAAAATAGAAATATAAAAAATATGAAAATATTACAAGGAACATTACAAAATGATAATGTGATATTAAAACAATTAGAACAAACACTATTTCATGAAAAAACGTCGTTTAATGATTTAAAAGAAATTGAAAAAGTACAATCAAAATTAGAATTACAAAAAACAGAATTGGAAAATAAAAGAGAAATATACAGAGAAATTTATACAGCTATTAAAAAGTATAATACGATTGTAAAAGAATATGAAATAGCAAAACAAAAATATAAAAATGCAGCGAATTTTTATACAAATAAACAACAACAATTTACAAAAATGCAAAGAGCTTTTTTTGATGAACAAGCAGGCATATTGGCCACTACATTAAAACAAGGTGAAAAATGTCCTGTATGTGGGTCTTTAGAACATCCACAAATTGCAGTATTGACAACGCAAGCACCTACAAAACAAGAATTGGAAAAATGGAAAAATGATATTTCTGAATATGAAAGTAATATGCATCAATTAAGTGATATTGCAGCAGAAAAAAGAGGAAAAGCAAAAACATTACAGCATAATATTATAGAGCAATCTAAAAAAATGATTGGTGAATGTGATTTTGAATGTATTTCTAGTATGATATTACAAAAAGGAAAACAAACAGCAAATGAGTTAAAAGTGTTAGAATGTCAACTAGATGAAGTATACCAAAAAGTACAAAAAAAGATAAATTTAGAAAAAAGTATATTAGAAAATGAAAGTAAGCAATTACAGATAAATGAAAAAATACAATATACAGAAAAAGATATACTTGTTTTAAAAAATGAAATAGAAAATAATGATATACAAATTTCAAAATTAAAAAATAATTTGGAATATGAAAATAAACAAATAGCAGTTACTAATATACTTCATATGAAAGAACAAAAAAATAATATAGAACAACAAATACAACAAACAAAAAAAGCATTTGAAGATTGTCTTGCCATAATAGAACAGCAAAAAACAACAATAAATGCATTAAGAACACAAATATCATATGATGATATACCAGAAGATATACAACAGTTATTTAAGGAGCAAAAACAGCTTGTTATACAAAAAAATAATATACAGAAAAATATAGACGCCATAAATATACATAATAATTCAAATAAAAATATATTACAGCAAATACAAAATTATGCTAATAAAATGGAGGAAGTCAAACAAAAATATAGTTTGACAAAAAGTATATCAGATACTGTAAATGGCAAAATTTCAGGAAAAGATAGAGTAACATTGGAAACCTATATTCAAATGACATATTTTGAGAGAATTATTGCAAGAGCAAATGTAAGGTTTATGCTTATGAGCAATGGACAATATGAATTGAAAAGAAAAGAAGAAGGATTGAATCGTCAGAGTCAAAGTGGATTAGAATTAGATGTCATTGACCATTATAATGGTACAGAACGTAGTGTAAAAACATTATCTGGAGGAGAATCTTTTAAAGCAGCGCTTTCACTTGCATTAGGTCTTTCTGATGAAATACAATGCTCTGCTGGAGGAATACAAATAGATGCTATGTTTGTAGATGAGGGTTTTGGTTCTTTAGATGAGGAATCATTAAATCAGGCAATCAATACATTAAATCGTTTAACAGAAGGCAATAGAGTGGTAGGTATCATTTCTCATGTTAGTGAAATTAAGGAACGTATAGAAAAACAAATTGTTGTAAAAAAACAAAAAATAGGGGGTAGTTATGTTGTAATAAATATTTAAAAAATATTTATTGGCGATAGTAGAAATTATATAGCCATATAAATAAACAATACTATTTTTTTGTGTAACTATACAAATATTTTATAAAAGGAAGGATTTTTATAAAAAATGTCGAAATAAACTATATAGCGATATTCAGCCCCTTTTATAATCAGCACATATGTGAATAATGAGGTGATTTCTATGTTGTATCCCCAGGAAATCATAGAGGAAGTACGATTGCAAAATGATATTGTAGATGTCATATCAGAATATTTACCATTAAAACAAAAAGGAACATCATATTTTGGTCTTTGTCCATTTCATAATGAAAAAACGCCTTCTTTTTCTGTCAATAGTGAAAGACAATTTTATTATTGTTTTGGTTGTGGAGCAGGAGGTAATGTATACACATTTATTATGCAAATGGAAAATGATACATTTCCAGAAGCTGTAAGAAGGCTTGCTGACAGGGCGCATATTATATTGCCTGAACCACAGTATACACAGCAGGCAAAAGAGCAGGAAATGAAAAAACAAAGACTTTTTCAATTACATAAGCAAGCAGGACGCTTTTTTTATGAAAAATTGCATGAGTCTGTAGGGGAGGAAGCAAGGGCATATTTACAAAAACGTCAGATGAATATCAATATGCAAAAAAAGTTTGGTATAGGCTATGCACCAAAAGGACAGCAACAATTATATCAATATTTGCAGCAACAGGGATTTTCAGAGCAAGAATTACAACAAAGTGGTTTGGTGATACAAAGAAAAGAGGGAAAAGGATATTTTGACCGTTTTCATAATAGATTGATGTTTCCCATATTGGATATACAAGGCAGAGTGATTGGGTTTGGAGGAAGAATATTACAAAGCGGTGAGCCAAAGTATTTGAATTCTCCAGAAACACTTATATTTAATAAAAGTAAAAATTTATATGGGCTTAATTTTGCAAAAAATACCAGAAAAAGAGAAATCATATTAGTAGAGGGTTATATGGATATGATTTCTATTTATCAGGCAGGATTTAGAAATGTAGCAGCGTCTTTGGGAACGGCTTTTAATCAAGAACACGCTAAAACATTGAAAAAATATGCAGATAGCGTCATACTTCTTTATGATAGTGATGATGCAGGCACTATGGCAGCGCAAAGGGCAATTCCTATATTAACACAAAATGGTTTTCGTGTAAAAGTAATGCAGGTACCAAATGGAAAAGACCCAGATGAATTTATAAAACAAAATGGAGCGGAGGCTTTCTCTCATTTGCTTGCAAATGCTATGCATTATGTGACATTTCAAATACAATGTTTAAGAAAAGAGTATGATTTCACACAAACACAACAAAAAGTGGAATTTACAACAAAAACAGCGAATATTTTAGCAAAATTAGACAACGATATTGAAAGAAATGTTTATACAAATGAAATTTCTAATATGACAGGTATTTCACAGCAGGCAATAGAAAATGAAATTAACAAAATTATCAATAAAGAAAATGATGTATTTGCACAAAGTGCATATCAAAAAAGAAATACACAATATTATCAAAAAAATGAAGAAGTAAAAACAAAATCACATGGACTATTTGCAGCACAAAAAGATATTTTATATTTATGTGCATCGAATATACAAGTTTATAACAAAATAAAAACAATATTGTCACCAGAAGATTTTATAGAACCTGTATATCAAAAAGTTTATGAGTATATAGCATTGCTTTATCAAAAAAACAGCACAGTGTTTCCTGCCGAATTGGTGAATTATTTTGAACAACAGCAACAGCAAAAGTTGGTAACACAAATATTTGCTGTTTCTTCAGAATACAAAACAATGAGAGATTTAGAAAAGGCATTAACAGAAGAAGTAAAAACGATTAAGAGAGTCAGTTTAGACCGATTGGCATCTCAAGCAGAAGATATTGAGCAAATTAAAAAGTTGGTGATAGAAAAAGGAAAGTTGGACGGTTTGTATATTACATTAGCAGATGGTTAAAATAGTAGAGAACAGAAAGGAAGGATCATATTGAAATCTGTCGATGAAAACACATTGATTACCCGATTGCGGGAACTAATTCAAATCGGCAAGAAGAAAAAGGGGGTACTAGAATACAAGGAAATTATGGATTACCTTGGAGATGTCGACCTAGATTCAGACCGTATTGACAAAATATATGAATTTTTTGAGGCAAAGGGCATTGATGTGTTGAATACCATTGAGGCAGAGGAAGAAATTGAGAAAGATTTAGATTTGACACTTCCAGAAGGTATCAACATTGATGACCCTGTTAGAATGTATTTAAAAGAAATCGGTAAAGTACCTCTTTTGAGTGCAGATGAAGAAATTGAATTAGCAAGAAGAATGGAAAATGGCGACGAATATGCCAAAAAGAAATTAGCAGAAGCAAATTTACGTCTTGTAGTGAGTATTGCAAAAAGGTATGTCGGAAGAGGTATGCTTTTTTTGGATTTAATACAAGAAGGTAATTTAGGATTGATTAAAGCAGTAGAAAAATTTGATTATGAAAAAGGATTTAAATTTAGTACCTATGCAACATGGTGGATAAGGCAGGCAATTACAAGGGCCATTGCAGACCAAGCAAGAACAATTAGAATACCAGTGCATATGGTGGAAACAATAAATAAATTGATTCGTATTTCAAGACAGTTGCTACAAGAATATGGCAGAGAACCAACTGCGGAGGAGCTTGCTGTTGAAATGCAGATGCCTGAAGAAAAAGTGCGTGAAATTATGAAAATAGCACAAGAACCTGTTTCTTTAGAAACGCCAATAGGAGAGGAAGAAGATAGCCATTTAGGTGATTTTATACCAGATGATGACATTCCAGCTCCAGCAGAAGCAGCAGCATTTACATTACTAAAAGAACAGCTAATTGAAGTATTGGATACATTAACGGATAGAGAAGAAAAAGTATTGCGTTTGCGTTTTGGCTTAGATGATGGACGTGCCAGAACGTTAGAAGAAGTAGGAAAAGAATTTAATGTAACAAGAGAAAGAATCAGACAAATTGAAGCAAAAGCATTACGTAAATTAAGACATCCAAGTAGAAGTAAAAAGTTAAAAGATTATTTGGAATAAAAATAATATAGGGTTTTGAGGGCGTATACCCATTTGCATTTATCAAACAAGAAAGATATTTTCTGTTTATATTGGCAGAAAATACTGATTAATGTTGTTTCATAGAAAGTGGTAACTTTTATGAATATATTTAATTGAATACCGTGGGACGCTGTTCCACATACTGCAAGTATTTCATATTGAATATTGTAGTATTTAAGGCATAGCCTTAGGTTTTTGTTTAAATTAATGCATATGGATAGCTATACTCAAACCCTTTTTTATTGAAGGACAGAAGTAAATTATGAAACATAAAAAAGTTTTTGTTTCCCTTATTATTTTGATTGCTATATCTTTTATCATTGTTTCTTTTGCAATTAGTGATTATGCAAAATATTTAGGGGAACAGTCAACGGAAGTAACATCTAATTTATTATTAAAAATGTTGCAGTATTATACTATATCACATATACTTTATGGAGTTGCAGTGGTATTGCTTTGTTTGTTGGTATCTGTGTTTGCTTATCAAAAAATAAAAAATCATTGCAAAAAGGGGTGAAATATATTGGAAATATCACAAAGACTGCGCATAGTAGGGGATTTTGTGACACAAAAAACAGTTGCAGATATTGGAACAGACCATGCATATGTACCAATTTATTTACATAAAAAGGGAAATATTGAGAAAGTGATTGCGTGTGATATCAATAAAAAACCTTTACAAAAGGCACAACAAAATATTAAATTGCATCATGCAGAAAATAAAATTATAACAAGATTAGGAAATGGATTACAGCCTTTACAGCCTTATGAGGTGGATAGTATTGTGATTTCAGGTATGGGTGGTATGCTTATGATAGAATTGATGGAGCAATCCCTAAATATCATAAAAACGATAAAGGAATTGATACTTTGTCCTCATTTAGATGTGACTGCTGTTAGAAAGTATTTGCATAATATTGGATATGTTATTACAGATGAAAAAATGATACAAGAATGGGGTAATTTTTATACCATATTAAGAGCAATACCAGGAAAACAGAAATATGATAAAGAAATAGAATATATTTTTGGTAGCGTATTACTTGAAAAAAAAGATGCTGTTTTAAAGGAATACATTATAAATGAAAAAATGCGACTCAAAAAAATAGAACAGCATTTGTATGATAAACGAACAGAACAATCCCAAAAAAGATTACAACAAATAGAGGAATATAAAAAAGCAATAGAGGAGGCTGAAAAATGGCTGTATTGTGTGGAGAAATTATAAAAGAGTTAGAAAAATTTGCTCCTAAATATTTAGCAGAAAAATGGGATAATGTAGGATTGACAATAGGGAATCCACATAAACAAATTAAAAAAATTTTAGTTGCATTAGATGTAATACCTGCTGTAATTGAGGAAGCAATTTATATAGGAGCCGACTTGATTGTAACACATCATCCTATGATATTGTTCCAAAATATCAAAAATATACAATCAAATACTTATTTAGGTAAAAGGATATATGATTTTATACAAAACGATATTTCTGCTTACTGTATGCATACTAATTTAGATATTGCTTTTGGTGGAACAAATGACGTATTAGCGGAATTAGCAGGGCTTGAAAATGTTAATATATTACAGCAAACAAGCAGTGAAGAATTAAAAAAAATTGTAGTGTATGTTCCAAAGGGACATGAAGAAATTGTACGCCAAGCAATGTGTGACGCAGGTGCAGGATTTATAGGAAATTATTCTCAATGTACATTTTATACAGAAGGTATAGGCACATTTTTACCATTGGTAGATACCAACCCCTTTTTAGGAAAACAGGGAATACTAGAAAGAACACAAGAAGTTAGAATAGAAACCATTGTACCAGAATCTCTTTTGTATACTGTTTTAGAAGCAATGAAAAAAGCGCACGTTTATGAAGAACCAGCATATGATATTTATACTGTGGAGCAAAAAGGAAAATGCTATGGCATAGGAAGAATTGGAACATTAAAACAAAGTATGACATTTGAGCAGTATGGTGCTTTTTTAAAAAAACAATTAGCATTAGATACTATACGACTTGTAGGGGATAAAAATAAAATAGTTAAAACAGTTGGACTTTGCACAGGAAGTGGTGTAGAGTTTATGGAGCAATCAAAAAATATGGGAGCAGACGTTTACTTAACAGGAGATATTAAATTCCATGAAGCACAAAGAGCATTAGAAATGGAGCTTTGTGTTGCAGATGTAACGCACTATGCAAGTGAAGTAATTATAGTGCCAATATTAAAACAGTTTTTAGAACAAAAGGCAAAACAACATCATTGGAAATTGGAAATTGTGCAGTCTAATATAAATGGGCAAGTATTTTGGTATTTATAAAAATAATATAATATGAAAAATAAAGGAGGTTATGTCATGCAAGAAATGTTAAATATACAGGTTTTAAATGATAAATTAGAAGTAGAAAAAGAAACAAAATTTGAAACACTTGCAAAAAAATATCAAAAGTATTTTAAATCCCCCATATTATTAGCAAAACAAAATAATAGACTAATAGAACTTTCAAATACGATACAAAAAGAGGGAGAAATTATATTTTATGATATTTCTCATATGGAAGGTATGAGAGTATATCATAGAAGTGTTTCTTTTTTGATGATAAAGGCAATAAAAGAAATGTTAGGTAAAAAAGCATCTGTTGTAATAGAGCACTCCCTTCATAAAAGTTTGTATTGTGAAGTAAGAGAAAGTAATGTAACAGTAAATCAAAAGTTTTTAGATGAATTAACAGCAAAAATGCATAAATTGGTAGAAAGGGATATTCCTATTCAAAAATATGCTTTTTATAGAGAAGAAGCAATGCAAAAGGTAAGAGAATTTGGAATGGAAAATAAAGCAAGATTGTTCCGTTTTAGACGTGCATCTAATATCAATCTCTACGAAATGGACGGCGTTTATGATTATTTTTATGGATATATGGTGCCATCTACTGGATATTTAAAAAAATTTCAGCTTATGCTGTATGAAAATGGTTTTTTAATTCGTTTTCCAGATAGAAAAAATCCTGATAAAATATTAGAATTTACAGATCCAGAAAAAATTTCAGGTGTATTTATGGAACAGATGAAATGGTGTACACTTATGGGTGTAAATAATGTTGCTGATTTGAACGAAGTAATTACAGACGGCAAATTTGGAGATTTGGTTCGTATCAATGAAGCATTGCATGAAAAGAAGGTAGCAGAAATTGCAGATAAAATTTATCAAAAAAGAGATAAAGTAAAAATTGTATTAATTGCAGGTCCTTCTTCTTCTGGAAAAACAACATTTGCTAATAGGCTTTGTGTACAGCTTAGGGTATTGGGTATTGTGCCTCATGCTATTTCATTAGATGATTATTTTATTAATAGAGAAGATGTTCCATTAGATGAATTTGGAAACAAAGATTTTGAGGATATTAATACATTAGATTTAAAATTGTTTAATGACCATATTACAAGAATGATTGCAGGAGAAACAGTAGAGATGCCACATTATAATTTTGTGACAGGAAAGAGAGAATATAATGGAGAATATGGTACATTAGAAAAAGGAGGTATATTTGTAGTAGAAGGTATTCATGGATTAAATGATTTGTTGACAGCGTCTATTGCTTCAGAAAATAAATTTAAGATATTTATTAGTGCTATGACACAGCTTAATATTGATGACCATAATAGAATATCTACATCAGATAGCCGTTTGATTCGTCGTATTGTAAGAGATAATCAGTTTAGAGGAAGAGATGCCATAACAACGATTGCTGGCTGGGATTATGTTACAAGGGGAGAGGAAAAAAATATATTCCCTTATCAAGAAAATGCAGATGCTATATTTAATTCTGCAACAATATATGAATTGAGTGTATTAAAACAATATGCAGAGCCATTGCTTTTCAAAATAGACCAGTCACAAAGTGAATTTGTGGATGCGAAAAGATTGATTAAATTTTTAGATTATTTTTTAGGTGCAAATGGAGATGCAATACCAAACAATTCTATTATAAAAGAATTTTTGGGAGGTAGTTGTTTTAAAGTGTGACACTAAAAAAGAGCATATTGACATATGATTAGGAAAACGAAGTTTTCCATAAAAATTTTTGACTCGCTTTTTGAAAAAAGCGAGTAAGAGTTTGAAAGCAATGCTTTCACGGTTTTAAATGTGTGTTTAGCCACTCCCTAATAGAATATAATAATTGACAAAAATACAACATTTCACTTATAATAGATGAGAGTAGGTTGAATGGTCGCACTTTTATTAAAAAAGTGAGGAAAGTCCGGGCTTCATAGAGCAGGGTGCCAGTTAACGGCTGGTGGAGGCGACTCTAAGGAAAGTGCAACAGAGATAAACCGCCTATATATCATATGGGTAAGGGTGGAAAGGTAAGGTAAGAGCTTACCGCTTTGCTGGTAACAGCTAAGGCTATGTAAACCCCACTTGAAGCAAGGCGAAAGGAACAAATAAAGGATGGCTCGTTCTGTTCCGCAAAAAAGCCGCATGATGATACTGGTGACAGTATACCAAGATAGATGACCATTCACGACAGAACCCGGCTTATAGACTTGCTCAATATAAAAGTCCAGTATATATACTGGACTTTTATATTATCAAAAAATTTACAAAATTTATAATAAAGTAAATGGAACTGATAGTTAATATCAGTTCCATTTTTGGTATAATTAAGAAAGTTTGAATTTACTAATTTCTTTTTCCATTACTTTCGCTTGCCCAGAGAGTACATTTACAGCAGCAGATGTTTCTTCAGCAGATGCAGAATTTGTAGATACCACAGAGGAAATTTGTTCAATACCTATTGTAATTTGTGAAATAGCATTAGATTGTTCAGCAGCCATTTTTGAAATTTCATTTAATTCCTCAATAATAGAATCAGCACCAATTACTACTTTGTTCATAGCTTCAGCGGCTGTATGAGCAATTTTTGTACTTTCTGCAACAGCATCTATTGTTTGTACAATTAATTGTGTTGTATTTTTAGCGGCTTCTGCACTTTTTCCAGCAAGATTTCTAACTTCATCAGCAACTACGGCAAAACCTTTTCCAGCTGTGCCAGCTCTTGCAGCTTCTACCGCAGCATTTAAAGCAAGTATATTTGTTTGGAAAGCAATATCTTCAATCGTTTTGATAATTGCCTCAATTTGTGAAGAAAATTCATTAATATGCTGTATAGAATATAATACTTCTTTCATTTTTTTATCACTAATATCAATATGTTGTCCAACAGAAATTGCTTGTTGATTTGCATTTTCTGCTCTTTGTGCGCTTACTTCAACATGGTGTGAAACATCATTAAGAGAAGCAGCAAGTTGTTCTACTGCACTAGCCTGTTCAGTAGCACCTTGTGCTAAAGAAAGTGCATTATCAGCCATATGCATAGAATTTTCTAATACTTTATTAGATGATTTTGAAACGTGTCCTAATGTTTGTGTTAAATTTGTTCTAATTTCTAAAAGAGAATCTTTAATTTTAGAAAACTCGCCTGTATAATCATTTTCTAATGAAAAAATAAGATTTCCTAATGAAATTTGATTCAATACACTAGCAATTTCATCAATGTAAAGTATGTATTTTTTAAGCTGATCTACTGTTTTAGAAAAAGCAACGGAAACTTGCCCAATTTCATCAGAGGAGTGTGTATCCATTGTAATATCTAAATTACCGTCTGCAATAGATTGTGCCGTATTTCTAAGTGATACCAAAGGTTTTATAAACATTTTAGAGAGTATAAATACGCAGATAGCTAATATCACTAAACTAATAAAAAATGCACCATCAATTTGTTTAGTTATGCTGTGATATGCATGCATTGCCTCATCTTCTGGCATACAAGTTAATACCATAAAACCAGTATCTCCAATTTCTGTTAATGAACCATAATATTTTTGATTTTCAATATCAAATGTGTAATTTGCATAAGCAGAAGAAGCAACAGCATTTTTCATATCATCTGAAAAATTTGTTTCTGAGAAATTTAAATTTACATATGAACTATTTGGATGATATAAAATAGTTCCTGCTGGTCCTGTGCAAACAAGGAATCCTTCTTCACCTATTTTATAAGCACTCATGATTTCAACAATACGATCAAGGCGAATATCAATAGCAGAAACACCAACTACATTATTTGTACCCTCTTCAAAAATAGGAGTAGCAACAGTCACGACCATCATACCTGTGTTGATATCTGTATAAGGTAATGTAACAATTGTTTCACGCAATGTTGCAGCACTATACCAAGGTCTGGAAGCAATATCGTAGTTAGGACCAGTAATATAACCATCAGACATCATAAATTGAGCAGAATCCAAATCAGCAACAAAAACAGATAATACAGTATCTGAATCAATAGATTGTTGTTTTATTAATGTATTTTGAACATCATTAAATAAAGGTGAATCAGCAAGTGCAGCATTTGGTAGAGTTTGAAGTAAAATTTGCTCTATCATAGAATCAGCAGCAATTGTTTCTACTTTTGAAATGTTTTGAGAGAAAAACTCATTTGCTTGATTGGCGACGGCGACAGCATCAGAAGATAACCGCTGTACAATAAGGTCTTGAGTAGATTTTCCAACAGAATTTGTAATAAACATACCTGTTAAGATGAATACGATAAGACTAGGAACTAATATCCATCCTAGCATTTTAAATCGCAAACTGATGAATTTTTTTTTCATAATAACAACCCCTTTATATGCTTTGGTAAAGAACTAATATAATAACAACAAAATTATATCAAATATTAAAGCATTTTTCAATATAATATAACAAAATTCCCAAATATATATTATAGGGGTTATCAATATTGAATAAACAATTATTGTTATGTATGAAATAAAATACATAAAATAGTATAATTATGAATCAATAAAATAATATTTATAGTGAATATATTACAAAATCAAAAAATAAATATAATGTAACAATGCTATGGGATGTCTAACTATACTATAAATAGAAAATAATATAATAAAAAATTGAACATTTGTAATAAAAATTGTAAATATTTTTTAAGAATTAATTTATACAGTTGTGATATAATTTTTGTATGAAATAAATAATATATCGTACAAAAAGGAGAGTGTGATTATGAAAAAGAAATTTTTTGCAGTAATGTTGCTATGTTTGGGTATGCTAGGTAGTTATCATACAGCATTTGCTATGGAAAAGGCAGATGTAGAGCTATATTATTTGGGAAGAAACACCATGTTAGATAACCCTATTTATGTAGAAAATGATACTTATTTTGTACCATTAAGGGAATGTGCAGAACAAATAGGCTATGAAGTAAGATATACCCCTTCCGTTATTACATTAAAATATTTATATGATATCGGACAAGAAACAAAATATGATATAGAGAATCATAAAATTTTTAGATATGATAGAGAGATAGGCGAATGCGATATCAAAAATATAAATGGATTGAGTTACATAAGTATCAATGATTTTTATGGTACATCATTTGGTAAAAATATTTATAATATAGAGCATGATGGCAAAAAAATCATTCAAATTCAATTATCTGGTAAGCCATATCAAAAAAGTGATTTTGAAAGTAGTCTTGAGCTTCTGAATGTAATAGAAAAAAATCAAAATGGAGTAATTTCTCCTATTAGTATGAAATTATCACTAGCTATGGTAGCAAATGGTACAACAGGACAAACACAAAAAGAAATATTGAATGTACTGGGATATGATACCATAGAACAATGTAATGATTTTGTTTCAAATGAAGTATTAAAATGGAAAGTAGAAGAAAGAAGGTCAGATTATAAATATTTGAATGAAAATGAGGGCGGTATTCATTTTGCAAATAGTTTGTGGTATAACAGTGGTGATAAAAAGACAGAGAAAAATATTTTTAATGAGAATTTTGTAAATTGTACGCATAGTATTTTTGGTGCTGTATCAGGCATTGTAACAAATGATACAGCAGTACCAACAATCAATGAATGGATAGAGCAACAAACAAATGGTATGATAAAAAATATGATTTCAGATGCTAATTTTCAAACAGCTTTAGTAAATACTATATATTTTAAATGCTGTTGGAAAGATGAATTTAAAAATGAAAATACTAAAAAAGGTGTTTTTTATAATATAGATAATACACAGTCAGAAACAGATTTTATGAATGCAATAAGAGATAATCAAATCTATTATTGTGAATCATTTGGTTGGCAAATGTTAGGCTTGACATACAGTGACGAAAAATATACTATGTATTTGTTTTTGCCCGAAAAGGGAAAGGAGTTACAGATTGATGATAAAACAATTAATGCACTCATGAAATTTCAAGAAAGTGTAAAAGTAGATATATCAATGCCTAAATTTAGTACAGAAGATATGTATGATTTTACAGATACATTAAAAGAAATGGGTATCAAAGGGATGTTTGAAAATAATGAAGATTTTAGTAATATGTATGTAGACAACAATGCAATGCATATCACAGATGTATTACAAAAAACAAAAATCGTTGTAAATGAGCAGGGAACAGAGGCATCTAGTGGTGCAATGATGGCAACAAGAGGAGCAGACATGACAAAACCTGTAAAATTTCAAGCCGACAGACCATTTATATATATGATTACTAAAAATACAAATGGTAAGCAAGAAGTGCTTTTTGTAGGACAATATGTAACAGCAAAACAATAAAAATATAGTGAAAATAGACAAAAGGAGTTATATAAAAAATATAAC
>OFHA01000493.1_pt1 | contig 34096 bp, 32 predicted proteins | sample 1521891 | NCBI WGS metagenome assembly OFHA01 (sample SAMEA3504089, study PRJEB24116) | mouse gut metagenome | biome: mouse gut; feature: mouse-associated habitat; material: faeces | place: Denmark | collected 2011
AAGAAAAGGTTTCCTGTTTTTTTGCGCCCATTTTTGGCATTTTCAAAAATCGTCGTATGAAGTGGTGGAGAATCTGGCAGAAAGAAGCGGTCTGGAAGAAATAAACAGTTTTGCTCAGGTGTTCGTTTTTGCCCGGCGAAGCGGCGGGGATTTTATGAGGATCTTCCGGAATACAGCAGATAAAATCAGGGAAAAGGCAGAGGTGACGCGGGAAATTGAAACGGTAATGGCCGCGAAGCGGCTGGAGATGAATATTATGAATCTGGTGCCTTTTGGGATTCTGCTGTATGTGGGGATCAGTTCTCCGGAATTTCTGGAGCCTCTTTACGGAAATCCAGTGGGAGCGGGGATTATGACCGTTGCCCTTGGAGTTTATGGCTGCACCTGCAAAATGGCAGAGAAAATGGTAAAGATTCAGGTATAGGAGAGAGGGACATGTATGGATATATTGTGGGCGCTGTCTGCAGCGGCGGAGCTGCCTGGTACATAAAAAAGAATTCAAAGAACAGGAAATGGTACGAGGCATGTCTGATTCTGACAGCAGGATTTTTTCTGGCAGCGGTGTTCTGGCAAATGGATAAAAGCACTGGGAATCAGCAGAAAATAGCAAGAAATCTGCCGGGGCAGGGAATGGAAGAAAGGGAATATCTGGTGGATGTGGAAGGGGTACTGGAGGAATATCCTCTCCATGTTCAGGCAGAGGAAAAGAAACTGACCAGGAAGGAGAAACAGGAATATCTGGAGCGTGCAAAACAGGAACTGGATCAGGTTATTTCAGGAGAAAATCCTTCTGTGGACCATGTGAGCAAATCTCTGTACCTGCCAAAAACCCTTCAGGATGGGGCTGTGGAAGCAGAGTATACCTTTTCCGATTATGAGGTATTTGACCCGGAAGGAAATCTCACCGGAGAAGTAGACGCTCCGGTTCTGGCAGAACTTACCGTGGAACTGGCCTGTCAGGGAGAGAAATGTCTGTATCAGTTTTCTGTGCAGGCAGAACCGCCGGAGCAGTCTGTTGAAGAACGGTTTGTGAAGTATCTTAAAGAGGCTCTGTCTGCAGAAAACCAGAAGACAGATGCTGAATATCTGGAACTTCCGCAGAAACTGGAGGGGAAAAAGATTATCTGGAAAGAACAGACAGAAAACAGGAGCACAGGAGGCCTGATTCTGGGCGCAGCGGGAGCGGTGGGAGTTATTCTGGCAGAAAAAGAGAAACAGAAACGCCAAATCCTGGCCCGTCATCAGCAGATGCTTCAGGATTATCCGGAAATTGTCAGTAAACTTTCTCTATTATCCGGTGCAGGTATGAGCATGATATCAGCCTGGGAGAGGATTGCCCTGAGTTATCAGGCCGGCAGGGAAAAGAAAGGCGGAAAACGGCGGGAGGCCTATGAAGAGATGCTGACAGTTCTTCATGAAATACAGGCCGGGACAGGAGAACTGCAGGCTTTTGAAAATTTCGGGGAACGGTGCGGACCGGATGTTTACCGCAAATTGTCTTCTCTGATTGTACAGAACATCCGAAAGGGTGCAAAAGGTATGCAGCGTCTGCTGGAGGAGGAAGAGAGGGAGGCTTATGAACAGAGAAAAGCCAGAGCCAGGAAAGCAGGAGAGGAAGCAGGTACCAGGCTGCTTCTGCCCATGGGGATTATGCTGATTCTTGTGCTGGTTCTTCTGGTGGTTCCTGCAGGTCTGACTCTGCAAATCTGACGGAAGGTTATAAAAATAATGAACATTTAAAAAGGAGATAAGGTATGAAAGAATTTACAGCAAAATTATCGAAGGGATTCAAAAGAGAATGGAAACGTTTTTTACAGGAGGAAGAGGGTATGGGCGTAGTAGAAGTGATTCTTATTGTAGTGGTGCTTATCAGCCTGGTTGCTTTATTTAAAACTCAGATTCAGAAGCTGGTGACAGATATTCTGAAAAAGGTAACAGAAAATGCAAAGAAAATCTGAGGGAAAAGGAAAAAGGTGTCAGGGAAGTATCACCTTGTTTCTGGCCCTGATTCTAACCCTGATTTTTTCGGTACTGTTTTCTCTGCTGGAAGCGGCCAGGGTACAGAATCTTCAGATGATTGCCCGGCGGAATTTGCAGCTTCGTCTGGAATCTCTGTTCAGCGCTTATAATCTTCCCATGTGGCAGAATTATCACATGCTGTTTCTGGAGGGGGCTTCCGAAGAAGGTCAGCTTAAGCTGACAGGAATGGAGGGAATCGTGATGAAAGAAGGGGCTCAGGAACAGAAGGGAGCCGGATTTTATCAGATAGAATTAAAGGATTTTCACATTACTGCCTGCGCACTGGCTACAGATTATCAGGGGGCATATTTTAAGGAACAGGCAGCCAGGGCAGTCAGAGATAGATTTGCAGCAGATATGAGCGGGCTCTGGAAGAAAAGGCTGGAAGAGGGCGGTAAACTGGCGGACAGCCGGAAAGAACTGGAGAAAAGGTGGGAGGCAGCGCAGGCTGCAGAAGAGGACGCCAGGAGATCCCAGGAGGAAAGCATGGAAGATGAGGGAAGGAAAGACAGTGGGGAAAATGTTTCTTCTGTAAAACAGCCGCTGCCGGATAACCCCATGGAACTGGTGAGGCTGTGGAAAAGTTCTCCCATACTGGGACTTGTTGTGGAAAACCCTTCCGGGTTATCTGCCGCAGGAGTTTCTGTGGAAGAATGTCTGCAGAACAGAAAAAAGAAACAGGGAAATCTGGAAAAGCCCCGGACAGACACAGGGGCAAAGCTGTGGCTGATACGGTATCTTTATCACTATTTTTCCTGTCAGAACGGAGCCGGAGAGAAGGGTGGCAATACCCACGCACTGGAATATGAGCTGGAATACTGTATCGGCGGAAAAGGGAGTGATCGGGAAAATCTGGAGCAGGTGGTCAGAGAACTGTTATTGCTGCGTGAGGCGGGGAATTTTGCCACTATTCTAAAAGACAGCGGGAAACAGGCGCTGGCTCTTGAAATAGCCACAGCAGCAGTGGGATTTACCGGTCTTTTGCCTCTGATACAGGCAGTGCAGACAGGAATCCTTCTGGCCTGGAGCTATATGGAAAGTATACTGGATGTGCGGTGTCTCCTGGCAGGAGGAAAGGTGCCGCTGATAAAAGAGGTATCTGAGTGGAAAAGTGATGTGTCAGCCGGATATAAGGTACTGGAAAATCAGACGGGGGCCGAATCAGAGGAGCGGGGGCTGACCTACCGGGATTATCTGCAGATTCTTCTGCTTTCCGTCAGGGAATCGCTTCTGACCGGCCGGGCCATGGACATTATGGAATATAATATCAGACTTATGCCGGGAAGAGAAGGGTTTCGCATGGATCATCTGCTGCAGAAGGCGGAAGCAGAGGGAACCTACGGGGCAAATCCCCTGTTCCTGGGATTTATCACCGGCGGAAAAGGAAAGGACGGGATGTATCATTTTGATGTCAGCTGCAAAAGTTCCTATTAACAGTAAGAGGCGTTACGGAAAGAAGGATGATATTGGCGGTAAGAGGTGTTCCGGGGGAGCAGCGATATGGGCAGAAAGAGACGTCCTGAAAGGAGGGATGAAAAAGTGCCCTGGATAACAGGAAAGGAAAACGAAAAATTCTCTCTCAGGCAGCAAATAAAAAACGAAAAATGTTATGGAATAATTTACGGAGCACATTCGGAATGTTATTCCCGCTTTAGGCCAGGGGCACTTTTTCATTCCTCTGTTTCAGGCAGTCTGACGGTAGAGGCAGCGCTGGCACTTCCTGTTTTCCTGTTTGCTGCGGTTATGATACTGTTTCTTTTTCGAATCATGCAGATTCAGTATATTGTGGAAAACTCTCTGGACAAAGCAGTGGCAGAAGTGTCCCTTATAGATGGGATTTCCAGGCAGCAGGCAGAAAATCTGACAAAGGCTGAATTTTACAGGGAACTGGCAGTGCAGAACTGCCCCCTGTCCCATATTGAACGGGGAATCAGCGGATTTTCCTGGAAAAATACCTATGTGGATGAAACGATGATTGATGCGCAGGTGGGGTATTCGGTGTCTTTTCCTCTGAGATTTTTTGGCAGAAAGAGGATAAAGCTCCAGGATGTGTGCAGAATGCGCAGATGGATTGGGGAGCGGGCGGTCAATTCCGGAAATCAGGAGCAGGAATGGGTGTATGTGACCCCCAAAGAACAGGTTTATCATGTAAGCCGGGCATGTACCCATCTGAAGCTGTCTGTAAAAGCGGTGTCCTCTGACGGGCTGAAATCCCAGTGGAAAACCTGCGGAGCCTGTGGGCACTGTGCAAAAGGAAAAAAAACGGGGGCTGTGGTTTATGTTACCCGTGAAGGAGAGTCTTACCATCTGAATATAAACTGCAGCGGATTAAAGAGAACAGTGTATATGATACCAAAAGAACAGACAGGGGGAAAAAGGCCCTGTACAAGATGTGGAGGAAAATAAAATGCAGAAATATGTATTGCTGGGGTTGTTAAGTTTATGTACCTGGGAAGATATCAGACAGAAGAAAGTTACATTGATTTACATTCTGATATTTGGGATTATCGGTGTCTGGATGCACCTGTTTGCACCTGCATGTTCTGTTTACAGTATGCTGTGGGGAATGGTTCCGGGAGCAGTGATGATAATGGTAAGCCGGTTCAGCCATGGCAGTGTCGGAGTGGGAGATGGGATTCTGCTGACAGTAACAGGAATCTATCTGGGCAGTCCTGGCAATCTGGAACTGTTTCTCACAGGGCTTTTGCTGGCCGCCTGTTGGGCGCTGTTTCTTCTGGCCACCGGCAAAAAGAAAGGAAAGGAAACAATCCCTTTTATTCCCTTTCTTCTGGCTTCTTATGTGGTCATGATAGTCAGGTGGCAGATATGAAGGTCAGAGGCAGTCTGACGGTGGAAGCTGCGCTGATTCTTCCGATTGTTCTGTTTTGTATTCTGCTGATTCTGAATCAGGGGCTGGAACTGTACAGAGAGGTCACTGAGACTGGGAAAAAGCAGGAAATGTGGGAAGAATCTGACCCGGCAGAACGGTTTCGCGTGTTAAAATTACTGGAGGAAATATAAGAGTGAGGAATGAGAGTATGGAGGAGAACAGAGAAGAAAGGGGAACAGAAAAGAGGCCGGGTATACATGAAGCAGGTCTGACAGTAACTTACAGAAGAAATCTCCGCAGAAGTCATATGTATATCAGGGAACAGGGGACGGTTGAAAAGCATGAGGTAAAAATGCTGGAGGGCAGACAGGTGCCGCATTTGCTGAAGGTGGAAACCAGTGTTGTGGAAGGAGAAACGTATTATCTGTATGATATCAGTGGAAAACAGCAGATAGAAGATTATCTGTCCGGGAAAAAGATGGGATATGAAATACTCTGGCAGCTGCTGTTTTCCATCAGGGAACTGTGCAGAGTGCTGCCGGATTATCTGCTGCGGGAAGAAGGAGTCTGCCTGCGGGAAGAATACATTTATATGAATCTTGAGGACGGCAGCCTGTATTTTACCTACCTGCCTTTCTGGCAGGAAAGCCTGACGGAATCATTTGAACGCTATATGGAAGGTGTGCTCAGAAAAACAGATCATCAGGACCAGGAGGCCAGGGAGCTTGCGTATCAGGTATACCAGATGTGCCTGGTGGAAAATACCAGTATACATAAAATACTGGAAGCTGTAACGACAGACAAAAAGAAAGAAGAACCAGGCCTGGAAAAACGGGATAAGCCTGCGGCAGAGTATTTTTCGGAGGAAGAAGCAGAAGAAGCTGTGAAGGAAAAAAGAAAGCTGTGGGAGCAGGCAGCTGACAGAATTAACGGTAGTCTGAGCAGCATAGCCCTGTTCAGTCAGTTGTCGGAACAACTGGAAAAACTGCTGAAAAAGGAACCGATTCATCTTAAACATAAAATTTCCGGACAGGAGAAAAAGGCAGATAAAAGGAAGAAATTCTGTAGTAAAGGGGGTGGGAAAAAATGGTTTCGGAATGCAGGTATCCGAAGCAGGAAGGAAGAAACGCCCCATTCGTCTTTCGATGAAACTTCTGCCCCAAACAGAAAAGCGTTTTGCTTATCTGAGACTTCTGCTTATCCTGCAGGGACGGGAGAAGGAAAGACAGGGGAATGGGGCATGAAAAAGGAAAAGGCGGAGGAATATACACCGGTTCATCCCACGGAAATCCTGGCGGTCCGCGGAGGGGAACCTGTAGGAAAACTGATGTATCAGGGCATACACGGGTGCCAGGATATTTTCATCACCGGGGATGAGTTTCTGATTGGAAAGAACAGACAGCAGGCTCAGGGAATTATTGAAGCCCAGGGAGTCAGCCGGCTCCATGCCAGAATCAGCCGGCAGGAAATGCGGTATTATCTTGAAGATCTGAATTCCACCAATGGTACATATCTGAATGAAGTCCCTCTGGAATATCATCAGAAGAAGGAACTGTGCAGAAATGACCGTGTTCGTTTTGGGCTGGAAGAATATCTGTTTTTCTGAATTCGGGATATGCAGGCAAGCCCGTAGTTGACTTTGCCCCCAAAAATTTATATACTAAGGATATTGAAAAATTTGGAGGCTCTGGTATGAAAGTAAATATTTATTATGGCGGACGGGGATTACTGGATGATCCCACCTTATATGTAATTAATAAAATGCAGGAAGTTCTGATGGAGCTTCGGGTGACAGTGGAGCGTTACAATATATATGAACATAAAAACAGTATTTCTACCCTGCCCCAGACCATTAAGAATGCGGATGGAATCGTTCTGGCCACTACGGTGGAATGGCTTGGAATCGGCGGCTATATGCAGCAGTTTCTGGATGCCTGCTGGCTCTATGGAGATAAGGAGAAATTTGCCACAACCTACATGCAGCCCATCGTAATGTCTACCACATATGGAGAAAGAGAAGGAGAGATTACCCTGGCAAGTGCATGGGAAATTCTGGGCGGACTGCCCTGTGCAGGTCTGTGCGGGTATGTGGAGGATTTGATTTCTTTTGAGATGAACCGGGATTATACAGTGCTGATTGAGAAGAAAGCAGAAAATCTGTACCGTACGATTTCTCAGAAACTGAAAAGTCTTCCCAACAGCAATCAGGCGGTAAAACAGTCTGTTCTGCGGCCTCAGCAGCTGGAACTGACGCCTCAGGAAAGCGAACAGCTCTCGAAGTTTGTCTCAGATGATGTCTATGTGAAGAAACAGAAAGAGGATATTGAAGAGCTTAGCAGCATGTTCCGGGATTTGCTGGGACAGAGTGAAGAAAATGCGGAGATGGCTTATGTGATGGAGCTGGAAGCCCATTTTGTTCCGCAGGAGGATTTTTCTGCCACTTATCTGTTTATGATAGACGGGAAGAAAAAACCCCTGACCGTGGAAGTGCACAATGACGAACTGCGGGTACATTACGGACAGGGAGAAAAGATTGACGTTTATACCAAGCTGACCCCTGCAGTTATGGATAATATTATTCAGGGCAGAATGAGTTTTCAGCGGGCCTTCATGACAGGGGAAATGACTGCCAAAGGAAATTTTAAAACATTGAAAATGCTGGATCAGATATTTATTTTCAGCTAGACAGGAGGATAGGAATGAAAGAAGACTGTATTTTCTGTAAAATTGCTGCAGGTGAGATTCCGTCGAAAACCATATATGAGGATGAAGAATTCCGGGTAATTCTGGATATCAGTCCGGCAGTGAAAGGACATGCACTGATTATTCCAAAGGATCACTATGCAAATCTCTTTGAACTGCCGGAAGCGCTGGCAGTAAAAGTAATGATTCTTGCCAGAAAACTGGCTGCTCACATGAAAGAAGTGCTGCAGTGCGACGGATTTAACCTGGTGCAGAACAATGGAAAGGCAGCAGGCCAGACCGTATTCCACTTCCATATGCATCTGATTCCAAGATTCGAGAATGATGGAAATCAGGACAGGCTGTGCTGGAATCAACTGGAAGTATCGCCGGAAGAAATGGAAGAAATCTGCAGTAAACTTAAATTGAAGGAAGAATAGTTCATCAATGGGATAAAATGTACAGGATACATTTTCTGCCGGCTGTCTGCCAGGAAGCCGGGACAGTATTTTTGTTTCACAGGAAAGACACTTTCACGATTAACGTGCCAGGTCCTTTCCTGTGAAAGGAAAAAGCGCCCCTGTTCTCTGTTTTGAGTTCAGGACTGTCCGGCAATCTGTTCTAAAAGCTGCACCACCGTTTCCACAGAATTGAGCTGTTCACTTTTTGCCATGGCATCCGCATACTGGCTGCGGTTTTTGAACAGATTCCGAACAGATTCCAGAAGTATTTCCTGGCTGAGCTGTTCTTCTTCAATAACCATGCTGAAGCCCTGACGTTGAAAAGAGCGGGCATTTAAAATCTGATCCCCCCGGCTGGCGCTGGCTGAAAGGGGAATCAGAATATTGGGCTTTCGCAGAGCCAGCAATTCGCAGATAGCGTTAGCCCCGGCTCTGGAGATTACAATATCTGCCAGTGCAAACATATCACTTAATTCTTTATTTGCATATTCGAACTGTGCATATCCTTCTGTTTTGTCAAGTGTTTCGTCCAGATTTCCTTTTCCGCATAAATGCAGCACCTGATAATCTTTCAGCAGTTCCGGAAGAAGGCCCCGGACGGTTTCGTTAATAAACTGAGAACCGCTGCTTCCGCCGATAATCATAATTACCGGTTTTCCTGCCTTAAAATGACAGTATGTAAGAGCGCTCAGGGGATTTCCGGAAAGGAGTTCCTGGCGGATGGGAGAACCTGTCAGTACAGCTTTGTCCGCAGGAAGATAGTTTAAAGTTTCCGGAAAATTGCAGCATACCCTGGAAGCATTTGGAATGGCCAGCTTATTGGCAAGTCCCGGCGTAATATCAGATTCGTGTATGACAGCCGGGATTCTGCGGTGTTTTGCGGCCATGATTACAGGAACGGAGACAAACCCTCCTTTGGAAAATATCACGTCCGGTTTCAGCTTTTTGAGCAGGGAACGGGCCTGTCCGTATCCTTTGATGACCCTGAAGGGATCGGAAAAATTTTTCCAGTCGAAATACCGGCGCAGTTTGCCGGAGGAAATGCCATAGTAAGGAATACCGCACTGCTCTATCAGTTTTTTTTCAATTCCGTCACAGGAACCAATGTAACGGATATCATAACCCAGTTCTTTTAATCGGGGAAGCAGGGCGATGTTGGGCGTCACATGCCCGGCGGTGCCTCCTCCTGTTAAAACAATTCTTTTCATAATAACCTCCTGACCGTTTTCTGATTTGCCTACTCTTATCTTATACTGTTCTGGCAAAAAGTCAAGAGAAGCAAATTGTCGGAAATGGTTGAAACATGCGGCGAAAAAAGCCCTTTGGGCACTTCACAGACAGGACAGGAATATTTATAATAAAATATGAAAAGGAGGGACATGCTTATGGAAGAATTGATGAAATTCTGGCAGAATTATAATGGAATTCTGACACAGGCGGCCATTGTCTTTGCAGGAATGCTGCTTTTACTGCTTCTTGCAGGGATTTTACGACAGATAAAAAAGCTGAATAAAAGCCTTGGAAATATTACAGGAAAAATACAGGCTTATTTTGATGTGATACTGAGAGAAGAAGAGGAATATGAGGAAGAGATAAAACCGGGTCCGGAACCGGTACAGGTACATACCAAAGAGCAGGAAAGAACAAAAATGTCCGAGGAGCAGGAAAAGAAGAGGAGGGAGGATGAAAAAATATTTAATGCAGTGCTGCAGGAATACTTTTCCTGAAAGGTCTTTTCTGTTTGACGAAGCAGAGCATATTTGTTACAATATTGTGGTAGATGTTGGCAGATATTATGACCTTCGGGCAGTATGAGATGACAACACAACGAATGGATTCTTTTCGAAATGGATGAAAAACAAAGGAGTGGAAATCATGGAAAAAGTATCATTTGATTATGGAAAAGCTGCAGGATTTATCAGCCAGGAAGAAGTTACTTATATGACAAAACTGACAGAGGATGCCAGAGAACTGCTGGTTTCCAAAACCGGAGCAGGAAATGACTTTCTGGGATGGCTGGATTTGCCGGTAGAATATGATAAGGAAGAGTTTGACAGGATTAAAAAAGCAGCGGCGAAAATTCAGGGTGATTCAGAAGTGCTTGTTGTGATTGGAATCGGCGGTTCCTATCTGGGTGCAAGAGCTGCCATTGAATTTCTGAGACATGGATTCTACAACAATGTGTCAAAGGAAATCCGTAAAACACCGGAAATTTATTATGCAGGAAACAGCATCAGCAGCACATATCTTGCCGGACTGATTGAAGTAATCGGTGACCGTGATTTCTCAGTTAATATTATTTCCAAGTCGGGAACCACTACGGAGCCGGCCATTGCATTCCGGGTATTTAAGGAAATGCTGGAAAAGAAATATGGCAAAGAAGGCGCGGCAAAGCGTATCTATGCCACAACAGATAAAGAAAGAGGGGCGTTAAAGGGCCTTGCCACAGAAGAAGGATACGAGAGCTTTGTGGTACCGGATGATGTAGGCGGACGTTTTTCCGTACTGACAGCAGTTGGCCTCCTTCCCATTGCAGTCAGCGGCGCTGACATTGACAAACTGATGGAAGGTGCAGCGAAAGGGCGCGACATGGCTTTGAATCAGCCTTTTGCTGAAAATGACGCCATGCAGTATGCGGCAGTGCGCAATATCCTGCTGAGAAAAGGCAAAGCAGTGGAGGTACTTGCCAATTATGAACCGGCACTTCATTATGTTTCAGAATGGTGGAAACAGCTTTACGGAGAAAGCGAAGGAAAGGATCAGAAGGGTATCTTCCCGGCATCCGTGGATTTGACCACAGACCTCCATTCTATGGGACAGTTTATTCAGGACGGTGCCAGAATTATGTTTGAAACTGTAATGAATGTGGAAAAAGCCCGCAGCACCGTGAAGATCAATGAGGAACCGGTGGACCTGGACGGCCTGAACTATCTTGCAGGCAAAGATATGGATTTTGTCAATAAGAGCGCCATGAATGGAACTATTCTGGCTCATACAGACGGAAATGTACCTAATCTGGTAATCAATATTCCGGAGCAGAACGAATTTTATCTGGGCGAACTGTTCTATTTCTATGAGTTTGCCTGTGGTCTGAGCGGATATCTGCTGGGTGTGAATCCCTTTAACCAGCCTGGTGTGGAAAGCTATAAACGCAATATGTTTGCATTGCTGGGCAAGCCGGGATATGAAGCAGAACGGGAAGAATTATTAAAGAGACTGTAAAAGCACAGGAACAATATGATATGCGTCTGACGCAGCAGAGGTGCCTGTTTCCCATAAAATGAAGGGGAACAGGCACCTCTTTTTCTTCTATAGAGGAAATTCCTCTGGATTTCCTATAGAAGAAAAAAACAATGATGCGCAGCTCGCGGGGGTGATGTTTATTGCTGCGCAATCTGCTCGCGCGCGGAGAATGCGCATAGCGCATTCTTTTTTATATTCTTCTGCAGGACTGACGCTCCACCAGCCGGCAGGGAAGTTGTATTTTCATGGCTGTTGCCGGCTGCAGTTTCAGGATATTGAACACAATATTAGCGCCGAAACTGCCCATATCATAAGCCGGAGCATGGATGGTGGTCAGAGGCGGTGCGGTAAATGCGGACAGACTGGTATCGTCAAAGCCCATGAGAGAAATATCCTCCGGCACATGGATATTTCTGGCTGTCAGAGCCCGAAGCGCACCGATGGCGATAGGATCACTGGAAGCAATGATGGCGCTTGGCAGGGTATTTTGGTCCAGCAGACGGTTCATCATCCGGTAGCCGGATTCGATGGTGAAAGAATCCTCCAGAATATAAGATTCACAGTCCAGACTGTGCGTTCTGCAGTAATTGATAAAAAGGGATTTGCGAACATCCGGGAACAGAGAGCCGTCTGCCAGGTATTCTTTACCTCCCAGAAATCCGATTCTGGTATGACCCAGGGCGGTGAGATAGTCAAGACCTGTCTGCATGGCATGTTCAAAATCCAGTGTAATGGTAGAGATGGCAATATTTTCCACAGGCATGTCCAGAAAAATGATACTGGAAGTCATTTCACGGAAGCGGTGAATTTCATCTTTACTGAATTTTCCAACGCAAATCAGGGCGTCCACATTTTTCAGGGCGTCCATATAGTTTAAATCTGCTTTGTAGGTGCGCACCACGTGAATGCAGTTCTGCATACAGAAATCTTCAATTCCCTGGCGAATCAGCAGATAATAGTTGTCCTCCATTTCCTGCTGGGGAGAAAACCACTGAACAATGCCCAGGGTATAGACGGATTTGCCGGAAGCACGGGATTTTTTCTTGTAATTCAGGCTGTGAGCGGTATCCAGCACCTTCTGGCGCGTTTCAGGAGAAACGTTCAGGGTGGCGTCGTTGTTGAGTATTCTGGAAACAGTGGCAGGAGAAACTCCTGCGGATGCTGCAATATCTTTGATGGTTGTCATAAATTCCTCCCAATGTACTTCATCGTAATTCTGTTATCAGTATAACAAAAAATCAGTAAAAAGGGAAATACAATTTTAGTAAATTTACTAAAATGATATGGGCAGCTCGCGGGGATAAAGTTTATTGCTGCGGATTTTTTCAGAAAGAGGACCCTGGCGGCAGAAAAATTCACAGGTTGCCCGGTTTTCTGCCCTGTCAGTAATTTTTTGCAATAAATTTACTAAATATATTGACTGTTTACTAAAGAACATATATAATATGAGTATAGAAAAAGACAGTGAAAAAATATATTTGCGGCGCCGGCGTCATCAGAGGAAAAGATACCATTTTGCGGCGTTTGCACTGAGATGAATCAGAGAAACAGCAACCTGAAAAATAAATAATAAGTAAAGGCGGGGCATTATCATGAAAGAAACAAAAGTATTACTGGAAGAGTTTTCAGCAAAACAGCATCAGGAGCGTCTGCAGGAGATTTATGTGGACACAGGGGTACTGGAATACCAGAACCGGCGTTATCAGGACGCAGTCCGCAAGTATGAAGAACTGTACGGGGCAGGGCCGGCAGAACTCTTCAGTGCACCCGGACGAAGCGAAGTGGGAGGCAATCATACCGATCATCAGCACGGGGAAGTGCTGGCAGCTTCCATTAACCTGGACGCCATTGCAGTGGCAGGCAGATTACAGGAGCCGGTGATAAAACTTCTGTCTGACGGTTATCCCATGATTACCGTAGACCTTTCCAGGCTGGAAAAGGACAGTACAGAAGAAGGAACCTCTGCAGGACTGATCCGCGGTATGATATACGGACTTAAGAAAAATGGTCATAAAACCGGAGGATTTCAGGCATATGTGACCAGCGATGTGTTAAACGGTGCGGGAATGTCAAGTTCTGCGGCTTTTGAGGTTCTGGTGGGAACCATAATTTCCGGACTGTACAATGAGATGGCCATCAGCCCGGTGGAAATTGCGCAGGTGGCTCAGTATGCGGAGAACGTATATTTCGGAAAGCCCTGCGGCCTGATGGATCAGATGGCATGTTCTGTGGGAGGACTGATACATATTGATTTTGCAGACCCGGAGCATCCCGTTGTGGAAAAAGTGGAGGTGGATTTCAGTGCATATCACCACAGTCTCTGCATTACGGATACCAAAGGCTCCCATGCGGATCTGACAGACGATTACGCCCTGATTCCGCAGGAAATGAAACAGGTGGCAGACTTTTTCGGAAAAGGATTTCTGCGGGAAGTAAAAGCAGAAGAATTTTATAAAAATATTCCTCAGATCCGTAAAAAATGCGGCGACCGTCCCGTACTGCGCGCCCTTCATTTCTTTGAGGAGGATAAACGGGTGGAGAAGGAAGTTTCCGCTCTGAAAAACGGAGATTTCCAGGGATTTCTGGATACGGTGCAGGCTTCGGGAAATTCTTCTTTCAAGTATCTCCAGAATATCTACACCAACAAGGACGTGCAGAACCAGAGTGTTTCCATGGGGCTTGCAGTCAGTGACAGCATTCTTTTTGGCCATGGAGTCAGCCGGGTGCATGGAGGAGGATTTGCCGGAACGATTCAGGCCTTTGTGGCGGACGATTTTGTGGAAGAATATCGGAAAGCACTGGACAGCCTGTATGGAGAGGGCTCCTGTCATGTGCTGAAAGTAAGGCCTTTCGGCGGAATTAAAGTTTTGGCCTGAAACGAAATTGTGGATATTGTCAGAAAATCAGGAGGGAATTCTTATGATAAATGAAGCGGTTAAGAAATTGATTTGTTACGGACTGGAGCGGGGACTGATCGGGGAGGAAGATGTTATTTTTACCACCAATCAGTTACTGGAAGCTCTGGAAATGGAAGAATATGAAGAACCACAGGAAATTTACCACAATGTGGAGTTGGAGCCGGTGTTAAAAGAGCTTCTGGACTATGCGTATGACCGTGGTGTTCTGAAAGAAAACGGTGTGGTGTACCGGGATTTGTTTGATACGAAACTGATGGCAAAACTGATGCCAAGGCCCAGTGAAGTAATTGGAAGATTCTGGGATATTTATCACAAAGACGGCCCAAAGGCAGCCACTGATTTTTACTATCAGTTAAGCCAGGACAGCGACTATATCCGCCGTTACCGGATTGTAAAAGATGTAAAATGGAAAGCACAGACCCCTTACGGAGAAATGGATATTACCATAAACCTTTCCAAACCGGAGAAAGATCCGAAAGCCATTGCGGCGGCTAAAAATGCAAAGCAGAGCGGATATCCCAAATGCCTGCTGTGTGTGGAGAATGAAGGATATGCCGGACGTATCAACCATCCTGCAAGACAGAATCACCGTATAATTCCGGTGACGATTCAGGACAGCCGCTGGGGCTTCCAGTATTCTCCCTATGTATACTATAATGAGCACTGTATTGTGTTTAATTCTCAGCATATTCCCATGAAAATTGAGCATGGCACTTTCTGCAAACTGTTTGATTTTGTAAAACAGTTCCCCCACTATATTGTGGGCTCCAATGCGGATCTGCCCATTGTGGGAGGCTCTATATTAAGCCATGACCATTTCCAGGGAGGAAGCTATGAATTTGCCATGGCCAAAGCTCCGGTAGAACGGGAATTTACAGTGAAAGGGTTTGAGGATATAAAGGCCGGTATTGTAAAATGGCCCATGTCCGTGATCCGGATTGCCGGAGAAGATACAAAACGTCTGATTGCGCTGGCGGATAAGATTCTGGTATCCTGGAGAGGATATACCGATGAGGATGCATTTATTTTTGCAGAGACTGAGGGAGAACCTCACAATACCATTACGCCCATTGCAAGGAAACGGGGAGATCTGTACGAACTGGATCTGGTGCTGCGCAACAACATCACCACAGAAGAGCATCCCCTGGGCGTATACCATCCCCATGGGGAACTGCACCATATTAAGAAAGAAAACATCGGCCTCATTGAGGTAATGGGTCTTGCGGTGCTTCCGGCACGTCTGAAAGACGAAATGGAACAGCTGGCGGATGCCATTGTAAATAAAAAAGATATCCGTGCAGATGAAACCATTGAAAAACATGCAGACTGGGTGGATGAATTCCTTCCCGCATATGGAGAGATTACAAAAGACAATGTAATGGATATTCTGCAGAAGGAAATTGCGCTGGTATTCAGTAAAGTGCTGGAACATGCAGGCGTCTATAAGAGAAATGAAGAGGGACGGAAAGCCTTTGATAAATTCACAGAGAGCCTGAACGGATAACAGGGAGATGAAACATTTACCGTAATATATGAGGCATAAAACCCCCGTCATTTACCGGCGGGGGTTTTATGTTATTCCGGAGAAAATACCAAAGATTTTCCTGCAGAGTAAAAATAAAGCTGCTTAGACTTTTTTATAAAAAGGTTCAGTGACATTTTTCAGAGCCGCATCCGTGATTTCCGCAGTCATGTCCATCTTCGTGGGAATGATGGCTGCATACCGTGTCAGGATCATAAACAAGCTGTCCCTTTAAGAAAGACTCCACCTGAGCGTCGGCCTCTCCGGTGGCTCCGGGATAAAGCTCAATTCCGGCTTCCGCCAGGGCATTTCTCGCACCGCCGCCAATTCCTCCGCAAATCAGCACATCTACGCCGCCTCCGAATAAAAAGCCTGCCAGAGCGCCATGTCCCTGTCCGTTGGTGTCCACGATTTCAGAAGAAATAACCGCTCCGTTTTCCACTTCATACACTTTAAACTGGCTGGTATGTCCAAAGTGCTGGAACACCTGTCCATTTTCATAAGTAACCGCAATTTTCATAATATATTCTCCTTTTTTTCTGTTTTGACAGTTTTCCAGGCAGTTTTGGCCGGAACAGAGCTGGTAGCATCCGCCTGTAATGGTAAGGGGAAATCCTTCCACCAGAAAACGCGCCAGTTTCCGGCGTGCCTGTGTATACAGTACCTGTATGGTAGTGCGTCCGGTATTCATCTGCGCGGCAGCTTCCTGCTGGGTAAGGCCCTGGTAATCCAGCAGCCGGATAACCTCATATTCTTCGATACTGAGCTGCAATCCCCGGCAGTCTGCAGAATGTCCGGGATTTCCTGCATAAAAACAGGTGCATGACGGCAGGCGGCATACGCGCCTTGGTTTGCTGGGACGTGCCATAACGATTTCCTCCTGATGACTGTCTGATAAAAACAGTATAAAACAATTATTAACATATGTCAATAACGGTATTGGTTGTATTGTTCAGCCTGATTTGTTAAAATTAAAACATTAACCAATGCAGTCACCGAACAGGGAGATATTATATTTTGTTCAACGAAACTATAGATTCCGTATTGAAACAGGAGGAAGATTATGCCAGAACCATTCAAAACAGAAGAAATAACAGAAAAACTCATTCTTGTGGGTGTCAGCCGGCAGGATGATGAGGATACGGAGGATTCCCTGACAGAGCTGGCGGAACTGGTGGAAACAGCAGGCGGGCTGGTAGTGGGTACTGCCATTCAGAATCGGGAATCCGTTCATCCTGGAACTTATGTGGGAAAAGGAAAACTTGAAGAGCTGCAGCAGATGATTTCAGAGCTGGAGGCTGACGGAATTGTCTGCGATGATGAGCTTTCGCCGGCCCAGCTTCGGAACATGGAAGATGTGTTAGAGTGCAGAGTGATGGACCGGACTCTGGTGATCCTGGATATTTTTGCAGCAAGGGCTTCCACCAGCGAAGGAAAAATACAGGTGGAGCTTGCCCAGTTAAAGTACCGGATGAGCCGCCTGACGGGCCTGGGGATCAGTCTGTCCAGGCTGGGCGGCGGCATCGGCACAAGAGGGCCGGGAGAGAAAAAGCTGGAAATGGACCGCAGGCTGATTAAGAACAGGATTGCGCAGCTGAACCGGGAGCTGGTACAGGTGCAGAAGCACCGGGAGATTACCAGAGGACAGCGGGAGCATAATCAGACCAGGGTGGCCGCCATTGTGGGATATACCAATGCGGGAAAATCCACTTTGCTGAATCGTCTGACCCATGCCTCCGTACTGGAAGAAGACATGCTGTTTGCAACGCTGGACCCCACCACCAGAAATCTGAAGCTGGACAGCGGACAGGAAATTCTTCTCACCGACACGGTAGGATTTATCCGTAAGCTGCCCCATCATCTGATAGAAGCATTCCGGAGTACGCTGGAAGAAGCCAGATATGCGGACATTATTCTGCATGTGGTGGATGCCTCCAGCCCCCAGCGGGAAAAACAGATGGAGATTGTATACGAGACTCTGCAGAATCTGGGTGTGTCCGGAAAGAAAACCATAACCCTTTTTAATAAGCAGGACAAGGTGGAAGAGCAGGAAGGACAGAAGGATTTTCAGGCGGATAAATCCCTGAAAATTTCAGCCAGAAGCGGACAGGGCCTGGAGGAACTGAAAGAGGCGCTGGAGGAAATTCTGCGGGAGGACAAGCAGCTTCTGGAAGGAATTTTTCCCTATGACCAGGGCGGCCAGCTGACGGTTATCCGCAAATACGGAGAACTGCTGGAGGAGGAATATCGGGAGCAGGGCATTTATGTGAAGGCATTTGTTCCTGCAGAGCTGTATCGGAATCTGGAGAAAAACATGAAGACTCAGGAAGCGGAGATACAGGCCGGAGAGCAGCCATGATGAAAATCATCATCTCTCCTGCGAAGAAAATGAAACGGGATACGGATACGCTTCCGTACCATGGACTTCCGGTGTTTCTTAACAGGGCAGAACAGCTGAAAACCTATATCCGGAGTCTCACATATCAGGAAGCGAAAAATCTGTGGAAATGCAATGACAGGATTGCAGAGCTGAATTTTGAGCGGTTTGCCGGGATGGAGCTGGAACAGAATCTGACGCCTGCCCTGCTGGCCTATGAGGGCATTCAGTATCAGTATATGGCTCCGGCTGTGTTTGAGGACCAGTCCTGGGAATATGTGAGAAATCATCTTTGTATCCTGTCAGGCTTTTACGGAGTGTTAAAGCCTTTTGACGGGGTTGTGCCTTACCGGCTGGAGATGCAGGCCAGGATTCAGATGGGACAGTACCGGAATCTGTATGATTACTGGGGCCGGGACATCTTTCAGGAAGTATACCGGGAAGCAGACCTGGTGCTGAATCTGGCTTCCAGGGAATACAGCCGCTGTCTGTCAGAGCACCTGACTTTGCCGGATACCTTTCTGACCTGCCGGTTTGGGGAACTGAAAGGCGGAAAAGTAGTGGAAAAAGGAACGCAGGTCAAGATGGCCCGCGGGGAAATGGTACGTTTTCTGGCCGGGAACTGTGTGGAAAATAAAGAAGAAATCAAAGAATTTCATGGACTGGGCTATCAGTACGCAGAAGAATTTTCCGATAAAAATACATATGTATTTCTGAAGCAGAAAAGGGATGACTGACATGATTAGAGTAGAAAACCTGAGGAAAAATTTTGGAGAATTCCGTGCACTGGATGGTGTGGACATGCATGTGCCAAAGGGGAGTATTTATGGGCTGGCAGGGCCGAACGGCGCCGGAAAGACCACATTGCTGCGGCACATTATGGGCATTTACCGGCAGGATGAGGGGAAAGTTCTGGTGGAGGGAAAACTCGTGTATGAACAGCCGGATGTGAAAAACAGAATGATTTTCATATCGGACGACCTGTTTTATTTTCAGCAGGCAGATACCATGGAAATGAAACGGTTTTACAAAGGGATTTATCCTGGTTTTGATGAAAAACTGTTTGAAAAGCTGAAGGAGGTATTTCAGAATATTGACACAAAGCGGAGAATACGCAAACTTTCAAAAGGTATGCAAAAGCAGGTATCTTTCTGGCTTGGGCTGTGCTGCAGTCCCGGAATTCTGATTCTGGATGAGCCCGTGGACGGGCTGGATCCGGTGATGAGGCGTCAGATCTGGAATCTGCTTCTGTCAGAAAGAAAGAAACGTGGAATGACGGTACTGGTGTCCTCCCACAATTTGCGGGAGCTGGAAGAAGTGTGTGATTATGTGGGAATCATGCATCAGGGCAGAATTCGTATGGAGCGTTCTCTGCAGGAGCTGCAGGGGACAGTATCCAAAATACAGACGGCTTTTGAACAGGGAGTTCCGGTATTGCCGGAAACGTTTCAGGTACTTCACATGTCAAATCTGGGACGGGTGTATACCATGATTGTAAAGGGGGACTCCGGGAAAGCCAGGGAAGAGCTGGAAAAGCTGCATCCTCTGTTTGTGGATGTGCTGCCTCTGACTCTGGAGGAAATTTTCATTTATGAGATGGGAGGGGCCGATTATGGGATTCAGGAAATTCTGCTTTAACAGTACCATATTCCGTAAAAATGTCAGAAGTTTCTGGCCGGTCTGGTTCTCCTGGTTTCTGGTGTGTCTGTGGACGCTTCCGATTTATACCTGGCTGCAGATGCATAATTATACAGAGATAAGTACGCTGGAACAGGCTCGTCAGCAGGCGGATAAACTGCGGTTTGCAGTGGAAAGCCTTTCACCGGCCATTTCTCCCTGGCCGGTATTCTTCTTTGGTGCGGTCAGCGCAATTGCGGTATTTTCCTATCTGTATCAGTCCAGGAGCGCGAATATGATTCATGCACTGCCGGTACGGAGGGAAGCTCTTTTTTTGACAAATTATATTTCAGGTCTGCTGTTTTTGCTGGTGCCCCAGTTCCTGGCATTTGTGATAACGGTATTTGTGTGGTTTGGAAACGGGATTACCCACCTGGAATATCTGCTTCGCTGGCTGGGACTGGCAGCAGGAGAAGCCTTTCTGGCTTACAGTCTGGCGGTGTTTGCAGCCATGCTTACGGGGCAGGCTGCTGTGGGAGTAATCTGTTATGCGGGACTGAATTATCTCTATAAAGGGCTGGTTAATATCGTCAGCGCCACCAGAGGAATGCTGGTATACGGAATGAACCGCAGGTCAGAAGAATCCTGGGGAGACTGGCTTTCGCCCATTCCTTTTCTGCAGGAAAATGTGCAGTTGGCTATGGAAGAGAAAAACCAGAAATTTCCCATACCGGAGATTCAGGGAATGGACTGTCTGCTCTGGTACGGACTCCTGGCATGTCTGCTGACCGCAGCGGCTCTGGCGGTATATCGGAGCCGGGCTCTGGAGACAGCGTCGGACGTAGTTGCCATTTCCTGGCTGAAACCGGTATTTCGCTGGTGCGGCGGAGTTATTGCGGGAGGATTCTGCACTTATATGGTATGGGAAACGTTGTTTCCCGACCGGTTTGGGAATCTGTTCTGGTTCGTACTGCTGTTTGGCAGTGTGACAGGGATGGGGGGATTTTTTCTGTGCGAGATGATAATCCGTAAAAAGTTTATGGTATTTACCGGAAGACGCATGAAGGAAAGCGGTCTGTTTCTGGCAGTTCTGGTTTTGTTTCTGGTCTGTGTGGAAAAGGATATAACAGGTCTGGAACAGAAGATGCCAGAGGAAGATGAAATTGCAGGTATTTATCTGGAGGGAAGTTACCGGATGTATCTGGAAGAGCCGGAAGAAATCCGCCGCTGCATGGAGGTGCATCAGAGTGTCATCCAGTCCAAAAAAGAATTTGAGCAGTATTTTCAGAAAAATTTCCGGAAAAAGGAGAAACCTCCTGTTTTGAAGTGGAGCCTGACATATAAACTGAAAAACGGCAGAAGCCTGAAACGTTCCTATGATCTGCCTTTAGAGGATTGCCATGTGGAAGATGCAGAGGGTGCCACAGGAAAACTGTTTGCCCTGGAATACAATCCGGAAAAATATCTGGAATATTATTTTTCTGCTGAACCGGAGCAGATAACGCTGACGGGGGAGGGCAGTTTCCTCCATATAAACGGAAAAGGAGAATACCGGGGACGGGAGCTGTCAAAGGAGGAAGAACAGAAACTGTATCAGGCTCTGAAAGAGGATATCCTGTCAGGGAATTTTCGGATTTATCCCTGGGAATATCGGAAGCGTGATACGGAAAATTATACGGATGCTCTTTCTTTTAATTACAGGGTGCCCGAAGGAACCAGGATTTTTCAGGGAATGGAGGAGAAGTTTTATGATGGGAAATACCCGGAGTATGTGACGGTGTCTCTGACCAGGGGATGTGAGAAAACCATAAACCTGCTGCGGGAGCTGGAGATACTTGAAGAGAATGAGCGGATTATGACGGAACGGGAGTTTCAGAGTATCATGGAAGATACGGGGTTGTTGGAATAAACTTCAACTCCCTGAATCCTTCGTTCATGAGAGACCTGGACAGTTTGCTGCGCCGGGTGCGGTCGCTTTAGCGACAGAATATGATATGCAAGAATACCCTCGATTCGCAGGGTCTTTTCGGTAAGACAAAAAAGAATGCGCCAGGCGCATTCTTTTTTACCATCTCAGCAGAGCCGCTCCCCAGGTGAGCCCGGCTCCGAACCCTGACAGCAGAAGTATATCTCCAGGTGACAGTTTTCTGTCTTTTCGAATTTCGTCTAACAGGACAGGAATGCTGGCAGCGGAAGTATTCCCGCAGTGGTCTACATTTGTGGGGAATTTTTCCGGGGGAAGTTTTAGTTTACGGGCAATGGAGGAGATAATCCTGTAATTTGCCTGATGAAGAAGAAAATACGTTACTTCTTCCGGCTCCATACCGGCCTTTTCAAGAAGAGTCTGAATACATTCCGTCTCTTTTTTTACCGCAAATTTAAAAACTTCCTGTCCGTTCATATACAGATAGTCCGGGGATTTGTCCGTGGAAATCCAGGGATTGTTGTTGGTCCGGTTTCTGCATACCAGAACATCGCTTCCGTTCCCGTCGGAGCCCTGAAGAGAAGCTATCATTCCTTCTTCCGCAGCTTTTATCACTGCAGCTCCGGCCCCGTCTCCAAACAGAACGCAGGTGGAACGATCAGACCAGTCCAGAATTTTGGACAGCGTTTCCACACCGATAATCAGGGCAGTCTGATAAATGCCTGCCTGAATATAAGCATCCACTGTGTTCAGGGCGAACAGAAAACCGGAGCAGGCGGCGTTTATATCAAAGGCAGCAGCGTGACAGGCTCCCAGCTCTTTCTGCACCAGACAGGCAGCGGCCGGAGTAATATAATCGGAAGAAACGGTAGCCACTATGATTAAGTCCAGTTGTTGGGGAAGGACATCTGCATCTGACAGAGCTTCTCTGGCAGCCTGGACAGCCATAGACAGGGTAGTTTCCGTCTCAGAAGATACCAGATGGCGTTCCCGGATGCCGGTCCGGCTCCGAATCCACTGATCGCTGGTGTCCATGATGGCGGAAAGAGTCTCGTTTGTTACAATTTTCTCCGGAAGACAGCTTCCGGTTCCGATAATTTTAGCTCTCATAGTTTTTTCCTTATCCATATAGTTTGATAATCAAAATAATATACAATTACTATAAACGTCTGAGGGAAATTTGTCAATGGGAATTTTACTGATTCAGCGAGGCGGGGACACAGTTCAGGCAACTGTTTCAGAGCGTTTTTCCGGGCTGCTTATGGGATGGGAACTGCTGCGGGCAGGCATAGGCCCTGCAGTTTCTGCAGGCACATTTTGCCTGTGGCTGCATACTATAGAGGAAAATACCTGTTCGTGAAATGAACGGGTACAGAAAGGAGAAACCATGGCAGTTACAATTATTTTGGATGCCGGGCATGGGGGCTATGATAACGGGGCTTCCTACAATGGAAGAAGAGAAAAAGACGATACCCTGCGGGTAGCTCTTGCAGTGGGAGAAAAACTGGAAAACGCCGGATATAATGTATTGTATACAAGAACCACAGACCGTTATGATTCGCCTTTTGAAAAAGCGCAGATTGCCAACCGTTCCGGAGCGGATTATTTTATTTCCTTCCACCGCAATTCCGGGGCCACGCCAAATACTTACAACGGAACGCAGGCGCTGGTATATGAGACAGGTACAGAGGCGGAGCGGCTGGGAAGATCCATCAATGACCAGCTTGTTAAGTTTGGATTTAAGGATCTGGGAGTGGTGGAGCGGCCAGGACTGGTGGTGCTGAGAAGAACGCAGATGCCAGCTGTGCTGATGGAACTTGGATTTATCAACCATGACGGAGATAACCAGATGTTTGACCAGCGTTTTAATGAAATGGTGGACGCCATAGTGACCGGAGTGGAACAGGCAGTTCCTCTGACCAGGCCTTCCGGAAAATACGGGGTACAGGTGGGACTGTACCGCTATGAATCCAATGCGGAATATATGAGAGAACAGCTGGAAAGCCAGGGGTATCTGGCCTCCATACGCCGGGAAGGACCGTATTATGCGGTGATTGCAGGAAGGGAAGACAGTCTTGAGGATGCTATGAACCTTCAGAACCGGCTTCGGCAGGATGGGTACGACACGCTGGTAGTCAATATGGAGTAGCTGAAATCGGTTATTCTTAACTTTTTATAAAATCAGGGAAACTGTATTTACAATTCCGGTGGATTTTTGTATGATAAACATATCTTTTGTTCAACGTACCGGAGTCCCTGTACGAAATTTCCAGATATTATTATGAAACATGATTCGTTTCCGCGTTTATTTCAGATACCTGACGCAGCAACTCTCCCCTTTTGTAAAAACAAGGAGAGAAAAAATGAAAATAGCGTTTTGGAGTGAAGAGGAACGGACAGCAACTACCTACCATACGGCACTGGTAGCCTGCGCCTCCGCATTAAGGTATCCTCTGTGTGTCGCGGTGGTTTCCGGCGGTTACAGCGGGGAAGAACTGGAGAAAAATTTTCTGTGCAGGGAAAACAGCAGCAGACAGTGGTTTCCGGAACAGATGCAGGGCTTTGCAGGAAGACGAAAGAGAGGAGAGCTGTCTGAAGACAGCAGTTTTCTTACAGGAAGTCAGACAGAAGACAGCCTGCTGGCAGCCGATCAGCAGGAATATTTTCTGACAGGCGGACTGGACAGTCTGCTGGGCAGGCCGAAAGAGGAGCTGACTGCACCGGTAATCCGGGACAATATGTGCCAGATTATCAAAGACAGTCTGTACTGTCTGCCCGGAAGCCGGAAAAAGGAACAGGAATGGTGGCAGGAAGATCCTCTTTTTGCAGGGCTGAAACAAGTACTCCATGAGGTGGAACACTGTTTTGATGTAATGTTTGTGGACTGTGGAAGCAGGAAGGATGATGTTGCCAGAAATCTTCTGTCAGAGGCTGACGTCTGTGTGCTGAACATGAATCAGGAGTCGGAATTAATCGGAGAGTATTACAGGAATCCGCCGAAATTTCAGGGGAAAACTTTTTTTCTGGTGGGAAATTATTTTGAGAACGGTTTGTATACAAGAAAAAATCTGGAGCGGATTTATCGGGTGGACCCAGATGTGGTGGGAGCTGTGCCCTATCATCCCGGATTGCAGGCTGCCGGAAAAAACGGCAGAGCGGGAACGGAGATTCAGAAATATCTGGGGAAAAATATCAGAGGAAAAAGCGTGTTTTTTGAGCAGGAGCTGATAAGAACCACCAGGCTGATTTTAAAACTGGCGGGAGTGATTCAGTAACAGTTTGGCTGTCCTCACTGTTACTGATTTCCTGCCCCGGAAGGAATCAGCAGGTTTCCGGTTCCGGATAGGTTTCTCCAAAGGTTTCAACTGTAACTTTTTTCAGCACCTGGGGTTCCATGGGCCGGTCGGAATAATCTGTTGCGGTTTCCGCAATCCCGTTGACAACTTCCATCCCTTCTGTGATCTGTCCGAATGCGGCATAGGCTCCGTCCAGATGGGGAGAGTTCTGGTGCATGATGAAGAACTGGGAACCTGCCGAATCAGGAGCCATGGTACGTGCCATGGAAAGGACTCCGGCATTGTGTTTTAAATCATTGTCAAAGCCGTTCTGGGAAAATTCTCCCCGGATACTGTAGCCGGGGCCGCCGGTTCCGGTGCCTTCCGGACATCCGCCCTGAATCATAAATCCTCTGATTACACGGTGGAAGCAGAGACCGTCATAATAGCCCTTCTGAATAAGGCTGATAAAGTTATTTACAGTGTTGGGGGCAGTCTGCGGAAAAAGTTCCGCTTTCATAATGCCGCCGTCTTCCATTTCAAAAGTTACAATTGGATTTTGAGCCATAGTCGTTACCTCTTTTCGAAATATAGTATATCTGTCAGTCTTACATCTGATATTATACCTGGAATTGCTGTTTTCGTAAAGAGTAAATCCTGTCGACAAGAAGTGCGAATATTTTCAGAAAGCCAATGGTATTCTTTTAGAAAAATTTATACTTCATCGATGTGCCGTCGATATACGAAAGGGGACTAATACTCATGGCAGATAAAATATTTGAAAACAATCAGGTTACAATCACAGGTGAAATCGTTTCAGATTTCCAGTATAGCCACGAGGTGTTTGGGGAAGGCTTTTATATGGTAGAAGTATCGGTAAACAGGCTGAGTAATTTTGCAGACATTATCCCGATGATGATTTCCGAACGCCTGATTGACACACAGAGCAGTTACATAGGGCAGTACATCCGGGTGGATGGACAGTTCCGCTCCTACAACAGACACGAGGAGAAAAAGAATCGTCTGGTACTGTCCGTATTTGTAAGAGAACTGGAATTTGTAGATGAGATTCCTGAGGGGGAGAAAAGCAATCAGATTTTTCTGGATGGATATATCTGTAAAGATCCCATTTACCGGAAAACACCTCTCGGAAGAGAGATTGCAGATTTACTCATAGCAGTGAACCGCTCTTATGGGAAATCCGATTATATCCCATGTATCTGCTGGGGAAGAAATGCCAGATACGCCTCCGGATTTGAAGTGGGTGGTCATGTGCAGGTATACGGAAGGATTCAGAGCAGGGAATATGTGAAGAAACTTTCAGAGACGGAAGTGGAACACAGAGTTGCCTATGAAGTATCTGTAAGTAAAGTGGAATATATAGAATAATTGAAAAAAGATAAAAATATAAAATAAAAAACAGTTTATACATAACGAAAAGACGTTATTAACAGACATAGATTTGACAAAAATTTGCATTTTCCAGTGGTTTGTGTTATTTTAAGAAAAGATTTGGAGCAACTGCTTTGCACCGTTACGATTTGCATTGTAAGAAAGGAAAATGACATGTGTAAGAAAAAAGTTACTGTTTATTGCGGTAATGGGAAAGGTAAAACGGCAGCGGCCCTTGGATATGCCATACAGTCTGCAGGCCAGGGGAGAAATTCCATCATCATTCAGTTTATGAAAGGAAAAAAAGAAAAAGAGACAGAACAGCTGCTGAGCCGGCTGGAACCGGAAGTAAAGTTTTTCTCATTTGCAAGATTTGAGAAAGATTTTTCGGAACTTTCCAGTGAGGAGCAGCAGGAAGAGAGCATGAATATACGCAACGGGTTTAATTTTGCCAGAAAAGTTCTGGTTACAGGAGAGTGTAATCTGCTGATACTGGACAGTTTTCTGGAACTTCTGGACAACGGAATGATTTCCGCAGAAGAGCTGGATAATCTGATGAACGCAAGTTCGGAGGATACGGAGATTCTGTTTACCGGAAAACATATGAACGACGCGCTGCGTAAATATGCGGAAAAAATTTATGAAATCCATGCAGATTGATGACATCGCTGTTGACTTTATGACTGGAAAATGCTATATTAGCGTTAGCAGAACATATGAATAGATAGAGGTTGCGTGATTCATGAGTAGCTTATCGGATGTGACAGGCACAGAGGATGATAACTGAAAGGGAAGAACGCCGAAAGAAGTTCTTTTCCTGAAGAGAGATTCTTGGGCATATAGTGAATAATTATATGACTGTCATCAGTGGATGGAGTGCTATCATGGATTATAAGCAGAGAACAGGGTTTTTTGCAAATGTCAGAATCTTTAAGCCGACTTGTCCAGTCGGCTTTCTTTATCTTACAGGAAATACCTTTTCCGCTAACGTGTGAAAGTATTTTCTGTAAGGCAAAAAACAATTATCCCACTCAGTGGGGGAATCCCGCAGACGAAGTTTTTCATCAATTTAAGGAGGAAAGTATATGGCACTTTTTAAAGGCGCAGGCGTAGCGCTTGTTACACCAATGAAGGAAAATCTGGAAGTGGATTACGACAAACTGGCGGAAATTCTGGAAGACCAGATTCAGAATGAAACAGACAGTATTATTATTACAGGAACCACCGGAGAGGCATCCACCCTGACCGTGGAGGAACATCTGGAAGTAATACGGGCTGCAGTTGCCATTGTGGATAAACGGATTCCGGTGATTGCGGGAACCGGTTCGAACTGTACCCGGACAGCCGTGGAACTTTCCTACCAGGCTCAGCTTGTGGGTGCGGACGGACTGCTGGTGGTAACCCCCTACTATAACAAAGCCACCCAGAAAGGGTTGATTGAACATTATATCCGGGTGGCAAAATATGTGGATATTCCCATTATCATGTACAATATTCCGGGCAGAACAGGCTGCAGGATTGAAGCGGAAACAGCAGCTTTCCTGAATCGGGAAGTGGAGCATATTGTGGGAATGAAGGACGCCGTAGGAGATATTTCCTATACACTGAAACTGATGGAGCAGACACAGGGAGATTTTGACGTCTATTCCGGTGAGGATGGGCAGGTAATTCCTCTGCTTGCCTGCGGTGGAATCGGGGTAATTTCCGTTCTCTCCAATATTGCCCCCAAATTCACCCATGATATGGTAATGAATTATCTGAACGGAAACCACAAAGAGGCACTGGAAATGCAGATAAAAGCGCTTCCCCTGGTGGATGCCCTGTTCTGTGAGGTGAATCCAATTCCGGTAAAAGCAGCAATGAATCTGATGGGATGGAATACAGGTTCTCTGCGGGCGCCTTTAAGCGAGATGGAGCCTGAGAATGTGAAAAAATTATCAAAGGCTATGAAAGAATTTGGCATTCCGCTGGCCTGACATTTTTTAGAGCTGTCCGTTTGCAGGGCAGCTCAGTTTTATGCCGCAAAGGGGCCAGGCTCAGGCGGATATGAAAAATGCCGTGAGGCGGTAGGGGAGCTGAAGTGGGCTTGCCCACTTTGTTCTATACACAGGAGGAAAACAGAAATGGTAAAAATGATTATGCATGGCTGTAATGGCAGGATGGGACAGGTAATTTCTTCCATCTGCCAGGAGGACAGCGATATTCAGATTGTGGCAGGTATTGACCCGTATGATGGAATTGAAAATTCCTATCCGGTATTTCAGAGGATTGAAGACTGCAAAGTGGAGGCCGATGTGGTGGTGGACTTTGCGGCAGCTTCCGCTGTGGACAGCCTGCTTAAGTATTGTGTGCAGCATCAGCTTCCGGTGGTTTTATGTACCACAGGGTTAAGCGAGGAACAGAACAGGAAAGTGGAAGAGGCAGGCAGGAAAACTGCCGTACTGAAGTCTGCCAACATGTCTCTGGGGATAAATGTCCTGATGGAGCTGCTGCAAAAGGCAGCCAGGATACTGGCGCCGGCAGGTTTTGATATGGAAATTGTGGAAAAGCACCACAATCAGAAAGTGGACGCGCCCAGCGGAACAGCGCTGGCACTGGCAGATTCCATCAACGAAGCGCTGGAAAATGCGTATCAGTACAAATATGACCGTACACAGGAAAGAAAGAAACGGGAAAAAAATGAAATCGGCATTCAGGCAGTCCGGGGCGGCAGTATTGTGGGGGAACATGAAGTGATTTTTGCCGGACTGGACGAGGTTATAGAAATCCGCCACACTGCTTATTCCAAAGGAATTTTCGGAAAAGGCGCAGTGGAAGCGGCAAAGTTTCTGGCAGGAAAACCGGCAGGAAATTATGACATGAAAGATGTGATTGAAGCAGGATAATTTACCCCATGTCAGGCACAGGCGGGCGGTAAGACAGTTCTTTGGAAACTGTGCCTGACAGCAGGGACAGAGAACAGATAAAGTGAGAAAACAGGGAGAACAGTAAATGGAAACAGGAGAAATCAGGTATTTAAAAGGGCTGGCAAAACAATATCCTACGATTCCGGCAGCAGCCACGGAAATCGTGAATCTGCAGGCGATTCTCAGCCTGCCCAAAGGGACAGAGCATTTTATTACGGACATTCACGGGGAATACGACCAGTTCCAGCATGTAATGAAAAATGGTTCCGGAGCAATCAAACGGAAAATTGAAGAAGAATTCGGCAACAGCCTTTCTGTGGCAGAGAAAAAAAGCATTGCCATTCTGATTTATTATCCGGAATTAAAATTAAAGCAGGTGTTAAAACAGGAGGAAAATCTGGAGGACTGGTATAAGGTGACTTTGTACCGCCTGATCCGCATCTGCAAGGGCGCTTCCTCCAAATACACCCGTTCCAAAGTACGCAAGGCTCTGCCAAAGGATTTTGCCTATGTAATCGAGGAACTGCTCACCGGGCGGCCGGATGTGACAGACCAGGAAGCATATTACAACGAAATCATCAATTCCGTTATCCGCACCGGAAGAGCCTCGGAGCTGGTAGTTGCGTTCTGCAATTTAATCCGGCGGCTGATTGTGGATCACCTGCATGTGGTGGGAGATATTTATGACAGAGGCCCCTATCCCAATCTGATTATGGACACCCTGATGGAACATCATTCCGTGGACATTCAGTGGGGGAATCATGATGTGCTGTGGATGGGGGCGGCTGCAGGAAATCCTGCCTGCATTGCAAACGTCATCCGCATTTCAGCAAAATACGGGAACCTGAATACGTTAGAGGACGGGTATGGGATCAATCTGATTCCGCTGGTAAGGTTTGCGCTGGACAAGTATGCAAAAGACCCCTGTGACGTCTTCCACCTGGATTACCGGGAAGACGAATACGATGTGAAAGATGTGCAGTTAGATGAAAAAATGCACAAGGCCATAGCCATAATCCAGTTCAAACTGGAAGGCCAGCTTATGAAAAAACATCCGGAATTTCAGATGGACCACCGGCTGCTGCTGGACAAAATGGATCTGGAGAAGGGAACCGTAGAGGTGGAGGGAAAAACCTATCCGCTGAAAGATACCTGCTTCCCCACCATAGATATGAAAAATCCCTATGAGCTGTCTCCGGAGGAAGCAGATGTGGTGGACCGTCTGGTGACTGCTTTTATCAACTGTGAAAAACTTCAGAAGCACATCCGGTTTCTGTTTACCAAAGGAAGCCTGTATAAAGTATACAATGGAAACCTTCTGTATCATGGCTGCGTTCCTTTCAATGAGGACGGAACCTTTAAGAAAGTGCGCATTTACGATGGAGAATACAGCGGTAAGGCTTTATATGACGTGCTGGAACACTATGCCAGGAAAGGATATTATTCCATAGACAAAACAGAGAAGCAGAAAGGGCTGGACATTCTGTGGTTCATCTGGCAGAACGCCAATTCCCCGGTATTTGGAAAATCCAAAATGACCACCTTTGAACGGTATTTTATTGCAGACAAAAAGACCCATAAAGAGCCTAAAAATCCCTATTACCGTCTGCTGGAGCAGGAGGAAATTGTCAGCAAAATTCTGCATGAATTCGGACTGGAAGACGAGGACTCCCATATTATCAACGGCCATGTGCCGGTGGAGACAAAGCGGGGAGAATCTCCGGTGAAATGCAATGGAAAACTGCTGATTATTGACGGAGGTTTTTCCAAGGCCTATCAGCCCAAAACGGGAATTGCAGGCTATACCCTGATTTACAATTCCTACGGTCTGCTGCTTGCCGCCCACGAGCCCTTTGAATCGGTGGAAAAAGCAGTGCAGAACGGAAGCGACATTCATTCCCATATGATGCTGGTACAGCATGTGAATCTGCGAAGAACCGTAGCCGACACCGATGTGGGCAAGGAAATCAAAGAAAATATCATAGAACTGGAAAAACTGCTGTGTGCATATCGGGAAGGGACCATTGTGGAGCGGCAGTAAGTTTACAAAACAGTAACAGTTCATCCCGCGCCCAAAAAAACAGGCCACGGACCGCCTGACAGGCGGGCAGGCCGCTGCCGAAGCAGCTCTTGTCTGATCCTGGGGTGCGTTCCGCTCATAGCCTGCATTTTGAGCTCATTCATACCAGTATGATTTGCCCGCAATGCAGGCTATGGCTGAACTGTTGCACAAAATAATTGAAATTTCTCAGGAAGTATATTAGAATAAAAGCTGACAGCGGGCAGCGAAACGTGGATTCGCTGCCTCCATCACACATAGAAGATGAAACAGGCGGAGGTTTAAGTATGTACCCAATCGTAAAGAAGAGAAAGCTGGCAGATAAGATTTTTCTTATGGATGTTAAGGCGCCCCGTGTGGCCAGATCCTGTCTGCCGGGACAGTTTGTAATTGTGAAAATGGATGAAGAAGGCGAGCGAATCCCTCTTACTATCTGTGATTATGACCAGGAAGCAGGAACCGTTACCATTGTTTTCCAGATTGTGGGAGCATCCACACAGCGTATGGAAACGCTGGAAGAAGGAGACGTATTCCAGGATTTTGTGGGGCCGCTGGGATGTGCCTCCGAACTGACGGAAACTCCTGTGGAAGAACTGAAACAGAAAAAAATTGTATTTATTGCCGGAGGCGTGGGAACTGCCCCGGTGTATCCTCAGGTAAAATGGCTTCATGAACAGGGCGTAAGCTGTGATGTCATCATGGGCTCCAAGACAAAAGACCTGCTGATTCTGGAAGAGGAAATGAGAGCAGTAGCAGGAAATCTCCATGTGACCACCGATGACGGAAGCACCTCCGGGGCCATCCGCACCACCAGCAACGCCAACTCTGAGGCATACCTCCCCGCCCGCGGGGACGGCAATCCCGCCGCCCTCCAGGGCCGCCGGGGCGACCTGGTCCTGGATGAAAACGGCGAGATCATCACCTTTGTCCCCGACGACAGCACCGCTACCACCATCGTCCTCAACGGCGACGCGCAGGCGTCCTACATCAAGGCATCCGGTGGTAAACAGTACACCATCTCCAGCGACGCACTGGTCTACACCGGCACCGGCGGCGAGGGGAAAAACTGGCTGGATTCCTACAGGACCCTTACCTCGGGTACCCAAGTTACCATGTACTCGGAGAAGGGCAAGATTGTGGCCATTTACTCCACCACCAGTTCCACAACCATCGACTCGGATGCGGTTGTAGTCATGGGCAACGCCACCGCCGCCACCTTCCACGGCCTGACCGGCGGAGTGACCAGTTTCAATATTGTAAAGGACCGGCAGACCATCCGCCTGTCCCAGATCAAGCCCTACGACGTGGTCACCTATGATCAGCTCAGCAACACCCTGGTGGTCTCCGACCTGCGTATGACCGCCATCTACTCCGACCCTGCGCCCAGCCCCAAGACTCCCACAGAACTGAAAGCGGCGGGTGTCAAGTTCGACGTGCTGAAAAGCGCATGGGATACCATCGGCGATATCAAGCCTGGGGACTCCGTTTCCCTGCTGCTCACCGCTGACGGCAAAGTGGGCGGTATTGTGCCCGCTACCTCCCAGACCCGTTCCACCGCTGTGGGCATCGTCAGCGGCGGAAGCGTGTCCCTCTATCTGCCCAACGGTTCCACAATGGCGCTGGGCAGTGTGACCAATTCCTCCAGTGTCATGGATAACCAGCCGGTGATTGTTTCTGCGGGCAAGGACGGGTTCAATGTCAACCGTCTGCCCGAAAACCGGGCCCCCGGCGCCTTCCATGTCACCAAGATGAAGCTGGGCGATCTCACCGTCTCCGCAGGTGTGCGGGTTTACGAAAAGGTGAGCAGTGGAAACATGGCGGTCATCGACCGGGGCGATCTGGCTATGGAGACCATCCCCTCGGAGAACATCCTTTCCTATCACGTGAACAGCGCCAATGTGGTTGACTACATTGTGCTTAGCAATGTCACCGGCAGCGCCTACATCTACGGCATGATGGTGGGCGGCTATCAGACAAACAGCAGCGGAAAGGATCAGTACATCTGGTATCTGCGCAGCGGAGATCAGGAAATTTCCTTCAGCCCTGTCAGCCACTACTACGGCAACAGCGGCGATATGGTGGGCGTGGTCGTCGGAAAAGACCGGACGGGCGCTAATACCATCAAAGAGGCGGCGCGGCTCACAGAGGTGAAGAACGTAAAGGCATCTGACTTCTTCGACAGTCAGGGCGATCCCTACGTTACCGTCGCCGGACGGACCTACCGTATTGCTGGTAATGTGGAGTGCTACTATAACCGGACCGGCAGCAAGGTCTCTAAGGAGAACTGGCTCACCGGTGCAAACCGCCTGACCGATATCCAGACCTACTCCGATAGTTTCACCCTCTATGTGGACTCTGTCGGACAGCAAGTGCGGATCATTGTGGCAAATTGATTGGAACCAAGAAGCAGGCTCCCCCTGGCGTAAGCCGGGGGGAGCCTGTCCGATTGAGTAAATTCCGGTTGGTATGGCGGCAAAGTTTGAGGCCGCCCTTTCAAAAGGGCGAAGGGTGGTTGGGCCAGGGCAAAGCCCTGGCGGGTTTGGGTCAAGCCTGACCATGTCAAACATAAAAACGCCACGGGAAATGGACCGCCTCCTCTGCGTAGTCGATGCCGATGCGCCGGCTTGTGTGAACATCAGCAGGGGTCGGAGGAGTTCCTTCGCAGACGTAGAGCTGGCTGGAGGTGCGTGTCAAGTCCAGTCCGTTCTGCGCTCGTGTGAGTTCCAGCCCGCGGCAAAGTTTGCCCGGACCGTTGAGAAAATTTTTCCGCTGATAAGCGGTCATATCGTTTTCCTTGCAATGAAAGCGATTTTTTGCTATAATATCTCCGTTTGCCACTGGGACTGCCCCGCGAATCAGAACAGCGGCGGG
>OFHA01000495.1_pt1 | contig 34023 bp, 38 predicted proteins | sample 1521891 | NCBI WGS metagenome assembly OFHA01 (sample SAMEA3504089, study PRJEB24116) | mouse gut metagenome | biome: mouse gut; feature: mouse-associated habitat; material: faeces | place: Denmark | collected 2011
CCTGTATCAGCATACTTAAATACATTACTGTTACTGCCTTCCATATTATTCGGCAACATAATATGCACCATACCACCTAAACGAATCATGGGGTCATAAAAACAAATACCAATACAAGAACCTAAGGCATATGTAATCAGCTTACTTGGTCCACGACCAATTTTCATATCAGCAATTCCCACAACTAATTGCTTTTCACTCATTTAAAACACCTAATTTCTTTAAAAGATAATTTAAAGAAGGTATATCTGGCATCAATAATAAATTACTATATACCTCTCTATCCTCTACAATAAATTTTCCATTTATAATCATTAGTTTATCTGTTTGGTGTCCAAATTCTATCATTGGTACTGACATAATTCCCCCTAACATATTTACAGACATAGCAGGTACGGATAAATTAATGGAAATTCCTGTCAATTTTGATATTGCACTTACATAAGAAGAAATCATAATGTTTCCGATTTCCACCAACGCTGATACTTCTAAATCTCCTAATTGGCTAAAATCATCAATTTTTGATGTTAATACTTGTTCTAACATAATATTGATTAAATCTAAATTTTGTAAATACAACATTACTCCATTTAATTCTCCTGATATGTGTACCAACACACCAGAAACAATCATTTCAGGGTCGCCCAATTTTGTAATTGCTTCATTAAAGCCTAATATCTGCACCTCTGGCATTGTCATTTTAATTTTTCTGTTCATCATTTGAGAAAGTGCTGTTGCAGCATTTCCTGTACCAATGCTACCTATTTCTCTCATAACATCTATTTCAAGGTTATTTATGTCCTCGTACTTTTTCATGCGTGTTCCTCCTAGCAAAGTATCTTATTAAGACCTCAATCCATTAATGGTTGTTTCTACTTCATCAGAAGTTTGCACCATTTTTAATGCATATTGATAACATCTTTGTGCCTCAATCATTTTTGTAATTTCGTCTCCCAAATTAACATTACTCATTTCTAATACCTTATGTTGCAATGTTCTTCTGTCACCAGGCACCGCAATAGGTTGCCCATTTTTTTCAACTGGCACAAATTCTGTTCCTCTTACACTTTCCATACCATTTGTAGAAGGAAATGTATAAATTCCTATTTGCTCAACTAATTCTTGTCCTGATATCATTTGCTGAGAGCCTGTTCCTCCCTGCAACATTCCTACAATAATAGGATTTTGATTGGCATCTAATACCCTTTTGCCATTTGCAGTTTGAAGATAAAATCTGCCATCTGCATCTGCTTGTAATGATGTCATAAAATTACCATTTCTTGTATATGTGATTTCCTGTGTTACTGGATTTTGTACTGCAAAAAATCCATTTTCCATAATCATATAATCATATTCCTTACCTGTTGTAGCAAGATGTCCTGGTGTAAAATCCACATCTGTTTTTTCTACATGTACTCCTGCACCTGCAATATAATCCGTTGGTTCTTGTGCAATTGCATTCAAATTACTATAAATACATTCTGAAAATGTTGCTGGTTTTCTTTTATATCCATTTGTATTGACATTCGCAATATTATTTGCTATAATATTTAATCTTTCCTGATGTGCGATTGCTCCCACAGCACCTGTATAAAAAGAACGATCCATATAACTTACCTCCTATATTTTGGTTTATACTCTACCGATTTCTGTTGTTGCTTTTCCTAATAGCTGGTCATACATCTTTAATACTTGTGCCGCACTTTGCAACGCTCTTTGACTAGCCATCATATCTGTCATTTCTTTTACCATATCTACATTAGATCTTTCTAACGTTTTCCATTCTATAGGAGTATCCGTAGGTACTGGCTGTCCGCCTACTGTTGTAAACAGTCCCTCCCGTTTTGACTTTTGTATTCCATTATAATCTTCAAAATCTACAATACCAAATTTTCCTAAAATAGTATTACCATCTGCTGCTAATATTGTACCATCATCCATCGCTTGTATATCATCTGTACCAATATAAATAGGCTGATTATCTTCTCCCAACACACGTCCAGCATGATGTAAGGCAATATATCCTTCATCATCCATTACAAATGCACCATTTCTAGTATACATTACACCATCTTGTGTTTGCACTTGAAAAAATCCTGGACCAACTAATGCAAAATCCATATTCATATCTGTGGGGTCAAATATTCCTTGTGTATGGTCTGTTATTGTCACTTCACCTGCAGTAATCATAGATGTTGTTGTACCTAATTCCTGTCCATCATTATGATTGATATTACCATATCTTGAAAACATTTCATTTTGAAATGTTGTTGTAATAAATTCATCAGATTTAAAACCTGGTGTAACCGCATTTGTCATATTATTTCCTATTACACCTAATTTTCTATTTTGTGTAAGCATACCTGAAGTTAAATCATAAAATCCCTTCGTTGACACGCTTACTCACCCCCTATTCTTTTTCGTTAAAAAAACGCTGCATATAATTTTTTAATTTACGTATTGCATTTGCATGAATTTGAGAAATTCTCGGCTCACTTACCTGCATAACAACAGATATTTCTTTCATATTTAATTCATTAATATAATAAAGAGATAGTACCATTTGTTCTTTTTCTCTCAGAGAAGCTAATCCTTGTTTTAATGCTGCTGCTGTTTCTTTTTTCTGCAAATATTGCTCTGGCAGTAATTCATTTGTATTTTTTAATATACCGCCTGCTTTTTGTCCGACTCCTTCTTCTTCCATAAGCATATCCAAAGAAAGTAAATTAAATGTTCCTGTTTTTCCTAAATCTTCTTTATATTTTTTAATACTAATTTGCAGATATTCTGCCACTTCTTCATCTGTTGGTATTCGCCCTAGCTTATGACTTAATATATTTTGTGCTTCTTCTATTTCTTTGGCACTTTTTCGTATACTTCTTGGAACCCAGTCTTGTTTTCTGGCAATATCAATAATCATTCCTCTAATTCTTTTTGAAATATACGTTTCAAATTTTACGTGTTTATTAATATCAAATTTGTCAATCGCTGTCATAATAGCTAAAACACCTTCATTAATTATATCATCAATTTGAGAAAAACCCAAGTAAATTCCTCTCATTTGCATAGCAATATTTTTGACAATATAGATATATCGCAATACTAATGTTTGCTTAATTTTTTGGTCATTGGTTTGTTTATACAGTATAAGCAGCTCTTCATTTGTCTTTGATTCTAATTCCTTTTGAGAAAGCATACCTATCTCCCCTGTTCTTATTGCTTATTATGATAATACAATGTTACCAATCGCTTGTATCTGCACATTATTTGCAATTTCATTAAACGAAAGCACATATATATTTGGAAAAAATTGCTCTATCAATCTATAAAAATAAGCTCTGACTACATTGCTTGTTAATATAATTGGTGTTTGAGAAAGGTCATTAAATTTCTTCATTTGTTCACTAATCTGTGCAATCAATTTTTGCATCAATTCTGGACTCATAGAAATATAAATACCTTGCTCTCCTTTTGTTAAGCCAGCGATAATTGCTTTTTCTACTTCTGCATCTAATGTAATCACTTTCATTTGTCCGCCTTCGCAGAATTTTCTTGTAATTGTACGTTTTAATGCAATACGTATATTTTCTGTAATGGTATCCAAATCTCTTGTTGTTGCAGAAGAATCAACAATCGTTTCTAATATTGTTTCCATATCTTTAATTGGTACACCTTCCTTTAAAAGATTGGACAATATTTTCTGAAATGTTCCATATGTAAGCACATTAGGAAATGTTTCTTCTATTAAATCTGGAGAAACTTTTTTTGTATTTTCAATTAACTGCATTACCTCATTTCTTGTCAACAATTCATATGCGTGCTTTTTCACTGTTTCAGACAAATGTGTTAACATTACAGAAAGAGGGTCAATTACTGTATAGCCATAAATTTCTGCCATTTCTTTATTTTCTGGTGTAATCCATTTACTTGGAATACCATAAGATGGTTCTATTGTTTCAATACCATCAATTTCACCTGCTGGGTTTGGAGGCTCTAAAGCTAAATAATAGTCAATCAATATTTCGCCTTTTGCTACTTCTTCACCCTTAATATTAATAACATATTGATTCGTATTCAAATTAGAACTGTCTCTTAATCGAATAGAAGGAATAACAAATCCCATATCTTGTGCATACTGTCTTCTAAATATAACAATACGTTCTATCAATTTACCTCCACTAGATTCATCTACAAGAGGTATCAAACTATAGCCAATTTCCATTTCAATAGGTTCTACATTTAATAAAGAATATACATTGTTAATATCTTTATAGTAATCATTTTCACTCATTGGCATAGGTGCTTCTTCTTCTGGCAATGCCCCTACAGTCGCTGCTCCTGGAGCAACCAATGCCTCATCTGCTGCAATCAATGCCTTCATACGTGCAGACGCTCTCCAACCAATCGCAAGTAATATCGCACCAACAACAAGCAGTGGTGCATGAGGCATACCAGGCATAACAGAAATAACAGACATAATGCCACCACCCATCATAAGTGCTTGTGGTTGTGCTAAAAATTGTGTTGCTACGTCATTATTCAAGCTACCATCAGAAACTGCCCTTGTTACAATCATACCTGTTGCAGTAGAAATTAAGAGAGAAGGTATTTGAGATACAAGTCCATCACCTATTGTTGCAATAGAATATACTGACAATACTTCAGAAAATGTCATTGTAGATTGTACCATACCAATAATTGTACCTGCTATAAAGTTGATTGCTGTAATGATAATTGACATAACAGCATCACCTTTTACAATTTTTGTAGCACCATCCATAGAGCCATAAAAATCGGCTTCTTTTTGTATTTTGTATCTTCTTACACGAGATTCTTCTTCTGTAATCAAACCAGAACTTAAATCTGCATCAATTGCCATCTGTTTACCAGGCATAGCATCTAATGTAAATCTTGCTGCAACTTCAGCAACACGTTCTGCACCTTTGGTAATAACCAAAAATTGTACTAATACGATAATTAAGAATATAATTACACCAACAACAATATTTCCCTGTAATACAAATGTACCGAACGCTTTTATTACGGCACCTGCCTCACCTGCTTTTGTTAATATCAAACGGGTTGATGAAATATTCAATCCAATTCTAAACAATGTTGTTATCAAAAGCAATGAGGGAAAAATGGAAAATTCCAACGATTCTTTAATTTGCATTGAAATCAATAATATAATTAAAGAAAGGGAAATATTTAATATAAACATCATATCCAACAGCCAAACAGGAAGTGGAATAATCAATAAAAGCACTATGATAATTACAAATATGGATACGATATAATTTAAAGCATTTTTCATAGATTTCACCATTTTCCAATCAAAATGTTATATGTAAAAAATAAGTATTTACTTATTTCTTTTTTCCTGTCAAATCTTTACCATCAAGTTTATAAACATAAACCAGTATTTCTGCAATAGTACCATAAAATTCCTCTGGTATGGTACCCGAAACCTGTGTCATAGCGTACAAAGCTCTTGCAATAGGTTTATTTTCAACAACCTGTACGCCATTTTCTTCCGCAATTTTTACAATTCTTAAAGCAATTTCATCTTGCCCTTTTGCTACAACAATGGGAGCTATATCTTTTTCTCCATCATATTTTAAAGCAACTGCAAAATGAGTTGGATTTCTCAATACTACGTCTGCGTCTGGAACGGACTGCATCATTCTTGACATAGCCATTCTTCTTTGCAATTCTCTAATTTTTCCTTTAATTTGAGGATTTCCCTCTGTTTGTTTATATTCTTCTTTTACTTCTTGTTTTGACATTTTTAATTGTCTTTCATAATCCCACCATTGATAAAGATAGTCAAAGGCAGAAATAACAACAAAAGCAATACTAACTTTCATAACCAATTTAATGACACAATCTAAAATATAAGCAGAAGAAGAAATTAAATCTAATTTTAATGTCTTTTCAAAATTGATAAGCTGCCCCATAAAAAAATCATATATAATATATATTAAAATAGAAATTTTAATAATACCTTTTACAACTTCTACAATGCTTTTTGAAGAAAACATCTTTTTAAATCCCTGTAAAGGACTTAATCTGCTGAACTTTGGTTTTAATGCATCTGTTGAAAACAAAAGTTTTGTTTGAGCAGCAGTTGCTATAACAGCCAATAATACAGCTATCATTAAGAGAGGTACACATACCCTCACAAATGTAATAATCATTTCTATTGTCATATCTGATATAAATTCTGCTGTTACTTCTGTTTTTGAATACGCATAACTCATATATCGTAGCAAAAATGTACTCAGTGCTTCATACATACTCGGAAATAACAACTTTAAAGAAAAAAATGTACCAAGAAGCGACACAACAACAACGACATCTTTACTTAAAAAGATATTACCCTTTTTTCGCTCGTCCCGTCGCTTCTTGGGGGTGGCTTGTTCGGTTTTTTCATCTGCCGCCAATGTTGCTCCCCCCTTTATAGGCGTGTTTCTTCTATTTCAAAAATTCAAGCATTTCTTTAAAACTATCTATTGTTTGTGGTATCAAATCTCTTATAAATTCTTCCATAGGCACAAACATCATTAAAAGTATTAATATTCCTATTAACACCTTGGCTTGTATGTTAATAACAAATACATTAATTTGAGGTATTGTTTTCATCAAAATACCTACACCCATTTCACAAATCAATTCTGCGGCTAATATAGGGAAAGAAAGCTGGATACCTAATATTGTACATTGTATAAAAATATCCCATATCCTTTGATATGCCGCTTGATTGAAAACAACCTCCCCATAAGGTATGACTTCAGAGGAGGTTAATATAGCATGTAACAATGCAATATGACCATTTAAAGCAAAAAAAGCTAACATATACAATATATTATAAAGTGTTGCGCTCATAGAAATAGAGGCATTACTTTGACTATCATATACTTTTGCCATAGATAAGCCTAATTGCATATCAATAAATTCTCCAGCTAATATAATGATATATAGAAATAAACTAATTACAAATCCTGCAATATACCCTATTGCACATTCTTTTAACAACAATACACCATATTCTAATATCGTATTAGGCTGTTCTATTGTGCCATTATAAAAACTGGAAACAATGATTGTCAATGCCATAATCATACCTGCTTTGACAACTGCTGGTACATTCCTTCTTCCTAATATCGGATTAAATAATATCATACCTGATATTCTCATTAATACTAATGTAAAAAACATAAAACGATTCGGTTCTAGCACAATTTAAAACCTCGCCTTTTACAACAACATCATTTGAAACAACTGAAATGTATAATCCTGCAATGTTTCCAGCATCCAATTACCACTAAATAAACAAAGCGCTATAATCAATATCAGTTTTGGTACAAATGTAATTGTTTGTTCATGAATTTGTGTTGCTGCTTGTATAATAGAAATCAATATGCCTAAAAACATACTTAATAGCAATATAGGAGCTGCAAGCTTTACACCAACAATAAGAGCGGATTGCATAATAGACATGACTTCTGTATTTGTCATAAATCTCTCCTCCTTTGCTAATTAAAACTATAAACAAGAGTAGAAAACAATAATTGCCATCCATTTACAGTGACAAAAAGCAATATTTTAAAAGGCAATGAAATCGTTGCAGGTGGCAACATAATCATACCCATAGACATTAATGTACTGGATACCACAATATCAATTAACAAAAATGGTATAAACAGCAAAAAGCCCATTGTAAATGCTCTCGATAATTCACTTGTCATAAATGCTGGTATCACAACACGCAATGGTAAATCTGTTACTTGTTGTTCTATTGTTTGAGGATAATCTATATCTGCAAAATCCAAAAATAAATTTAATGAATCTATTTTTGTATTTTCTAACATAAATCTTTTTATTGGTACGCTTGCTCTTTGCAATGCCTCTACTTGAGAAATTTCTTCATTTCTATACGGCTGATATGCAGTTTCATTCACTTCGTCCATAACGGGCGACATAATAAAAAGTGTCATAAATAATGCAAGCCCTATCAATACGGAGTTTGGTGGTGTTCCCTGTAAGCCTATGGCATTTCTCAAAAAAGAAAGCACAATAATAATTCTTGTAAATGCCGTTATCAGCATCAATATAGATGGCAATAACGTAATTACTGTCAGCATAAACAGTATTTCTAGCGTTTGAACACTGCTTCCATTGACATTGATGAGTGCATCTGTCATGTTAAACACCTCTAAAAACTGTCAGCATATTACTTCTTTATTTTTGTTTTCCATTTCTCAATCATGCTATTCTGAAATAATTTGCTGCCGTTTTCCATATCATATTCTTGTTTTTCAAAAGAAACATCTTCTTTGGAAAGCTCTGCCAAACACACCATGTTTGTTGCAGTATTTCCTATCAGAAAATATCTTTCATTTACCTGTATAATATCAATAGAGCGGTCTGTTCCTAAAACCGCTCTGTCCAGTAATTTTATGCTTTTCCCCTTAGTATTCATATGCAAGGAGTTTTTCGCAACCAATTTACTAAACAAATAACTTAAATATAGTATAATTATTACTACTATTACAAGAGTCGCCAGCATTGGCAATGTTTGTGTTAATATGCCTCTCAGTCCTCTCCTGCATTAACCAACGATTGTGGTTACTGTTTTTAAAACTCTATCTGGTTTAAAAGGTTTTACAATAAAGTCTTTTGCTCCAGATTTAATTGCTTCAATAACCATTGCCTCCTGCCCCATAGCAGAACACATTACAACATTTGCATCTGCATATTTTGCTTTAATTGCTTTCAGCGCTTCCAAACCATCCATATTTGGCATTGTAATGTCCATAATTACTAAATCTGGTTTTACTTCTTCATATTTTTCTACTGCCTGCACTCCATCTGCTGCCTCATACAAATCTGTGTAACCATTCTTAGTCAATACATCCTTTACCATCATTCTCATAAAAGCTGCATCATCAACTAACAAAATCTTAGCCATTTTACCATACCTTTCTTCACTATAAACATTTTTTATTTTTTTATTTTATATAATTATCATCTGCATAGTAAAAAGATTCCTTTTTTTATGCAGTAATTCTTGCTTTTTATTATTTTCCTAATCCTTCAATTAGTTCCTGTTTTTTAATAATTTCAGTAATTCTAATACCAAAATTATCATTTACTACTACAACATCGCCTTTTGCAATACATTGACCATTTACATATAAATCAACTTGGTCACCTGCTAATTTATCTAATACAACAAGAGAACCTTGTGCTAATTCCAATATTTCTTTTACCAATTTTTTAGTTCTACCAATTTCCACTGAAACCTCCAAAGGTACACCAAGTATCATATTGAGATTTTCTTTTTGTTCCTCACCCATATTTTCTCTTGATGCCTTCAGATTATCAACAGGCAAAGGTTGCACATTGATAACCTTTGGTTCTTGTGATTGTGCTTGTTGTTGATATGGCTGTTGTGTCATCATCATTTGTTGCATCATCTGTTGCATCATTTGTTGCTGTTGATAAATCATTTGTTGCATCATATCTGGTGCTACAGGCATTTGTTGCATTGGTTGAGCCTGTGGAATTGGCTGAGGAATAGGCTGTGGAGTTGGTCCGCCTGATGCATTGCCAAGCAATTTTTCAATTTCCTCTTGTGACATCTTTCCACCACTTGCTGCTGGTGCAGGTGATGGCTGACTTGCAGCATTACCAAGCATCTTCTCAATTTCCTCTTGTGACATTGTTCCGCCATTACTTGTTGCTGGTTCACTTGAGGCATTACCTAACATTTTTTCAATTTCTTCTTGCGACATTGTTCCGCCATTACTTGCTGCTGGCTCACTTGAAGCATTACCCAACATTTTCTCAATTTCCTCTTGTGACATTGTTCCACCACTACTTGTTGCTGGTTCAGATTCTATTGCGTCACCATCTTCATCTACTGGTACGCCAAAAGCAGCAACTAATTTCTTTGCCAATTTAACAGGCATCATATTCATGAATTCACTTTCAACATAATCTTCAATTTTTAAGTCAAAACTGATGATAACCATTCGTTCTTCACCATTGAAACAGTCATTTTTAAATCCTGCAATATCATCAATAGAAAATGCTTCTGGTGTTGAAATGTCTACTACTTCTCCTAAAAATTCTGAAAGTGCTGTAGCAGATGCTCCCATCATCATATTCATAACTTCACAAATAGCACTTAAATTTAATTCATTTAATTCAAATTCCTCATCTGGAATTTCTGTCATCATCAATATTTCTACAATTGATTTGACATCTTTTCTTTTTAAAAGCATTACATTTGTGCCTTCTAAACCAGCCACATATGTAATCTGTACCCCAATAGCAGGTTCTAAATTTGTAAATTTAAATTCTTCGGCAGTGAGAACTTGTACTCTAGGTGTTGTAATATCAACTCTCTTACTAAGCATTGTAGATACTGCCGTTGCTGACGCTCCTAAACTAATATTCAGTATTTCACCTATGGCGTCTATCTCTAATGGACTAAAACGATTTGAACTCATTTCTTTTTTCGCTCCTTCAATAAATCATTTATTCTTCATATACTCCGCTGATTTTTACCGCCATGTTCTTATTTTGAACACCAAGCTTCCCTTTAAACCATGGCTGGTCTTCAATATAGAGATAGATTTCAGAATCTTTTGGTTTATTCAGATTGATAACATCCCCAACATGTAAATTATAAATATCATTCAAATTCACTTGGGCTTGACCAAGCTCTGCTTTTATTTCCAATGTAGAGCTTTTAATGCACTCCATAATTTCTTCGGCTGTATCTTCAATGCTACCTTTCTTACCTACATTACTATTTCTATTATCAATTAAATTAAACACAACACTTAAAATTGTTTCAGGAATACAAATATTCATCTGTCCTGTTACTTTGCCTACTGTAATATCCAAAACCACAATCGCTATGGTTTCGTCCATACCCACAGTTTGCATCATATTGCCGTTTCTTTCTACTTTTTGTATCTCAAATGATACGTCATCTAAATAGTTTACCCAGCCATCTTTCATGATGCGTATAAAATGTGAAGTGATATCTCTATACAAAGCCAATTCTAAATCTGTATATTTATAATCAAGAGATACATTTGGTGGCTCTTCCCCAGAGCTTCCCAACATTCTGTCAATCATTAAGAGCATAACCTCTGCATTTGTAAATACAACGGTTGGTATTTCTTCTATCTCCTCTGCTTCGTTTGGTAAATGGACGTCTACTAATGTCAACATATCGTTTTCTCTCAAAGCATTACTAAATTCATAATACCTTTGTTCTTCTACATTGACAACTTCAACTTGACTATTCATACGAAGTAAGCCATTTATTCTAGCATTTAATAATCTGGCATAATTTTCATAAATATTACTTAATATTTTTAATTTATCCTTTGTAAATTTTTTAGGACTATAAAAGTCATACTTTCGATATTTTTTCTCTGGGGTTGTTTCTTTCTTTTCTTCTTCAAAGCCTCCATTTGCCATGGAACTTAATAAGGCATCTATTTGGCTTTGAGATAAAGCTTCCGCCATTTACCTTCCCCCCTCTCTCTCTCATTATTTCTTTTGCTGTTATTGTGTAGCTTCTTGATAATTCTCTAAAATGGTTTCTACTTTTAAGCTTTCTGATTCTGCGTAATACTCTTCCAAACTTCTCTCCACGTCATCTGTTTTGGTAATCAATATTTCAACACGTCTATTTCTTGCTCTTTCTTCTGCCGTATCAAATTTACTGATAGGTCTAAATTGACCATAACCAGATGCTACTAATTTTGTAGGGTCTATAAAATTCTTTTGCTGTAAATATAGCAACACTTCTGTTGCTCTGTTTGATGATAAAAATCTATCACTTACAGGCTCATTAGGTATATCTGGGCTTGCTTGAGAAGTATGTCCTAATACAGATATTTCTTTAATGCTCTCGGTTACACTATTTAACGCACCCGCCAATACATCTAATGTATCTTTGCCTTCTTGTTTTAACACATAACTATCTCCATCAAAAAATATATTATTACGGAATGTAATAAATGCAAATCCATCTCCCTTAGAAACTTCTATATCATTTTGCAAATTATTTTGCTCAATATACTGTGATAATGTATAAAACAGCTCGTCAAAATCATCTACAGGGTCTGTTTGTTCAGAAGATATCAAAGGGTCTTCTCCTGGTTCTTCTTTAGAATCAATTACAATCTGAGAAACCTCTGCTGCACTTGGATTAAAAGCCCTTACCAAAATTTCGAATTTCTCTTTATTGACATCTGACATAGAATATAACAACACAAAAAAACACAGCAATAGCGTTACCATGTCGCCATAGGTATCCATCCAGTTGGCTCCTCCGCCACCGCCGCTTTTTTTCCTTCTGCCCATTATAACACCTATCCTCTAATTAATCTATTTAAAAATTCATTTTTCCTTTATTTTTCTATTTATATCATTCTCCACTTTCCTCAGATGCCAATTCTCTTTGTCTCTGTGGTAAGAAAGAAATTAATTTCTCTTTTAAAAATTTAGGATTTTCACCTGCTTGTATGGATAATACTCCTTCAATAATAATTGTCTTACATAATTCTTCTTCAGAATGTCTAATTCTTAATTTTGTTGCAATAGGGTTAAATATTAAGTTTGCTAATATACAACCATAAAATGTTGTTACCAAAGCAACAGACATACTTGCACCCAAACTGCTTGCACCACTACTGTCTTCTAAATTCATACTTTTTAACATATTAATCAAACCAACCAGTGTACCAATCATACCAAACGCTGGTGCTGTTGAAGATGCTCTTTCATACATTCCTACAACTTCATCATGCCTTGCTACCAAATTGTCCAAGTCATTATTGAGCATTTCTTTTACTCTATCTGCATCTGTTGCGTCTACAATTAACATCAAGCCTTGTTTAAAAAATGGGTCATCTACTTGATTTGCTTTTTCTTCCAAAGCTAAAAGTCCATTCTTTCTAGCAATTTGTGCAAAATCTACCAATGTGTCAATATATTCCATTGGGTCAAATTTTTTACCATCCATCATAATTTTTAAATGTTTTGGTATTGCTTTCAAATGTTTAGGGGAATAGTTCGCAACAATAGCCGCAATCGTACCACCCACAACGATAATTGCACTAGGTGCGTCAGCAAAGTTTTTAAGATTCGTTATAACATAAGCAATTCCATCACTTGTATCAAGTGCAATACCATTTATAATCAATGCAAAACCAACTACTATACCAATAATTGTCGTTAAGTCCATAACACGCCTCCGCCAATTCCTTCCTTACCACAACAAATTTTCTTCATCATTCTGCTCTATACTCATTTTTTGATGCCATTCATAGATTTTTGCATTATAATCAATAATTTTTTCTACAATTTCATCTGCGCTTTCTCTTACAACATAATAATCTTTATTCATCATAATAATTTTACTTTCTGGTATCATTTCAATTCTTTCAATTTGTCCGCAGTTAATAATAAATGGTTCTTTGTTTAATTTTGTCAGCTTAATCAAAATAAGCCCCCCTCTTTTTATAATAATATGAATAGGATATATACAGCTAGAGTGAGTATACTCACTCTAGCCTATTATTTTTTATTATCGTTTCATACTAACCAATTCTTCAAGCATTTGGTCTGTTACTGTAACAATTCTTGTATTTGCTTGGAAACCTCTTTGTGTTGTAATCATTTCTGCAAATTCATTTGCAATGTCAACATTAGCCATTTCCAAACAAGATGGCTGTAATCTACTTGTATTTCCATCACCTGGCTGGAATGCTTCTACTACACCTGTATTGTTTCCAATTGTATAATAAGAACCTGTGCCCATTTCCAAACCACCAGTATTAGGAACATTTGCTAATGCGATTTCACCTATTGTAATTGTTTCTCCTCCTGCTACTTTTGCTGTAACAGTACCAGATGGGTCAAAAGCAATTGTAACTTCTGGTGGTTTTCCATCATCTCCCTGAACATTTGTACCATCTGCTTTTTGTAGAGGAACACGCAATGGCATAAGATTGTTATATGAAATTGACGCACCTTCTGGTATTGGATATACTTGTTGCGCTTCTGGATAAGTAAAACCATATACTACATAACCTTGTGAATCTACAATAAATCCATCTTCATCTACACCAAAGTTACCAACTCTTGTTAAAAGCAAAGATGTAATATCTTGTTGATTAGCTATATCACCATTTTCTGTAGAGCCTTGTTCTGGATTAACACCACCTACACCTGTAGGTAATTTATTACCTACTAAAAAGAATCCATTTCCAGTAATCATAACGTCAGAAGGCTTTCCTGTTGCTGCTGGTGTACTAGCTTCAAAAAGTTTATCAATAGATGCTAATTTACAGCCATAACCTACTTGCGCTGCATTTGTACCACCAAATGAATTTGTGCCACCTGCTGCATGTGATGTTGTAGTATACATTGCTTCTTGGAAAGCTGCACGAGATGATTTATAACCATATGTGTTACAGTTGGAAATATTATTTCCGATAACGTCCATTTTTGATTGATGTGTTTTTAAGCCTGCTATTGCAGCATACATTGATCTAACCATATTACTATTCTCCTCCTAAAAAATCATGCTGTCATTGAGGGCAGACAGTCAATCTGCCCTCTTAGCCTCCATAAAATGGTCCAGCTTATAGTATAACAGCACTATCTATTTTTGTAAAAATATTATTTTTCATTTCTGCTCCGCTTAATGTTGTAACAACGATATTATTGGGAACATTTACAATAAATACTTCTTTTGGTCCAATTACAACAACATCTTTTGCTCCCTTTTGCTTAGCTTTCGCAACCGCATTATTCAAGTCATTCATAAGAGTAGATGTCATTTCAATTCCTCTTTGGTCAATTCTTTCTTTTGCGTGCTTTGAAAACTGTAATTCTTGTGTTTGCTGTGTTTGCTGTATTCTTTCCTGTAATAATTGTTCAAAGCCTACGCCTCTTTGACCAGCCTGTATTTTTTGTAATTCGGAACTTCTAATTCCATTTACAACTTGATTATTCTTTATGTTCTGAACCATACAACATTCCCCTATCCTGTTTCACAAAGTTTATGCTTCTGGTTTTGTTTCTTCTGTACCTTCACTACCTGAACTATCACCTGTATCAGTATTTGTATCATTATCTGTATTGGTGCTGTTATCTGTATCAGTACTGTTGTCTGTATCAGTGTTATTATCTGTATCAGTACTGTTGTCTGTGTCAGTAGTAGTATCTCCATCTTCTTCTTCCTTCAAAAAGTCGTCTGGAATTTTACCAATCGCCATAACTTGTGATAAACTATAAGCCTTTCCATCTACAAAAACAATTGTCTCTCCTGAATATAATCCACTTCCAGTAACAGTACCTGTTATTGTTTGTAATTTACCTTCAGAATCTTCTACTGCAACCGTAACTTCTTTTCCTACCAATGAAGCAGAATAATTTGTAACTGCAATATCATTCATGTTTGTAATTGCTGCTTGCAAGTCTGTCATTGTTTGTATAGATGACATTTGCGACAACTGTTGCATCATTTCTGAATTGCTCATAGGATTTGTCATATCCTGATTTTGCAGTTGTGCTGCAATCAATTTCAAAAAGTCTGTTGAATCCAATGTCGTTTTGCTGTATGTGCCAGGTTTTCTTAAACTATCCTCTGCCTTCTTATTATACGCTGCGCTAATGCTATCAATATCCATAAGCCATTCCTCCTTATCATCATGATACTCTATTCCACAATCCTAATCTCATTTGCTGTATAAAATCTCTGGATTGTTCTTGTTGCAATCTTCGTTGATGTTGTCTTTGTTGTTCTTCTTGCTGTCTTGTAAAGCCTTCTCCTTTACCTTCTTTATTTTGGTATTGCGCTTCCATTTCTTGTTTGTCAACAACAACTACATCTGTTTTATTGCCTGTATTTTGCTCTATAATAGAACTAATTTCTCTTGCTTTTTCAGCAAGCAGACTGCTTGTTTTAGTATTTTCAGCAAACATGGAAACGTGTGCCTGACCATTTTCCATAACCAATTTAATTACAATTTTGCCTAATTCTTTTGGTGTAAGCTGAATTTCAAATTCATTTTCATGCTGTGCAAATTTTGCAAGCATTTTATCAGATACTTTTTGTGCCATTTCAGCATCAGCAATTTGTGCATTTTCTCCTACTTTAATATTAATAACATCTTCAGAGAATGTTTTTTTACTTGTAGTAGGCATTTCTTTTTCAAACAAATCTGTATCTTCTTCAGAAGTGTTTGTCTGTGTTGTATCTGATTTTGTTTCTGTTGTTTGCTCTACTACATTTGTTTCTTCTGCTGTTGTTTTCACAGTTTCTGTTTTTGTTTCTACTTTTGCTGTTTCTGTCTGTTTCACTTGCTCTTGTTTTGGCTGCACTTCAATAGCTTTTTCTGTTTGTGTTTCATTTGGTTTTTGTTCAGAAACTATTTTTTCTGTTTGTGCAGTTTGTTGAGTTGCTTGTTCAACTTTCATTTCATTTCCTTGCTGCTGCATTGTATCAGCAACCTGTACTTTTTGTTCTGTTGTGTTTGCATCTATGTTTGCATTCACATTTGTTTGTACTTGCGCTACTTCTGTTTGTACAATAGGATTTTCTGAAACAGCTTCTGATACTGTATTTTCTGCTGGTACAATGTTCACATTTACTGCTGCAGCAAACATCGCTAAATCTACCTGCTGAATCATATCTTCTTTTACATCTTTTGTATCATTTTCTGTCACATCTTCCTTTTGTTGTGATTCTGTTTTTGTAGCATCTTCTTTTTTATCAACAGCATCATTTTTAGATGTGTCTTTTGAAGAAGTATTCTTTTTTACAGAGTCCTGATTGCTTATTTTTTGTGTTTCTGCTGTTTGCTGCATAAAACCATAAAATGCATCATTTTTGTAGTCAGAACCATTTACTTTTGTTGTCATCGCCTGTCCCTGCATTGCTACAAAATCATTAAATTTTACGCTTGTATCCACAACTTCACCTCCCTGAAATAAATAATAATATTATATAGCAAATTCTTTTAGAACAAATTTAAATCGTCAAAATATATTTTGAATATTCAAATTTATATCTTTAAGAATACACTACCATAGTTATTTTGCCACAATACGACTAAATGAAACAAATTCTTCCACAAATGCTTCTTCAGCTTTTTGTTCTTCTTTGTGGTATACTTCTAATTTTTTTTCTTTCAATTTTTCCAAAGAAGAAGTATCTTGTTTCGCCACTACAACTTCATTTCGTTTATTTTCTTCTTCCACTTTAATAAATGCTAATTTTCTTTCTTCCTGTTGTATGGAAACCTCTAATCTTCTTAAATAAGCCTCAAATCCAATAGATTCTATTATTGTAATGCCTTCCATTTTTTTCTGATTAAAATCATTATTACACTTTCTATATTCTTCTTCTAAATTATGTATTACTTTTTCTTGCTCATTAATTCTAGCTAATATTTTGGCGTGTTCATTTTTTAAAGAATCCAAAACTTGATTTTTATAGCTTAATACAGTTCCTAATGTAAAATTAAACTTTTTCATAAGCCATCTATATTCCTCTCCCTGAATAATACACTATCAAACTATTTTAAAATTTTCTCCATTTCTGCAACTACTTCATCATAAGAAAATTTATCTGTTGTACTTTGTTTCAAAAATCCATTTATTTTATCTATTTTTGATATTGCGTAATCCACTTTTGCATTTGTGCCTGATTTATATGCACCAATGGCAATCAAATCTGCATTTTTATCATATACACTCATAATATCTCTCATTTTTGAATTTAGTTCTTTATGTTTTGGTGAAACAATACTACTCATCAAACGAGAAATACTTGCATTTACATCAATCGCTGGAAAATGGTTGCTGTTCGCTAATTTTCTTGTCAATACAATATGTCCATCTAATATACCACGAACAGTATCGGCAATAGGCTCATTGGTGTCATCTCCCTCTACTAACACAGTATAAACACCTGTAATAGAACCTTTTTGAAAATTACCGCTTCTTTCTAATAATTTAGGCAATTCTGCATAAATAGAAGGTGTATATCCTCTTGCCACAGGCGGCTCTCCTGTAGCAAGTCCAATTTCTCTTTGCGCCATAGCAAAACGTGTCAGAGAATCCATCATTAAAAGAACATCATTTCCTTTATCTTTAAAATACTCTGCTATTGTTGTTGCTACCATAGGGCATTTCATTCTCATCATTGCTGGTTGGTCACTCGTGGCAATAACTAATACAGAGCGTTTCATACCTTCTTTGCCTAAATCTCTTTCCATAAATTCTACAACTTCTCTACCACGTTCTCCTACTAGAGCAATAACATTAATATCTGCTTTTACATTTTTTGCAATCATACCAAGCAATGTACTTTTTCCAACACCACTACCTGCAAATATACCAATTCTTTGCCCTTTACCAATGGTTAGTGTGCCATCAATCGCTTTTACTCCAAATTCCATTTTTTCTGTAATAGGTGGTCTATCTAAAGGATTGATATAAGGACTTTCCACTGTATAGTATTCTTCTGCCTTAAAGTTTCCTTTTCCGTCTATGGGATTTCCCATAGCATCAATGGCTCTTCCTCTCAAAAAATCACCAACAGGTATCCTCAATCTTTGTTTTGTATTTCTTACAAAACTCCCTACAGAAATACCACTCATATTATCATATGGCATTAAAAATATTTTTTCATCTTTAAAACCTACAATTTCTGCTGGTATTTGTTTATTACTTCCTTCATTATAAATTAAACTAATATCACCCATACTTGCTTTACCACCAGAGGCTTCTATGCCCATGCCGACAATATTCTCAATTTTGCCTATATGACTGATTGTTTCAGATTCTAATACCAAACTAGTCATATTTTTAAACATATTCACCCCTCCTATGGTTATTTGTTTTACAAATAAATAGAAGGCTTTACACAACGCAAAGCCCCTATTTAAAAATCATATTTCTTTTCTGTAAAACTTATGCTTTAATACATAAGTACTGGGACAAAACCTTGCTACATATTATTTTTTTAGTCATTACAAATTGTCCAAAAGCAATTACATACTATTATAACGGCGCACTATTCAAAATTTCTTTAATATTTACCATCTGTGTACTTGCACTTGCATCAATAATTTCATCTGGTAATTCTATAATACATGTTCCTGGAGTTTCATTTTCCATTACAACAATTTTTACATGGTCAGAAAGATGTGCTAACTGTCTAAGTAATGCGGAATCTCCTTCTACCATTAATTCTGCGTCGCATCTAGCAATATACACTTTTGCCCACTCTCGTGTTTTCAGTTTTTCTGTGGCAGAAATAACCATTCTTTCAATTACTTCTTCACTAGATTTCAAACTAACCTGTATTACTTTTTCTGCTATGGCAATCGCTACATCTTTTAACTGATTACGATATTTTTGCAACATTTCTTCTTTCATTTGCTCTGCGTTTTCTATCACTAATTTAATATCTTCTAAAGCATTACGACTCATTTCTTCATATTGTGCTTTACAATCTATTTCAGCCTTTTGTCTGCCTTCTGCTATACCCTTTTTATAGCCAGACTGTTCTGCTGCTTTTTTCATTTGTTCTGCTTGTTCTTTTGCTTTTTCAAGTAACGCTTCTGCATCATTTTGTGCTTTTTGCAATAATTCCTCAGCCTTCATTATAGCTTCTTGCTCAATTTGTTTTGCTTTTTCTATGCTTTGTTCAATTTCTTGTTCTGCCCGTCTTTTTTCTTCCAAAATTTCTTCATCAAAATCCATTTCAGGTAATTCTAATTCCTCATCTTCTGTCATGAATTCTTCAGATAACTCTTCCTCTTCTGCTTCTGTCAAAGCTGTTTTTTCTTTTCTTTTTTTTCGTTCTTCTTTTAATTGAGGCAAATCATCCAACAATCTAATTTTTTTTTTGAGTTCTTCTTGTTCTTTTTGTCTGTCAATTTTATTGTTGGGTATATAATCCATTATATCGTGATTATCATAAAACTTAAAGATATTACTACGCAATGATATCATCCCTTCCGCCTTTCATAATGATAATTTCACCTTGTTCTTCCAGTTTTCTGATAATACCAACAATTCTTTGTTGTGCATCTTCAACATCCTTTTTACGAACATTCGTTGTAATTTCAAGGTCGGATTTAATGGACTCAGCCATACGAGAAGACATATTTGCAAATATCATACTCTTTACTTCTTCGTTTGCACCCTTCAATGCAAATACAAGGTCTTTACTGTCACAGTCACGCACAAAGCGCTGTATAGACCTGTTGTCCATTGTCGTAATATCTTCGAATACAAACATTCTCTTTCTGATTTCTTCTGCCAATTCTGCATCTCTTGCAGAAAGACCATCAAAAATACTTTTTTCACTGCTGCGGTCCATATTGTTCATTACCTCAGCAATATAATCAATACCACCCACTTGTTTGTAATCTGTGGTAAGAATATTAGCAAATTTCTTTTCTAATTCTTTTTCTACAATTTTAATAATATCTGGTGCAACGCTGCTCATAGTAGCGATACTATGTACTACTTGCAATCTTTTTTCATCACTTAAATTTTCAATTACTTGTGAGGATAATGTAGAATCTACATATGCTAATACAAGAGCAATCGTCTGTGGTCTTTCCTGGGATAATATTGTTACAAGGTTTGGACCATCTGTTTTTCTAATAAATGAAAATGCTCTTGTTTTTAACTGTTTTGAAACTCTTTCTAACAGTCCATGTGCTACAGACTCACCAAAAGCCTTCTCCAACACTGTTTTTGCATATTCTAAACCGCCATCTGTTACAACTTTTTGTGTCAAACACATTTTATAAAATTCATCAAGAACTTCTTCAATTTCTTCTGGCGTTAAATGTTGTAACTTTGCTACCTCAACTGTCAGCTTTTCTAAATCTTCCTCACTAAGGTGTTTATAAATCTGAGATGCTTTATCAACTCCCAATGAAACAACAACTGCTGCTGCTTTTTGTTCTGATGATAAGGCACGCTTATCTTCAGACATTATCCTCACCTCCCCTTAGCCAAGATTTAATTAATTGTGCTGATATTTCAGGATTATCTTCTGCAAATTTACGAATATTTTCTTTTAATTCCATGCTCTTTTCATTTTGTATACGAAGCAATTCTTTTGATGCTTTATCATCTTCAGATTCTTCTACTGCATCAGCTGGTGGTACAACAACCGTTTCTGTTAGTTGTACTTCAGCAAGTGCCGCAGATTTTGCTTTTTTCTTTCTTCTTCGCAGTAAAAATACCAAAAGTATTAAAAGCAGTATCAATATTGCTGCTGCAATAATTCCTATTAATATCCATCTACTGAATTGTCCAGTTGTATCTGACACTTGTGTTGTGTCCATAAAGAATGTTGCACTTTCTAAAGCAATTTTCGCATTTTTATCTAAATCACTAATGCCTGCTGCTCTTGCAATAATATCTCTTAAAGCATTTCTGGAAAAGTCACCAAAATCTGTACCATTAATAACTACAGATACACTCAAATCCTCTAAATTTCCTGTATCCATTTGTACTTGTTCTTTAATTTGGTCTACTAAATAGTTAATATCCTGTTGATTTCTAATATAATTTTCTGTTCCTGTTGTTTCTAAATCTCTTACTCCATAAATAGGAATTTCTGCATTTGTTTCCGTTCCAGGTATACCTCCTACTGCTTCACCATCTGGTCTTTGCAGTTCTTGGTCTATGGATACATTACCTGGTATACCAACTTTATCATCTTCATTAGTAGGTGCGGAATAATTTATAATTTCTCTAATTCTTTTATCAATATCAACTGTTGCTTTTACAGAAACCTTAACATTTTCTTCTCCATAAACAGGTTTTAAAACATCTAAAACTTTATTTTTAATATTGTTTTCAATCGCTCTTTCTACATCCATTTTTAATTGTGCAGAAAGGCTTCTATCTCCACTTGTATCGCTTATTGTAACATCATTACCATTTCCATCAATTACTCTAATATTTTCAAATTTAATTTGCGATACACTTGTTTCTACAAGTCGTTGTATACCTTCAACCTGTGCTACTGTTGGAGATGTGCCATCTTTCATTGTTACACGAACAGCAGCACTTGCTTCAATACTAGGTTTATTTCCAATAACATATTTCTGTTCTTCTGGAAATACAATATTTACATTTACATCTTTTACCCCATCAAATTCTCGAATCGTTGCTGCAATTCTATCCTGCAAATAGAATTTTTCATAATTCTTTCTATCTGCATCTGTTGTCATCATACTAATATTGTTTGTATATGTATCGTAAGAAAAACCGCTTTTAGGATAACCTGCCATAACAAGCTGTGCACGTAAGCGGTCTGCTTGCCCTTCAGGTACTAATATGGTTCCGCCAGCTCTATATTTATAATTTACTCCTGCATCATTTAATACAGTAACAATCTGCGTTGCCTCTGTTTCATTTACTTCTTGAAAAAGTACAACATAAGGTCTTGAATTCAAATAAAACGCAAGACCAGCAGACCCAATTAAAAGTAAAACAATCCCAGCAATGATGAGCCGTTTTGCTTTGGTATTCAGTTTTTTAATCGCTTCTTTTATTTTAGTCCATATGGCTTTTAATTTTGTAACATCCAATTTAAACCCCTCTTGACTTTCTTATATTCGTCTTGCAATAACCCCATGTTTTACTTCTTTCCCTATATCTATTGTATAACAAAATTCTCTTTTTGACAAACTAGATAATTTTACAATTTGTTTACAAATTAATGCGCATAACTTCATTATATGCATCTAATGCCTTATTACGTAGTTGAATCAAAAGGTCTAAGGAAAGTTGTGCTTTTGCTGCTGCAATCGGTTCTGTATGAGGGTCATCTGTTTGTCCTGTTGCTAACATATATTTCGCCTTTTGATATTCATCTTCTGTTGTAATAACGTCATTAATTGCATTTTGAAATATATCTGCAAATACGGTTTGTCCAGTTGATGATTTTGTTCCTTGTCCTACTTCCAAATAAGAACCCACTTTTTTTACGCCAAATCCTTCTCCAAATTGCATTAATTGTATTGGGTCTATAAACACAAACTATCCCTCCAAAACTTATTATTATTCAGTATACATAAAAATGTTGCAACGTAGTTTTTTTGATACTATATTGCAAATATTTATTGTATCATCACATTATAACATTACTTTCCTATTTCCAATGCTTTTGAAGCCATAGCCTTCATGGCATTAAACGCAGTTAAGTTTGCATCGTAGCCTCTTGAAGCTGACATAGCATCTATTGTTTCTTTTACCAAATCCACATTTGGCATCATAACATAACCGTCTATATCTGCATCAGGATGCAAAGGGTCATACACTGGTTTAAAATCTCTATCATCTTCTAAAATTTCAGCAACACGCACACCGCCTGCTGCACCAATACTACCTATTTTTTGTCCGTTTCTTCCTCTTGCTCCACGTGCTGCACCATTTAGTACCTGCTGAAAATTTCTATTTTTTACTGTTTCAAATACGACCATTTTTCTTTTATATGGTCCTCCGTCTTCTGTTCTTGTTGTATTGAGATTTGAAATATTTTCCGATGCTACATCTAATCTCATTCTTTCAGCAGTCATACCAGAAGCGCTAATATTTAATGCACTTAAAAATGCCATATTCTATCACTCCATTATTTTATAATTTTATTACGACACTTTTCAACAATATAAACATAATATTTTATGTATAAAATATGTATTATTTTATTGCCCCTTAATTGCTGTACGAAGTCTTGTATAATCAAAATTAAAAGATTGTATCAAATATTGATATTGAAGTGTTGCTCTTGCTAATTCCGAACTCTCTGCTGTAATATCTACATTATTTTGATCCATACTCATATGTTCATTTTCTGTTTCATGTATGGTCATTTTACTGCTTCTAATCGCTTCTCTCAAATCTTTATACGACCTATTTGTATCTCGAGTACCTGTCATTTTCAATTTTCTTTCCAGCTCATCCTCAAATGTAATATATTCTGCTTTAAAATTAGGTGTATTTTGATTTGAAATATTGTTTGATGTAATTTTTTGTTTTTGCCACAAATAATCTAATGACTTTTCTGTCATCAGTCCGGCATTTCCTAACATAAAATCCAATGTCCTCACCTCAATTTTTATGTATCATTATGCATACTTGTTTTATAACTATAATTAACTATAAATTTTATAGCTTTCTTTGTGATTATCATTATATTCTATAATCGCATAAAAAGCAACATCTATACATCTTTTCTTACAAAAAAAATAATAAATTTATTTTTATTTGCCGTTTTTATAGTAATTTTCTTACAAATTTATCATATTATTACAGCATTCCATAGTATTTTTTGTTTATATTCGACAAAAATCGTATTCTTGTACCTTACATATTTTTCTAAAACTGTTGTTTTTTTCATAAATTTTTCTATTTTGATTATATAATAAAATTTATAGCACTCATTTTTACATTTTTTACATAATTATTTTGATAAAATATAAACAAATATTTTATAGTATTTATCAATATTATTGTCAAAACATTGCAATCTATTGTATACATTTTTTTGTATTACACTATATATAGTAGTGTTTATTTTTTCAATTTTAACAAATTCTAAACAATATTTTATTGTGCTATTTTCCTATGTAATTATATATATTCTGTTGTCCTATACAATAACACAATTTTTTTTAATCTATAAAACAAAAGGAACTATATACTCTATTTTTATAGCATATAATTCCTTTTATTATGATATATATATGCAGCCTTATCCATTTTGATTACAATTAATCTAGTTTTATATACTATTTATTAGGATATGGCACAATCGCAACAGAGGAGTCTCCCTCTTTTGCTTTTTCCAATAGTGCTTCTGTCAACACCTTAAAATTTTTTCCTGAAGAAGTTGCTCCTGTAATAATATCTATATCAGAAGATTGTTTTTCCAAAAATTGAGCTGCATATCTTCTTGTATAATTATTAGGATATGTTCCTTGAAGAGGATTCATATTACGCATATATGCAATATCCCAGGATTTAATAAAACCTGTTTCTGCTGCCGCATTATATTCTACTGTTACAATTTCTCCATTGCTTACACAAATTGTTACAAATTCCTGCCAACCAAAATCATAGCCGTCCATATGAGCTGTATAATAGCCATCTTTTAATGTTTGTTCTTTTTTACAGCCTACTAAAGAAAACAGCATGACTATTGCTAATAAACAAATCATTATTTTTTTCATCATACTATCTCCTTTCTTCATATATACTTTGGTTTCTAGTTTCAAATTTTTCTACCATTTGTTGTAATGTTACTGCTTGTTGTGTCAACTCTTCAATAGAATTTGCACTCTCTTGTGCAACTGACAAGTTTTTAGTAGTCATATTAGAAATGGATTCTACCGCAAACGCTACATTTTCTAATGCTACCATTTCACTTTCTACTGAAATTAAAAGTTTATCTGTAATTTCTGTAATTTCTTGTGATATTGATGCAATATCATTCATAGAAACAGATGTTTCATTTGCTACTTTTACGCCCATATCAATTGCTTCACTAGAAACTTTAATAATCTCTGCTGTATATTTTGAAAAATCAGAACTCTTTCCAGCAAGATTTCGTACTTCATCTGCAACAACAGCAAAGCCTTTTCCTGCATCCCCTGCTCTTGCTGCTTCTATTGAGGCATTTAATGCTAATATGTTTGTTTGGAACGCAATATCTTCCATAAATTTTGTTGTTTTAATAATTTCTTGTTCACTATTACGAATATCATCCATTGCCTTCAAAAGTGCCTTCATTTGATGGATGCCTTCTTCCAGCTTTTGCTCTACCTTATTTGTTAATTCTTTTGTTGCTTTTGCATTTTCATCTACTTCTATAATACTATTAGAAATCTCATTTGATTCTTGAATCAATTTTTCAACAGAAGTTGACTGTTCTTCACTAGCATTTTGTACATCTCTTGCATCATTAGAAACGTGAATTGCCGCATTAGAAAGTGTATTTGCTGCTAATTGCAATTTTTGCATCATATTATTCAAAGAATCAATAATATAATTGGTAGATTCTTTTAATATAACAAAATCTCCTACAAAATCCTCTTTTACAGACACATTCAAATTACCCTTTGATACAGACATAAGTGTTTCTCTTAACTCCATAATGTAAGTCCTAATATCTTGTACAGTATATTGCAGTGCAGTAGATAAATCTTCTGCCTCATCTCCTGTTTGCAATATCTCAACAGGGCTTGTAATATCTCCTTGCGCTAGTTTTTGAATTCTTTCTTTCACATTACCAATAGAGCGAGCAATTTTATTCGCCACAACGCTCGCTAATATTGCTGCTGCTATACTACAAATAATAGTTACAATAATATTACTTGTTATTGCTTGATGTTCTACTGTTTTAAACTCTGAATGAGGCATAAATAATGCCATGTACCAATTTGTACCTCTTACTGGTGTATAGGCAATATATTGTTTTTCGCCATTTATTTTTAATTCTTCAATATCAGTTACTCCTGTATATATTTTTTGGAACAGTTCCATTACATCATTATTTCCTTCATAGAGTTGTGATATATTCATTTTATTTTGCACAATATTAACATCAGGGTGTGCCATAATAATACCATTTTCATTTACAATCATAGCATATCCACTATATCCAATATGCAAATTACTTAATACATCATTCAATACATCATATTTATAACTTCCAACTACATAATATAAAACATCATTTTCTCCTTTTACAGGTGCTCCTATTATAATCTGAAGTTGATTATCTGTATATTCTGTATCACTTACCATTAAATTTTCTGTTGCTTTTATTCCTTGAAATAAAGCTGTATTTGATATATCTTTAGGGCTACTGGAATCACCACAATAATATTTTCCATCTGTTGTATATAATGATAGCCATACAAATTCTATACCAGAACTAAACTCTGTTAAAGCCTGTTGTTTTTGTTCTATTGTTGCATTAGAATCAGACAATACCTTATTATCAGATATAGAAAAAATGCGGTCTGCTAACATATGTAAATTACCTTCTACTGTTTGAGAAGAAATCTTTGTTAAATGCTCTAATAATTCCTCTGATAATGCATTTGTTAGTGAACTAATACCATGCATTGTTACCCAAGCTGTAAATATAGCTACACAAAGCACGCCAGATATAGCTGTAAACATAATTTTCGCTTTAATACTCTTTTTTCTTCTTTTTGTTTCTTCTCCCAACATAAATACATCATTCCCCTTATAATTATAAGCAGTGCGAATTTTTATTTCGCACTGCCATCAATTAATATTTAATATTTGTCAAAATTATCTTCTTCCTGAAAATCATAATAATTATTATCAAAATCTGCTGGTTTATAAATCATGGTATCTTCCATACCTGTCAATCCTTTTAATCTAAATTGTCCAATTAAAGTTTTTAACATTTCAGACTGACTTGATAATTCTTCACTTGCTGCTGCACTTTGTTGTGCTGTTGCAGAGTTAGTTTGTATTACTGCTGATATTTGTTCCATACCAAGTGTGACCTGATTGATTGCTGCTGATTGGTCTTTAGATGCAACAGAAATTTTATCTATAATATTTGCAACTTCTTGCACACCTTCCACTACTGAATTTAATGATTGTGCTGTTTCATTTGCAATTTCTTCTCCATTTTTCACTGCTTTAATAGAATTTTCAATCAATATTGCTGTATTCTTAGATGCATCAGCACTTCTACTTGCCAATGTTCTTACCTCATCTGCAACAACAGCAAAGCCTTTTCCTGCTGCGCCTGCTCTTGCTGCTTCTACTGCTGCATTTAATGCAAGAATATTTGTTTGGAATGCAATGTCCTCAATCGTTTTAATAATTTTTCCAATTTCATTGGAAGAACCACTAATATCTTCCATAGCATCTAACATATTTTTCATTCTCTTGCTACTTTCAGATGCTTCACTTCCTACCTGCGCTGCTCTTTGACTTGCTTCTCCTGCATTTTGAGCATTTTCAGATACTTGATTAGAAATTTCTGTAATTGTTGCGGATAATTCTTCAACAGAACTTGCTTGTTCCGTTGTACCTTGTGAAAGTGCCTGTGCACCACTTGAAACCTGACTTGCTCCACTAGAAACTTGTACTGAAGATTCTGCAACTTTTTTCATTGTTTCAGATATTTTATCTACAAATTGCAATATAGATTGTTCTATTCCTGAAAAATCGCCTTTAAATGCTTCTTTATCTTTCGCTCGTTCTATTATAAAATCTCCTTCTGACATCTTATGCATTACATCACTAATTCGGTCAATATACTCAGACAATGTTTCAATAGAAGAACGAACGCTGTTTGCCATTTCTCCAAATTCATCACGAGATTCATATTCCAATGTTGTATGTACATTACCCTTTGACATTTCACTCATTGCATACAATACTTCGTTTACTGGTGTTAATATCAAACGACTGAGTGTAATTACCATAAAAATAGCAATTAAAATACCCACTACCAATATTACTATAATAGCAAAAGTTACTGTACCTTTAATACGATTGGAGTCTTCTACTTGTTTTTGTATAACATCCTGTTGTGCATTCAAAATTGTATTCAGTGCTGTATCTACGGAACTTAAGGCATTTTCATAATCGTTTTTATATATTTGATATGCCTTCATATTCATTTCTTCATCATTTGTTTCCAATAATGTCTTTATTTGCTGTCTTGCATTTGCTGTTTGTTTAAATGAATTTTCCAAAGAAACAAACAATTCCTTATCAACTGAAGCATTTTGTTTATATAATGAAATCAAATTATTCATTTCTGCAATATCTGCATCAATATTTTTCAATTCATTTGAAATAAGAGATATATCTGTTTCTATTAAAGCTCTCAACATACTCACTTGTACTTTTTCCACTTGCAGTCGTATTTGCTGAGAATATTTTGTATTTGGCACAGCTTTTTGTGCAAAAATATTTACTTGATTATTAATATGTCCTGTACTGACAAAAGCTGTTATGCCCAATACTAATGTTGCTACAATAATCACTGCAAGACTGACAAGTAACTTCATTCTTATTTTCATGTTTTTCATAAATGCATCCTCCAAATTGACTTTAAAAATTTTAAATTCTTTACAAAGCTGTACTATTTTCCCCCTCATACCTTATATTTTTCATACATAAAATTTACCAAAAACGCATATTGTTTTTGGCAACAAAAAATTTTGTTTTTATAAACTACCTAAAGCCTAAACTTTCATCAGTATATACTTTAATATAACATCATATGACAGCATAGTCAATGATATTCCAACGAAAAACATCATTTTTAAAGTGTTTTATTTATTTTATTTATAATTTTACTTTACTCATTTATTATATTTGTCAAACAAGTAAAAAAATGTATGTTTTATCATATCAATTTGCAAATTTATAAATAAATATATAAAAACATATTTGTATCAATAATGTAGGCTAAAGACATATGAAAAAAGCAGTATCTTTGTTAAGATACCGCCGTGGAAAAGAGCATAGACTTACTCTATTACCTGCAAACCTGCAAGCGCTGCCATTTCAATGATAGAGCTTTTCGCTACTTTTTTACCTTTGTAATCAATTAAATCATCCATTGCACCTGTAAAAATATCCGCAGGCTCATATTTTTTTAGGATTACCTTTTCATCATCTACAAAAATTTCTAACGAGTCCTTTTCTTTGATGTTCAAAATTCTTCGCAGTTCAATAGGCAATACAACGCGTCCTAACTCATCCACTTTTCTTACAATTCCCGTTGATTTCATTTTTAAAAATCCTCCCAATGACCTGTTAATGATTTTTAATACCTATCGAAAAGAATATAACACATTTGTCAAACAATGTCAACTTATAAAAAAACAGTAATAAAAACTGTTTATTTTTATAGCAATTTTTCAAATGATACAGAATATATTACTATATAATATGGAAAGGACTGGTTATTATGTTAAATTTTATATGGATATTTTGCATACTATTTGGCATTTTGTTTGCATTATTCACAGGAAATATGGGAGCTGTATCAGAATCCATACTTTCTGGAGGCAGAGAGGCGGTTAATCTTGCATTTACTATGGCAGGTGTTGTTGCTACATGGAGCGGTATTATGAAAGTTGCTGAAAAGGGTGGTATGATTTCCACATTATCCAATCACTTTGCACCCATATTACATTTTCTTTTTCCAGAAATACCCAAAAACAGCAGAGCATTACAGTATATTTCTGCTAATTTCGTAGCTAATTTCTTAGGATTAGGCTGGGCTGCAACACCAGCTGGTATACTTGCTATGAAGGAACTTCAAAAATATAACAAAAAAAAAGACACAGCAAGCAATGCTATGTGCATATTTATGATTATTAATATGTCGTCATTACAGCTTGTTACAATCAATATACTTGCTTATAGAGCGCAATATGGTTCTGCTAATCCTGGAGAAATCATTGGTCCAGGTATCATTGCCACTCTCTTTTCTACAATAGTAGGTGTATTTGTAGGAAAGTTATTAGAGCGGAGGTGTAAATAATTGGTATTCTTTTTATATCTTTCCGATTTTATTATACCTGTCACAATATTATTTATAGTAGTATTTGCCTGTCTTAAAAAAGTAAATATATATGACGCTTTTATAGAAGGTGCTATTGATGGCTTAAAAACTGTTGTTGATATTTTGCCCACATTAATCGCATTAATGGTAGCAGTTGCCGTATTACGAAGCAGTGGTTTTCTTTCATTTTTAACAGAAATATTAAAGCCCTTTGTACAATGGAGCAATTTTCCTGCTGAAATTATACCACTCAGCTTAATGCGTTTAGTATCTTCTTCCGCTGCAACGGGGCTTTTAGTAGATTTATTTACTACATATGGTACAGATTCCTTTATAGGAAGAATTTCCTCTGTTATGATGAGCTGTACTGAAACCGTATTTTATACTATGTCTGTTTATTTTACAGCCGTTAAAATTACAAAAACACGTTTTACATTAGCAGGTGCTTTTGCTGCAAATATTGCAGGTATTATTGCCGCATATTATATCACAATAATACTTTTTGGTACATAATGATAAAAAGCAGTCAGAAAAAATATTAATATCTACTGACTGCTTTCTATTTTTTTATTCTCTCATATATTTTTCATATTCTTCTGCTGTTAATTCTTTTGTAATGCTTCCTGATACCATAAAAAGCACTCTGTCAGAAACATCTCTCACAAATTTTTCGTCATGGCTAATAATCAATATTCCCATGCCCTCTTTTGCAAGTCCTCTTATAATTTTGATAATATCCAACACTAAAGCAGAATCTAATGCTGCTGTTGGCTCATCAAAACAAAGTAGCTTTGGATTGGTTACACAACTTCTTGCAATTGCTACCCTTTGTTTTTGTCCTCCAGAAAGTGAAAAAGGCTTTTGTTCTAATTTATCTCCCATATCTAATTGTGTTAAAATTTCTTTTGCCTTTGTCAATGCCTCTTGTTTTGGCATTTTATAGACTTCTGTCAATGCAAGTGTTACATTTTCCGCCACAGTTAAATGAGGAAATAAATGATAATTTTGAAATACCATACCTAAATCTTTTCTTACCTCAAAAAGCTGTTCTTTTGTTGCCCTCTTTATCAATCCATTTTCCATAGAGCATATATATTTTCCATTGATTTCAATTGTACCTTTATCACATTTTTCTAAACCAGTAATACACCGAAGTACTGTCGTTTTACCTGCACCACTTTTACCAACAAGGCTTACTACTTCTCCTGGCGCTACTTCAAAAGAAATATCCTGTAATACTGTTACATTATCAAAGGCTTTACAAAGCCCTTCCGCTCTCAAAAGCATACTTTTCTACTCCTCATATTGTACTTTTTTCTCAATTACTTCAAATAATCTTGTAATCACATATGTCATAACTAAATACAGCAAACCTGCAGCAACATATGCAAGTAATGTATTGGCATCTCTGCCACCTGCTCCTTTTGCTACACGCAATATATCATTTACGGCAACTACATAAACAAGTGAAGTATCCTTTACTAATGTAATGACTTCATTACCTATTGCTGGTAATGTCCTTTTTATTGCCTGAGGCAGTAATATAAAACGATAAAATTGTACTGTTTTAAACCCTAATATATTTGCTGCTTCTCTTTGTCCTCTTTCAATAGATTGTATACCAGAGCGGAATATTTCTCCAAAATATGCTGCATAATTTAAACCACAAGCTAAATATGCCGCTGGTAATCTGTCAAATACAATACCTATTGACGGCAAACCAAAAAATACAAGAGCAATTTGAAGCATAAGAGGAGTACCTCTCAGCACCCATATGTAAAATTTTGCAATACTGCAAATAATTTTATTTTTAGACAAACGACAAACTGCAACTATAACACCAAGAGGCAGTGATATAATCAGTGTCATAGCGAAAACACTCAATGTTACACCAAGTCCTCGTGATACTTCTATGATATAACCAATCAAAGATTCTAACATCATTACACCTCATTATTCCATTATAATGTCAGAGCCAAACCATTTTTCAGAAATTTCTTTTGTTGTACCATTTTCTTTTAATTCATCTAATGCTACATTCAGTGCCTCTAAAAGAGCAGTGTCTTCTTGACGTACACCAATGCCATATTCTTCTTTTCCAAAATCTTCTTCTAATATTTTATATTTTTCTTCGCCTTTTTTAGAAACATAATAACGAATAATCACCTCATCTGCCACAACAGCATCTGTTCTGCCGGCTTCCAAGTCCATAAGACATTGGTCATTTGTTTCAAATTCTCCTAAACTTTTAAATGTTTCTGCAATCTCAGGTTTTGTATTGATTGCATCTACAGCACTGGATTCTGCTTGCGCTGCAACTGTTTTACCAGCCAAATCTGCTAATGTATTAATATCAGAATCAGCCATTGTTACAACAACTTGTCTATTGTTTAAATAAGGTTGTGAAAATGCAACTTTTTGTTTTCTTTCTTCTGTAATGGTGTATCCATTCCATATCATATCAATATTTTTATTTGCTAATTCTGTTTCTTTCATGCTCCAATCAATAGGTTGTAATTCAAATGGTATGCCCATAATTTCGCCTGTTGCTTCCATCAATTCCACATCTACACCAACAAGGTTACCTTGTTCATCTCTAAAGCCTAGAGGTGCAAAAGTATCATCTAATCCTACAACAATTTTATCATAATCTAATGTACTTTGTTCTCCTTGTTGTTCTTGTTGTTTTTCTCCTTCTGGTTTTTGTTCTGGTTGTTCAGAACTGCCACAAGCTACCATGGATACCATCATCATAGCTGTCATGCAAATACTTATTATTCTTTTTTTCATTATAATTATCCTCCCTAATATTTAATATATATGATAATGCGCTATCACACTAGCATAATAAAGCAATAAAAGCATTTTGTCAAGAAAAACTATTTTATTTCGTCAAAAATAAATATTTATAATGTCTGACAAATATTTGTTTTTTTAATTTCAAGTATTTTTATATTCTTGTCATCATTTTTATTATATAGTATAATTAAAAAATAGTAATTTATAGGAGGTTAAATTTATGAAAAAATACAAATATGAACAAATACATATTAATAAATTGATTGGAGCAAAATCAGAAAACCATAGAAACATAATTGATGAATATGCAAAAAAAGGATATCGTTATGTTGGTTTTATTCCTACTAATATGAATGATTATGGAAAATTTAAAGACATAGATTTAATATTTGAAGCAGACGTTTAATTAAAATAAATATCTTGTCTTATTGAATTAAGTAAAGCAAAATTTCATAAAATACTTGACGAAATGTTAAAAATTTCATAGAATAAAAGTGTTTCACACAATATAATTTAGTTCTCGTAGCTCAGCTGGATAGAGCAACCGCCTCCTAAGCGGTAGGTCG
>OFHA01000496.1_pt1 | contig 34020 bp, 27 predicted proteins | sample 1521891 | NCBI WGS metagenome assembly OFHA01 (sample SAMEA3504089, study PRJEB24116) | mouse gut metagenome | biome: mouse gut; feature: mouse-associated habitat; material: faeces | place: Denmark | collected 2011
CCTCCGACCTACCGCTTAGGAGGCGGTCGCTCTATCCAGCTGAGCTATAGCGACAATTACAGAATCTATTATATTTTAATAGTTTCCAACTGTTTTGTCAATAACTTTTTACATCTGATAATGCACCTTCCCCTGCATCCAGATAGTACCTTTAAATCTCCGGCCCACTGCAGGTTCACCCATTAAATCTTCCTGATTCACACAAACGTCAAATACCAGATGATTACTGTTCAGAGTCAGAACATAAGATTTTTCCTTTGTTTCCTTATTTTCTGCTGTATAGAAATCAAGAATTTCTCCCATAATACTGTACTGATCGCTCTCAATTCCGTAAGGCATAAAATAAGTATCTACAATAGAGAGAATATCCTCCGTCATAACCCGCCTGGAAATCATGGAATAAGTGTCTATGTCTTCCAGAGTCAGGCTTTCCATGGCTTCCTCATCGCCTTCCCTTGCAGCCGCCATCAGATGATTCCTGTTATTGGTATATTTTTCACCGCTTTTAATCTGATTTTCATTTTTATACACAGGAAGGATAATTTTTCCACCGGTAGACAAAGCGGAAATGGTAGTATTTACAGGCATTCTTCTTGCATTTTTCGTCCGGCATTCCTGGAGATATTCCACTGCATTCTGCAGATAAAATATCAGAGTTACACCAATTCTCATTTCATCGCAGACACCTGCATAAGCCTCACGGTCAGAACGCTTTTCAATTTCCACTCTCTCTTCTGTACTGATTCCGCTTCCTTTAAAATAGGGATAATAGTATTCTGCATGAAATTTGTCCTCTACATAAAATCCTCGAACTGCAATTCCTGTAAATTCTCCAAATTCTCTGCTTAACTCTGCAAAAACATTTCCTTCCTCATCCTCTGTCACAATCTTCTGATCCGGATGTTCTATAATCTCTCCGATTAACAAATCGAGTTCACTTTTATTTTTTAAATTCTTGAATCCGATACTTCTCAAATAACTATGCAAGTTTTTCCCCTCCCTCCTGGGATAAAAACAAATTTCACTTTCTGGAATCTAAATGCTTCTTTTTTTCATTATATAATATAAAATAAAATTTTGCAATTTTTTTTGTTTACTTCTGCTGAAAATTATTTAAAAACCCATAAAATCCCAATCTGTTCTGTTCATTTCTTTCAGCTATACAGAGGTTATAATTTTCGGCGCTTCTTTCGTATTGAGATTTTCTGTCACAATTTTACTCTGTTCCAGCTCACCCGTGTATAAAACAACAGGCGCCTGAGAATTTTCTGTCTGAGATATTACCACAGCATTCTTTCCATTCTCGGTTCTCACAAAAGTACCTGCAGGATAAATACCTATTTTTCTTTTCAGTATTTTTTCCATACGGTTTTCAAATTTCTGATGATCTGAAATAATTTCAAAAGCCTGATAGACAGATTTTCTGGTACTCTCTACTCCGGATACCGCGCAGTCAAAAGCATCACAGATCTGTATCATCCGGCATTCTTTCTGACTGTTTTTCTGTTTCAGCGGATAGCCGCTTCCATCCAGCCGTTCGTGATGAGAAAGTACCATCATTTTTGAAATCTCAGGAACCCATTCTTCCTCCTGGAGAGCTGTATATCCCAAAATAGTATGTTTCTTCATCCCATGTATTTCTTCCTGATTCATAAGCTGATAAGAACATTTCCGATAATCTACATTCAGATACTGATATCCCAGATCATGAAGAAGGCATCCCATAACTGCATCTTCCATTCTCTTTCTGGAAAATCCATATTCTTTACCAAGTATCATAACCATAATTGTAATAAACATGGTATGTTCATACAAATCAGGCGTACGGTTCCACACGTCCAACGCACGTTTTTCTTTTGTCTTTTCAAAAACTGTTACAATATCTTTTCCAAGGCTCTCCAGTTTTCTCAAACTGTTGCCTTTTCGGTAAATATGATGAGACAATATTTCTCTCAGGTCATTTTCAAATTTCAGGAACATATTTTTGTCAAAATAGAAATTTGCCTTCTCGTATTTTTCAAAGGGGTCATTTACAAATACCGTCCGTATATTTAAAGCAGTCAAAGCCTCTTTATAACATGCTTTCAAAACGGTTCCGGCTTCGAGAATCACCTTTCCATTTTCCAGACATACATTCTTCGCCAGCACTTCATTTCCCATTAATTCCGATACCTGATATTCTCTCATATTGTACCTCTTATATAATTCCGCCCTGGGTTTTTATCCACCCAGGGCATCGGTTCGGACTGAAAAGAGCTATACTCCCTAATCTTCTACCGGTGCAGTTAATTTCTTTAACCCCATTGCAATATCCAGTGCCTCTTTTTCTTCGTCCGCAAGTACAATAATGGAATTACCATTAACGATTTCTTTGATATAAGTATAACATCCTTCCCTGCTGTGCATTGCATTGATAATAAATCCATCATTTTTCTGATCAAGTAATGCCAGGGAAAAACTTAATTTTCCGCCCATTTCATGAAAAGCATCGTATTTTACCATTCCAACCTTTTGGAACGTAAATTTCAGGCTGTCGAAAATCTTCTGAATGTTTTCTCTGTTTTCTGCCTCATAAGTCAAAAGCTCGTCCACTTGCTGAATCCGTTTCACCAGAGTATCTTCCAATGATTCCGCATTTTTTCCCATCATAAATGCTTCATATTTTTTCCTGAGTCTTCCTGTTTTTATAATATTGACAATCAATAAAATAAACAGGATTAACATGACCCCGGACATTATTGCAAATGTCAGCAAAAAGTCATCTGCTGTAAAGGATAATCCTAATAAATCTGAATGCATAGTTTCCTCCATTCCGCATATTTATGAAATACATGAATTTCAATAAATATATGGTTGTTATATCTTTATTTTTAAGAACGTATGTTTATTATGTATCTATCTGATGAATTGACTGAAATAATTCCAGAATTCTTTCCAGTTCATTGTTTGAATAATATTCGATTTCAATTTTTCCTTTATCTTTGTTCTTATAATGAATAGCTACTTTTGTACCCATAATAGCTTTCAGCTTCTGTTCCATATCTTCATAAAAAACAGACATGCCATCATCTTCCTGCTTTTTCGGAAGTTCTGATTTCTGTTTCTGAAACTTTTTCACCAGTTTCTCTGTTTCCCGCACACTTAATTTTTCATCGAAAATCTGCTGTGCAAGATTGTACTGATCTTCATTGTCCGGAATTGCCAGAAGAGCTCTGGCATGTCCCGTTGAAATCAAATCATCAATTACCATCTGCTGTACCCTTTCATCCAGTTTCAGCAGACGCATGGAATTGGTTACTGCTGTTCTGGATTTGGATACCCGTTCTGCTACTTCATCCTGTTTTAAATGAAACTCATTTAACAATTTCTTATAGGCAAGAGCTTCTTCAATGGGATTCAGATTTTCTCTCTGTATATTTTCAATCAGAGAAATCTCCACCATTTCCTGTTCCGTCAGATTTTTAATAATAACCGGGATTTCTTTTAAGCCTGCGATTTTTGCAGCTCTCCATCTTCTCTCACCCGCAATAATTTCAAAATAATCTTTTTTATCCTGCACCAGCAATGGCTGTAAAATTCCATACTGTTTTAATGATTCTGAAAGTTCCAACAGGGAGTCTTCATCAAAACTTTTTCTGGGTTGTTCACGGTTTGGTTCTATCTTTGCTATTTTTACAAAGGTTACATCTTTATCCGGTTCCGGAGCTCTGACCGCTTCTGTGGTTGCTGCAGTTCCGACTTTGTTTGTGATAAGACTGTCCAGACCTTTTCCCAATCCACTCTTTTTTGCTGCCGCCATTTAGATTTCCTCTCTTTCTATCACTTCTTTTGCTAACAGACGATAGCTTTCTGCACCGGCAGATTTGGCGTCATATAAATTTATCGGCAGACCATGACTGGGGGCTTCTGCTAATCGAATATTTCTTGGAATGATTGTTTTATAAATGGTAGTATTCAAGTTACTTTTTACATTTTCCACAACCTGTAATGACAGGTTTGTCCTGGCATCATACATGGTAAATACTACCCCTTCCATCTGAAGGTTTGGATTTAATCTTTCCTGTACCAGATTAATAGTGTGTATTAACTGGCTCAGTCCTTCCAATGCATAATATTCACACTGAATTGGAACCAGAATTGTATCTGCGGTAGTCATGGCATTGATAGTAAGCATATTCAAGGAAGGAGGACAATCAATGATAATAAAATCATAATCATCTTTTATATAGTCAACTTCATTCTTTAAGATATACTCTTTTTCATTGATACCCAGTAACTCAATTTCTGCTCCTGCAAGATTTACATTGGATGGTATCAAAAAAAGTTTATCAATTTCTGTCTTCACCATACTTTCACGAATGGTACACTCTCCCAGCATAAGTTCATATACCGTATTACTCAATTCTGTTTTTTCTACGCCAAAGCCACTGGTTGTATTTCCCTGAGGGTCCATATCAATGGTTAATACTTTTTTACCTTCTTCCACAAGACAGGATGATAAGTTAATTGCTGTTGTGGTTTTTCCTACCCCGCCTTTTTGGTTGGCTATTGCGATAACTCTTCCCATATTTTTTTCCTTTCCTCTTATGTTAAGCCTATTATAGCACCTTTTTCTTTTCATTACCATAGGCAATTCGTTTAAAAAATGTTTCACGTGAAACATTTTTTTGACGTAACAAATCTGTTTTATAAGCAAGATCACTTCTTTCGTCACTACAAAAAATCTTATGTTTCACACAGAAAAAAGGAGAATGTTTCACGTGAAACATTCTCCTGAAAGATTTATAAAATAAAATATAATAACTGACTGTGCTTAAAATATATCTATCAACTTATTACGAATTGAAAAAACTGCAGCCTGTGTACGATCTGTTACTTCTATTTTTTTAAAAATACTGGAAATGTGATTTTTTACAGTGCGCTCACTTATATTCAACTTTTCACCAATTTCCTTATTATAAAGTCCAACCGATAATAATTTTAATACTTCCATTTCCCGCCTGGTCAGCAAAGCAATCTTTTCTTTATCAACATTCCTTTCTACCATTTTTGAATTAAGTAAAGGTATCATACTCGGTTGTATATAGGTTTCTCCTTCAATCACATGGAAAATTGCCTTTTTCAACTCAGCAGAATCAGACTCTTTCAATAAATAACCGTCAATTCCCATTTCCACTGCTTTCAATAAAAATTCTATTTCATTATGCACTGTCAATATTACAACTTTTACATCCACATTATTTTCTTTTAACCTTTCCAAAACCTCCAATCCATTCATATTTGGCATATTAATATCCAACAACAATACCTGCGGAACTATCTTCTTCAGAAGATTCAAACATTCAACTCCATCACTCGCTTCACCAATTACTTCTACATCACCATCCAATTCAAGTAATTGTTTCAACCCTTCTCTGACAATAGAATGATCATCTACAATCACAATTTTTGCTGGCATATTTGCACCTCCTCCTTATCTAATTGGTAATTCAGCAATAACTTTTGTCCCCTTTCCTGGCTCAGAAATAATTTCCAATTTTCCCGACAGGAGATATGCACGTTCTCTCATCATGAAAATACCAAATTCTGAACCATCATTCATTTCTAAATTTTGAATATTATTTATAGTGAACCCAACTCCATCGTCCTTAATCTCAATCACAACTTTTTCTTCCAGGTATTTTACCCGTATAAATACGTGCTTTGCTCTGGCATGTTCTAAAATATTGTCACATGCTTCACTCACGATTCGTAAAATACCCAGGGACACAATTGGAGAAAGCTCTATGGATTCACCCAATGTTTCATATGAAACATTCAAAATTTCACTTTTACGAAGTCTGGAAACTTCTTTTTTCATTGCAGCATCCAGTCCGATTTCATCCATATACACAGGATGTAATTCATGGATTACACCTCTTACATTTTGAATAATATCACGGACACTTTTTAAAATTGCCTGAAATTCCAAACGACAACGGACCGTATCTACATCCATTATTTTGGAACAGATTTCAATTTTATGAATCGTATTTGTAAGATTCTGAAGTACACTATCATGAAGATTTTTCGCAATATGCTGCTGTTCTGTTTCCTGTATTTCCAGGATTTTCTGTTTATAAACCTTATACTTTTCCTGCAGATCTTCCTCTTCCGAATAAGAATTTTTACTCTCACGGGCAGCCTTTAAAGCAGTTTCCAGCTCCGTCAGAGAATGATCCAAATCTGCTATTTTTTCTTTCAGTTCATTTGCTTCTGTCTTTAATCTTTCCTGCTCTTCCTGTAAAGCCTCAATCTTTAAATGATTTTCCTGGTCTACTTCTCTTGGAGAAAAAGATTCAAAATTTTCATCCAGAGTATTTACCAACGCCTGAACAAATTTAATATTGTCTTTAATAAGAATGTCTTTTTTCTGGTACTCTCTTTCCAGATTTAATTTTTCCTCGTACATCTGATGATGTAAATTTTCTAAATATACTACTATCATAACCTTGCCTTTAGAACATATGTTTGTATTCTGATACTTTCACTGAGAGATTCAGAATAGTCACATAACTGAAAAATAAATTAACGATAATCATATTTATTTTAATATAAATTCAAAAAAATGAAAAGATGTATTTTAAATATTTTGTCATTATTTGCACATTTATAAAGAAACTTAATCCTCCGGCAATTACTTATTTAAAGCATGTTTTTACTTGTATATCAGCACCATTTCGTCTATAATATAATAAAAACAGAAAGAAGATAAAGGAGGCGGCTATCATGAAAAAACAGATTCGTAATCTTTTACTTTTAAGTTCCATCACAGGTATCAGCATTTACGGCATCAACAAGGCAATCAGCATTTCATCCACAGCCAACAACTTACTGAAAACAGATAAAGGAAATTTTTTTAACTGGAGATATGGAAATATTTTTTATACCAAACAGGGAAAAGGAAGTCCTTTACTTCTGATACATGACCTGAATCCTGCTTCTTCTTCCTGCGAATGGGATAAAATTTCAAAACATCTGGCAAAACACCATACTGTTTACTGTGTGGATTTGCTGGGATGCGGCAGAAGCGATAAACCCAATATGACTTACAGCAACTATCTGTTTGTTCAGTTAATCACCGATTTTATTAAAAATGTAATTGGTTCCAAACCGGATATTATTGCCACAGGAGAATCTGTTTCTTTTGTCCTCATGGCCTGCAATATGGAAGCGGAATATTTTAACCGAATGATTATTATCAATCCCGCAAACCTGGTGAGTCTGAACAAAACACCCAATAAAAGAAAAAATGCGCTGAAATTCCTGATAGATCTTCCTGTTTTTGGTACTATGATTTACAATCTGGCATTTTCAAAGAAAAATATTGATAAAATGTTTTATCATGATTATTATTATAAAAGTCATCTGGTTCCTGGCCGTCTGACAGATACTTATTACGAAAGTGCACATACTGCAAATAGTTATGGTAAATACCTGCTGTCCAGTATCAAATCGAATTACACCAATATCAATATTGTTCATGCTCTGAAAAAAATAAACAACAGTATTTTCCTGATTGGAAGCAAAGGTAACGATCATAGCGAACCCATCATCAATTCCTACGTTTCCTATAATCCTTCCATTGAATTCTCTTTCGTATCAGAGTCGAAATATCTTCCTCAGCTGGAGGTTCCGGAAAAGCTGATCGAACTTTTGAATTTATATCTGAATCCCGCAAAATAAAAAAAGAAAAAACTGCAGAAAAAGATACTTCTTTTCCTGCAGTTTTTTATATCATTGAATGGGTGTTCTGGAAGGAGTTCCTGCTTTTCTCGGATATGATTTCGGTGTCCTTTTTTTCTTTTCAATCTGAACAAAAGATCTGGAAACATCTGTCTGAGGCAAAACAAATTTCTGTACTTTTACCATTTTTCCGCCCAAAACTGAAATTGCCTTTCCGGCCTGCTTTACTTCTTCCTCCACCTCTCCTGATTTATAGGAAACAAAATTCCCTCCGACCCTGACAAATGGAAGACAGTATTCACTCAGGGAAGACAGATTTGCCACTGCTCTGGAAACACACAAATCAAACTGTTCCCGATATTCTTTTTTTACAGCCATTTCTTCTGCTCTCCCATGAATCGCAGTAATTCCAGATAAATTTAATTCTGATATAACTTCCTGTAAAAAGAGCACGCGTTTATTTAAAGAATCCATCAGCACAATTTCCAACTCAGGAAATGCTATCTTAAGAGGAATTCCAGGAAATCCTGCGCCGGTGCCCAAATCCAGAACCTGCATTTTCCTGTTCAAATCCATACATTTTATCAGGCTGAGAGAATCCAGAAAATGCTTTTCCACCACATCTTCAAATTCTGTAATGGCAGTGAGATTCATTACCTTATTTTTCTCTGTCAGCATTTCATAATAAATTAAATACTGATTTATTTTTTCGTCCGAATATGGAATTTTAAGTTGTTCCAGACCAAGTTTAAACTTTTCCAGTTGATATGACATCTGTTTCTTCCTTTCTGCGGTACATCTGTTCCATATAAACCAGCAATACAGATATATCTGCCGGTGACACACCGGATATTCTGGATGCCTGTCCTACATTTACCGGCTGGTAAAGATTCAGCTTCTGTTTTGCTTCAATTCTGAGACTCTTAATCTGATTATAATCAAAATTTTCTGGCAGCTTCTTTTTTTCCAGCCTCTTGAACTCCTTTACCTGCTTTAACTGTCTTCTGATATATCCGTCATATTTAATATTGATATTTACCTGTTCCACCACATCTGCTGCCAGAACCGGGCGTTCCTCATCAAGTTCTGCCAGAACTTCATAGGAAAGTTCCGGCCGGCGTATCAATTCCGCAAGGGTGGTTCCTGTCTTTAAAGGGGTACTGCCATGTTCTTTCAGAAGTTTCTGAACTGCTGCTCCTGCGCCCAGATTCACATGATGGACGCGTTCCACTTCCTGCTCAATCAGACGCTGCTTTTCCACAACCTGGTCATATCTTTCCTGACTTATCAACCCATACTGAAACCCAATGGGAGTAAGGCGCAAATCTGCATTATCCTGACGCAGCAACAGACGGTATTCTGCTCTGGAAGTCATCATCCGGTAAGGTTCACGATTATCTTTTGTCACAAGATCATCAATCAGAACTCCAATATAGGAAGAAGCGCGGTCCAGAATCAGAGGCTCTTTGCCCATACAGAATCTTGCTCCATTGATTCCGGCCACCAGGCCCTGCGCTGCCGCTTCCTCATAACCGGAACTTCCGTTAAACTGCCCCCCTGAAAAAAGACCCTTTATATTTTTAAATTCCAGTGAAGGAAAAAGCTGTCTGGGATTGATACAGTCGTACTCAATGGCATAGGCATTCCGTACAATTTTGACATGTTCCAGCCCTGCCACACTGCGGTACATTCTGTACTGAACATCTTCCGGAAGTGAGCTGGACATGCCGCCCACATACATTTCATTAGTATAGAGTCCCTCCGGCTCAATAAAAACCTGATGTCGCTCTTTGTCTGCAAATTTTACCACTTTATCTTCAATGGAAGGACAATATCTTGGCCCTGTTCCTTCAATCATGCCGGAATATAGAGGAGAACGGTTCAGATTATCCCGGATAATTTCATGGGTCTCCTCATTTGTATAAGTCAGCCAGCAGGAAACCTGATCAATCTGTACCTCCTCCGGACTGGTGGTAAAAGAAAAAGGAACTACCTGTTCATCCCCTTTCTGTTCCTGCATTTTACTGAAATCCACAGATCTTCTGTCTATTCTGGCCGGGGTTCCCGTTTTAAAGCGAAACAGCTCTATGCCGTTTTTCCGCAAAGATTCCGAAAGATAACCGGCAGCCTGAAGGCCGTTGGGTCCCGTATGATTTACCACGTCGCCATAAAGGCATCTGGCTTTCAGATAAGTTCCGGTACAGAGTATCACAGCCTTACTGTTATAAGAAGCGCCGGAAAAAGTTTTCACACCTTCCACCGTTCCCTCTTCCACTATCAGCTCGGTCACTTCTGCCTGACGGATGGTAAGATGATCCGTATTTTCCAGAGTAGCCCGCATAAGGGCACTGTATCTGGCTTTATCTGCCTGAGCACGAAGAGAATGAACTGCCGGCCCTTTGGAAACATTCAGCATTTTTGACTGAATAAAAGTTTTATCTATATTGATACCCATCTGCCCTCCCAGAGCATCAATTTCCCTTACCAGATGTCCTTTGGAACTTCCGCCAATATTTGGATTACAGGGCATAAGTGCAATACTCTCCACGCTGACTGTAAACAGAATCGTTTCCATCCCAAGTCTGGCACAGGCAAGAGCTGCTTCACAGCCTGCATGTCCTGCTCCAACCACGCAGACATCATATTCTTCCGTAATAAAAGGCATAAAATTCTCCTTTCAAAATTAACTTTATTTTCCCATACAGAAACTGGAAAAAATCTCATTGATCAGATCCTCTCCTGCTGTTTCTCCTGTGATAGTCCCCAGCTCTTCATAAGCATTCATCAGATCTATGGAATAAAAATCCTCCGGCATCCCGTCCTCAATGCTTTTTCCTACCATGGAAAGGCTGTCAAATGCAGACTGCAGAGAAGATTTCTGCCGTACATTTGTTATGAATATTTCATTGTTAAAAGAAATATCTCCTGTAAAGAACATCTCTTTAATTTTATCTTCTAACTTTTCAATTCCTTTCTTTTCCTTTGTTGATACAGAAATTATAGGATGATTTAATTTTTCACCCTGCAAAATTCCATACAGCTCCTGTTCTGAAATATTCTGAGGCAAATCCGATTTGTTTAAAAGAATAATCGCCCTCTTTTCCCTGAGAAAAGACAGAATTTCCCTGTCATTTTCATCAAAATCAGTGGAAGAATCTACTACATATATAATTAAATCTGCATTTAATAAGTGTTCTTTTGTTCTGTCAACGCCGATTTTTTCCACAATATCCTGAGTTTCACGGACTCCTGCCGTATCTGTCACATTCAAAATAATCCCATCCAGATTAATCTGTTCTTCCAGAATATCACGGGTGGTTCCTGCAATATCTGTCACAATGGCACGATCTTTTCCAACAAGAACATTCATCAGAGAAGATTTTCCTGCATTAGGTTTTCCTGCAATTACCGTATTAATTCCTTCTTTCAGAAGAACTCCGTTATCATAAGTAAGAAGCAGTTCCCTTAACTGCTCCTGCATCTGAACAACTATTTTATATAACTGCTCTCCATATCCATCAACAGAAATATGTTCCGGATCATCCAGGGCGGATTCAATAAAAGCAATTTCATGGAGAATAGTCTGACGGATACGCTGTATTTTTTCCTTCAGACTACCCCGAAGCTGAGAAATGGAGGATTCCAGCGCAAAATCATTCCGTGCATTAATCAGGTCAATGACAGATTCTGCCTGAGACAAATCAATCCTGCCGTTTAAAAAAGCCCTTTTTGTAAACTCCCCTGGTTCTGCAGGTCTTGCACCATACTTTATCACTGTTTCCAGAATCCGCTTCATCACAAGGGTTCCCCCATGGCAGGTAATTTCCACCGTATCTTCCATGGTATAGGAAGCAGGAGCTTTGAAGATTAATACCATCACTTCATCCACCAGTTTTTCATCATCATAAATATAACCATAGTGAACCGTATGGCTGTCTGCCTGTGACAACTTCTTTCTGCCATTTACGGAACGATAAATTCTGTCTGCAATCTGAAAAGATTCTTCACCGCTGATCCGCACAATACCAATACCTGCATTTGTCATGGCTGTTGCAATAGCTGCAATGGTATCTCCTTTCATAATTTCACCTCATTTCAAAAAATAATCTGTTTTCCTGTAAGACAAAGGCTTTCTCAATCTGAAAACACATTTTGAGAAAGCCTTTTCTATGCTACTGATTATTATTTCTTTTCAAAGTAACTACCACATGTCTGTAAGGTTCTTCCCCTTCACTGTGAGTATTTACATAACGGTCATTCTGCAATGCGGAATGAATTACACGCCGTTCAAAGGGATTCATGGGTTCCAGGGAGACGGAACGTTTGGTTCTTTTTACCTTATAGGCAATATTTCTCGCCAGATTTTCCAGAGTATCTCTTCTTCGCTTCCGATAATCTTCCGTATCTATTTTTACTTTCACATACTCGCTGACCTGTTTTCCAACGGCAAGATTTGTAAGATACTGTAAAGAATCCAGGGTTTGTCCACGTTTTCCGATTAAAACGCCCATCTCATCCCCTTTCAGCTCCACGTCCACATTTTTGCCGTCTTCACTCTTTGTAATGATAATTTCCACTTCCAGATTCATAGCAAGAAATACGCTATGGAGAAAATCATATACATAATCCTCTGTGTCAGACTTCTTACGGATTTTAATCACAGCAGGCTTACTGCCAATTCCAAGGAAACCTGAACTTCCTTTTTCAACTACTTCATATTCAACCTTATCACTGGTTGTACCGAGTTTCACAAGGCCCTCTGTAATGGCGTCATCTACGGTTTTTGCTGATACTTCAATAAAATCCATTCAAATTCCCCCTGTTTCCATCACTTGTTATTGCGTTCGTTAAATTCTTTTACCATATTGGCCTTTTCCAGCAGACTGCCTTTTCTGGCTGTTTTTGCATACTCTTCTGTTCTGCGGATTTTTTCTTCCTTTTCCTCTGTACTGACAGGCTCTGCAATTTTTCTGGTATTAATTCTGGCGGCGTTTGCAATCTGATTTTCGTAAATCCCCTGCTTTTCTTTTCTCTTTTTCACTTTCTCTTTATTCTTCTCTATAATCACTTCCAGATCAAGATTCTTCATGTATTTATTCAAAAAGAACTGCTGAATGAAGCGGATTACGGAACCGGCAATCCAGTAAATACCAACACCCACCGGAACAGAAAATACCATAAAAAGAGAAAACAGAGGTAATACTGTATTCATGGTTTTCATCTGTCTTGCCATGGCGTCATTTTCTCCGCCTGCAGCACTGGCATTGGGCATCAGCTTTATATTCAAAACCTGAGAACCATAAGAAGCAAGAGGGATCAGGATTGCACCGATAATCAGGATAAAATCTTTATTTTCCCATCCCGTACCAATCAGGTTCACAGGGGAATTGGCAATATTGATACCTAAAAAATTATTAAAATGTGTAACAGAAGCCTCCACAGAACTGATAATATCGGTAAGTCCCGTAAAACTGTCTTTTAAAATTTCCCATCCCTGCCCTGGGAGTGCATAGAGCACATCAATAATGGAATTTGCAGTGGTAGCGGCATTTTCATAATTCAGGCCTACGGTTTTTACGCCTGCTTCTTTTACGAAAGAAGTCATAATATCCTGATATCCGTCCACTCCCATGATTTTATCTACCAGTGGAGTATATACAGCCTTTACACTGCTTACATATGCAGGAATATTCCGGACTACCTGATACATGGCCAGCATAATGGGGAAGTTAATCAGAAGCTGTACGCAGCTTCCCATGGTTGATACACCGTATTTCTGGTATACCATCTGAGTTTCCTCATTCATTTTCTGCATGGACACCTGATCTTTTTTATTTTTGTATTTTTCCCGGATAGCATTGATCTCAGGCTGCATTTCCTGAGAAAGCCTGGAAAATTTCTGCTGCTTGTATGTGAGCGGAAGCATCAGAATATAAAGTATCAGAGTAAACAAAATAATACACAGTGCAATATTCTGGATGCCGAACGCACTGTTTAAAAATGTATACAGGCCATCCATAATATAGCCAATCAATTTTGCAATAGGACCCAGTATTTTGCCGGGATACTGAGTCAGTATAATTTCCGTCAATCTAACAAACCTCCTAAATTATGGAACCGGGTCATATCCGCCTTTGGAAAATGGATTACATCTCAATATTCTCCATCCGGCCAACAGGGACCCTTTACACGCACCATATTTCTGAATTGCTTCCAGTCCATAAGTGGAACAGGTAGGATAATAAGGGCATTTTGTTGTTTTCAGGGGTGACAAATATTTTCTATACAAATTAATTAAGGCAATTAATATTCTCTTCAAAATATCTCATCTTCTTTTCTCAAAATATGATGAAGACCTCCAAGATGCAGCAACGCTTTTTCCGTTTCCTGATAAGTTACCTTCCTGGACGCCCCTCTTGCTATGACTACAATGTCCAAACCTGAGCTGAATTTTTCTTCCTGTAAGCGATATGCTTCCCGTACCAATCTTGTAATATGATGTCTTACAACGCTGTTTCCTACTTTTTTACTGACTGAAATTCCCAGTCTGTTTCTCTCCGTATTATTCTTCAGAACATACATGACAAAATAACGATTTACACAGGATTTTCCGTTCTTATATACTTCCCGGAAAGAACTGTTCTTCTTCAACGATTCTGAAAATCTCATAATATACTGATTCTCCGGTTCATACGATGAATGTACAAATCTAAACAGCAGTAAGAAGAAAGACCACAATGATGTGGCCTAAGCTGATAATCTTTTTCTTCCTTTTAATCTTCTTGCAGCTAAAACTCTTCTTCCACCCTTGCTACTCATTCTTGCTCTGAATCCATGAACTTTGGATCTTGATCTCTTTTTTGGCTGATATGTCATTTTCACGGGTCATCCACCTCCTCTATACGAAAAACATTATGATTCATTATATCAAAAAATCCCCTTAAGTCAAGCCGTTTTGCAATTTTTTCGTATCTTGCACAAAAAGTAAAACAAAAGAATCATACTGTATACAATATGTGGTAACAAAGTTTTTCCCCGGCACAAGTTTCCATGTTCATATTCCGGAAAAAGTTTATTTTTCTTTCCACGTTATTCACATGGAGTATTATAATAAGGAAGAAAAAAGTTATCCTCCTTTGTAAATCAAAGTTTTCCACAAGTTATCCACATTTTCCACTTTTGAAAAAGTTATCCATATTTTGTGGATAACTTGTGGAAAACTTTTTGAAAATCTGTGTATATTTTCATTTCTATTTCAAAACTTCCTGAAAAACAGGGATTTTTTGAATGTAGATATGTTTACAGAGATATTTGTGTATAACATCAGGTGAATTTTTTCAGGCTCTTAACTCTCATACCGGATATAAAGGTCTGTTTTTTCTTTCCTTATCCCCTGTACCTTTAAAAAATTTAATTGATTATTCGGGCCATTTGCGTTATTATAGAATATGGAAGACTATGAACTTAGAAAAAGGAAGTTTGGAGAACAATATGGAACTTATTTTAGAAAAGTGGGAAGAAATTCTCAGGACGGTAAAAGAAGAACATGATCTTACAGATATTTCTTTCAACACCTGGCTAAAACCTTTAAGCGTATACAGTATTGAAGGCTCAAAACTGTATATTCTTGTTCCGTCAGAACAGATGGGATTGAATTATATTACAAAGAAATACACTCTCCCCATCAAGGTAGCCATTGCGGAAATTACAGGCATTGACTATGAAATTGAATTCATTCTGCAGGAACAGACGAAAAATATCAGGTCTTTTAAAAGTAAAAATCCTGACTTTGTTCCAGATACGGAAAAAAGCAATCTGAATCCCAACTATACTTTTGAAACCTTCGTAGTTGGTAAAAATAATAAATTTGCCCATGCTGCAAGCCTTGCTGTATCAGAATCTCCGGGAGAAGTTTACAATCCTCTCTATATTTATGGAGGTCCGGGACTGGGCAAGACCCATTTAATGCAGTCCATCGGCCATTTTATCCTGCAGCAGAAGCCGGAGAAAAAGGTTATTTACGTTACCTCAGAGGAATTTACCAACGAAGTAATCGACTCTATCCGAAACGGAAATGCTTCCGCCATGACAAAACTCAGAGACAAGTACCGTACCGTAGACGTTCTGATGATTGACGACGTACAGTTTATCATCGGAAAAGAAAGTACCCAGGAAGAATTTTTCCATACCTTTAATGTGCTCCATTCTGCAGGAAAACAGATTATCCTTTCTTCGGATAAACCGCCCAAGGAAATGGAAACACTGGAAGAACGCATTCGTTCCCGTTTTGAATGGGGGCTGCTGGCCGATATCGGTTATCCTGACTATGAGACCAGAATGGCCATTCTCAGAAGAAAAGAAGAACTGGACGGATTTCATCTTGAGGATGAAATTCTTGATTATATTGCCATAAATATCAAATCCAATATCCGGGAGCTGGAAGGAGCCCTGAACAAACTGCTGGCTTTTTCCAATCTGGAACACACGGATATTACCATGGAAGTTGCCATCCGGGAGCTGCAGAATATTATTTCACCGGACAAGCCAAGGGAAATTACGCCTCAGCTTGTTATTGAAATTGTAGCAGAACATTTCAATATCTCCACAGACCAGATGATTTCCAAGAACCGCAGCAATGAAATTGCGAAACCCAGGCAGATTGCCATGTACTTATGTAAAAACATGACGGCTGCCCAGCTTGAAACCATCGGCACTCTTCTGGGGGGAAGAGATCACTCCACCATTATTCACGGCATTAAAAAAATTACGGAAGAATATCAGAATGATGAGAACTTCCATCAGACCATTGAAACCATCAAAAAGAAGATTAACCCTAATTAATGCTTCCATTCACATTTGTGGATAAGTTGTCCAAAAGCCTGTGAATGGAAGCGGATAAGCCGTACATTCATCCACGGCCGTCCATTTTACTTTATGGGATTCATTTTTTCCCTGAAATTTATACACAGCCTGTCCATACACCTTCAAGGTGAAATTCACAGGCTTATCCGGCAAAAAAAACGGCTCAAAGCACCTGAAATTCAGCCTTTGCATAATTATACACTTATAAACAGCCCCTATGACGATTAAGACGAATCTCTTATCATAAATTTATCTTTAAGCTCAGGAAGGAGTTACACACAATATGAAAATTATATGTTCCAGAACAAATCTCTTACATGGAGTCAATATTGTATCAAAAGCTGTTCCTTCCAGAACCACTATGGCGATTCTGGAATGCATTTTAATTGACGCTTCTACCAATGAAATAAAATTAACGGCAAATGATATGGAACTGGGAATAGAAACCAGAATAGAAGGAGAAATTGCAGAACGAGGCGTTATTGCACTGGATGCCAGAATTTTTCTGGAAATTGTGAGGAAACTTCCTGATAATGACGTAACCATTGAGACAGACTCCTCCTTTAAGACGGTAATCACCTGTGAAAAAGCCAAGTTTAATATTATCGGAAAATCAGGAGAAGATTTTTCCTATCTTCCTTACATAGAAAGAAATCAGCCTGTCATGCTTTCTCAGTTTACTCTGAAAGAAGTAATCAGACAGACCATATTTTCCATTTCAGACAGTGACAACAATAAGCTGATGACCGGAGAACTGTTTGAGATGAAGGAAAATCAGTTAAAGGTGGTGTCACTGGACGGACACCGTATTTCCATCCGTAAAATAGAACTGAAGGAGGCATATCCTGACTGCAAGGTAATTGTGCCGGGCAAGACACTTCAGGAAGTAAGTAAAATTGTGCCGGGAGACGCCAGCGAGTTCGTCAGTATTTTCTTTACGGAAAATCATATTGTTTTTGAATTTGATAAAACCACAGTGGTGTCCCGTCTGATTGAAGGAGAATATTTTAAGATAGACCAGATGCTGTCCTCCGATTATGAAACAAAAATTAAAATTAATAAACGGGAGCTTCTGGACTGCATTGACAGAGCTACCCTTCTGGTCAAAGAAGGCGATAAGAAACCAATCATTATGAATGTAACCGATGAAAATATGGAGCTGAAAATCAATTCCTTTATCGGTTCCATGAATGAAGATATAGATATTCAGAAAAGCGGAAAGGATATTCTGATTGGATTTAATCCCAGATTTTTTATTGATGCGCTGCGTGTCATTGATGAAGAAGAGGTTACCCTGTATATGGTAAATCCAAAGGCCCCCTGCTTTATCAAAGATGACAACGAAACTTTTATTTATCTGATTCTGCCGGTAAATTTTAATGCGGCAGCCAGTTAGAAAGGAACTGCACATGGAAGTAATAAAGTTAAAGGGTGATTATATAAAATTAGGGCAGGCGCTGAAAGCTGCAAATCTGGTGGATTCTGGTGTGGTTGCCAAGCTGGTTGTACAGGACGGCCTTGTAACGGTGAACGGAGAAGTGGAAGTTCAGCGGGGTAAAAAACTGGTGGATGGAGATGTTGTTTCCTTTGAAGGGGAGACAATCAAAATCGTAAAATGATTTTAAAATCTGTTGCTTTAAGCCATTTTCGCAATTACAGCGATTTATATATGGAATTTGACAGAGGAACCAATATACTGTACGGCGATAACGCACAGGGAAAAACCAATATTTTAGAATCCGTCTATGTGAGCGGAACCACCAGGTCTCATAAAGGAAGCAAAGACCGGGAACTCATACAGTTTGGTGAGGAAGAAGCTCATATCCGCACAGTTGTGGAACGGAAGGAAAAAGAATATCAGATAGACATGCATATCAAAAAGAGCCGTTCCAAGGGGATTGCCATCAATAAAATCCCCATTAAAAAGGCTGCGGAACTGTTCGGTATTCTGAATATCGTGTTTTTTTCTCCGGAGGATTTGAATATTATTAAGAATGGCCCTTCGGAGCGCAGGAAATTTCTGGATTTTGAGTTGTGTCAGCTTGACAGAATTTATCTGTATCATCTTACAAATTATAATAAAATATTAAATCAGAGAAATAAACTTTTAAAAGATATCAGTTTCCGGCCGGAGCTTAAGGATACCCTTCCGGTCTGGGATTTACAGTTAATTGATTACGGGAAAAAAATCATCGCTTCACGAAAAACTTTTGTGAACCGGTTAAATGAGATTGTTTATGATATACATAAGAAAATTTCCGGTGAAAAGGAAGAACTTTTTCTGAGCTATGAGCCGGATGTGGAAGAAAAACAGTTAGAGGAGGAATTGCTGAAAAACAGAGAAAGGGATTTGAAATTCGGTATGACTTCTGTGGGACCTCACAGAGATGATATGTGTTTTCTGATCCGGGATACTGACATCCGCAGATTTGGTTCTCAGGGACAGCAGCGGAGTTGTGCACTTTCTTTAAAACTCTCAGAAATAGAGCTGGTTAAAACCTCGGTTGGTGAAACACCTGTTCTGATTCTGGATGATGTGCTGTCGGAGCTGGACAGCAGCCGGCAGAATTTTCTTTTAAACAGTATTCATGATATTCAGACAATTATTACATGTACGGGGCTTGATGAGTTTGTGAAAAACAGATTTGAAATCAATAAGATTTTTAAAGTGGTAAATGGGACTGTAAAAGCTGAGAACAGTTTTTAGAAATTGGATGAAATTGGAGGAATCAGATGAGTACAAGTACAAATACCAATGCAGAATATGGAGCAGATCAGATTCAGATTCTGGAAGGACTGGAAGCAGTTCGCAAAAGACCCGGTATGTATATTGGAAGCACATCCCTGCGGGGGCTTCACCATCTTGTCTATGAGATTGTAGACAATTCGGTGGATGAAGCGCTGGCGGGGTATTGTGATACCATAGATGTAAGGATTCTGAAAGATAACTGTGTGCGGGTGACGGACAACGGCCGCGGAATTCCTGTGGGAATCAACCATAAGGCCGGGCTTCCTGCTGTGGAGGTTGTATTTACGGTGCTGCATGCCGGAGGAAAATTCGGCGGCGGAGGATATAAGGTATCCGGCGGTCTGCATGGAGTGGGAGCTTCCGTGGTAAATGCCCTTTCTAACTGGCTGGAAGTGGAGATTTTTTCAGAGGGAAAAATCTATAAACAGCGGTATGAAAAGGGAAAGAGCATGTATCCTTTGAAAGTGACCGGAAGGTGCAGCCCGGAAAAAACAGGCACACAGGTTACTTTTTCTCCTGACGGAAGTATTTTTGAAGATACGGTATTTGATTATGACACTTTAAAACAGCGTCTGCGGGAAATGGCGTTTCTCACAAAGGGTATCAGAATACGCCTGACTGACGAACGGGAAGGTCAGGAACAGGAAAAAGAATTCTACTACGAGGGCGGAATTAAAGAATTTGTCACTTACTTAAATCACAGCAAAGAATCTCTTTATGAAAATGTGATTTACTGTGAGGGGGAACGGGACGGAGTTTATGTGGAAGTTGCCATGCAGCATAACGATTCCTATAATGACGCTACTTACAGTTTTGTAAACAATATTACCACACCGGAAGGGGGCACTCACCTGGCAGGTTTTCGGAATGCATTGACGAAGACCTTTAATTCTTATGCAAAAGCCAATAAAATTTTAAAAGAAAATGAAACGGCCCTTTCCGGAGACGATATTCGGGAAGGCCTTACGGCCATTATCAGTGTAAAAATACAGGAACCTCAGTTTGAGGGGCAGACGAAACAGAAGCTGGGAAACAGTGAAGCACGGGGAGCAGTTGACGGCGTGGTCAGCGAACAGCTCACCTATTTTCTGGAACAGAATCCCATGGTGGCAAAGGTTATCTGCGAGAAATCTCTGCTGGCCCAGAGGGCCAGAGAAGCTGCCCGGAAAGCCAGGGATCTGACCAGAAGGAAAACGGCGCTGGAGAATACGTCTCTTCCGGGAAAACTGGCGGACTGTTCCGACAAAGATCCCAGAAACTGTGAAATCTTTATTGTGGAGGGAGATTCTGCGGGAGGTTCCGCCAAAACCGCCAGAAGCCGTGCCACTCAGGCTATTCTTCCTCTGCGGGGCAAGATTTTGAATGTGGAAAAGGCAAGGCTGGATAAAATCTACGGCAATGCGGAAATCAAGGCCATGATTACGGCCTTTGGAACAGGCATTCACGATGATTTTGATATTGAAAAACTCAGATATCACAAAATTATTATTATGACGGATGCGGACGTGGACGGCGCCCATATCAGCACATTGATGCTTACGTTTATGTATCGTTTTATGCCGGAATTGATCCGTCAGGGTTATGTATATCTGGCAAAGCCGCCGTTGTTTAAGATTGAAAAAAATAAAAAAATCTGGTATGCCTACGATGATGTGGAACTGGATCAGATTTTGCAGGAAATCGGAAGAGATGGAAATAACAAAATCCAGCGTTACAAAGGTCTTGGAGAGATGGATGCGGACCAGCTCTGGGAAACCACCATGGACCCGGAGACCAGAATTCTGGAAAGAGTAATGATTAACGATGAAACTGCTTCGGAAATAGATCTGACCTTTACCACACTGATGGGCGATAAAGTGGAGCCGAGGCGTGAATTTATTGAAGCCAACGCCAAATATGTGCAGAACCTGGATGTATAAAGGGTGTGTCATGGATGCATAATGGAGGGAAACAGATGGATGATAAAATATTCGACCGGATTGATGAGATTGACCTGAAAAAAACCATGGAGAAATCTTATATAGATTATGCCATGAGCGTTATTGCATCCCGTGCACTTCCGGATGTAAGGGACGGCCTGAAACCGGTGCAGCGGCGGATTCTTTATTCTATGATTGAACTGAATAACGGTCCTGACAAACCACACCGGAAATGCGCCCGTATCGTAGGTGATACCATGGGTAAATATCATCCCCATGGAGACAGCTCTATCTACGGCGCACTGGTAAATATGGCCCAGGAATGGTCTACCCGCTATATGCTGGTGGACGGACATGGAAATTTTGGTTCTGTGGACGGGGACGGAGCGGCTGCCATGCGTTATACGGAAGCACGCTTAAGTAAAATTTCCATGGAAATGCTGGCTGACATCAATAAAGATACCGTTGATTTTGGCCCCAACTTTGATGAGACAGAAAAAGAGCCTCTGGTACTTCCTTCCCGTTATCCAAACCTTTTAGTGAATGGAACCACAGGAATTGCAGTGGGTATGGCAACAAATATTCCGCCCCACAATCTGCGGGAAGTAATCGGGGCAGTGGTTAAAATCATAGATAACCGGATTGAGGAAGACCGGGAAACAGAAATAGAAGAAATTCTGAAAATTGTGAAAGGGCCGGATTTTCCTACCGGCGGTATGATACTTGGAACATCAGGAATTGACCAGGCTTACCGGACCGGCCGGGGCAAAATTAAAGTCCGTGCCATTTCTGATATTGAATCCATGGCCAACGGCAAGAACCGCATTGTGGTGACGGAGCTGCCCTATATGGTAAATAAGGCCAGACTGATTGAGAAAATTGCAGATCTGGTCCGTGATAAAAAAGTGGACGGCATTACAGATTTGCGGGATGAATCCAACCGGGAAGGTATGCGGATTTGTATCGAACTGCGCAGAGATGTGAACCCCAATGTGGTTTTAAATCAGCTTTACAAGCATACCCAGCTTCAGGATACTTTTGGGGTGATTATGCTTGCACTGGTAGATAATCAGCCGAAGGTTCTGAATTTAAGCGATATGCTTGGCTACTACCTGAAGCATCAGGAAGAGGTAGTGACCAGAAGGACAAAATATGAGCTGAACAAAGCAGAAGAACGGGCTCATATTTTACAGGGTCTTCTGACTGCTCTGGATCATATTGACGAAGTAATCAGTATTATCCGCAGCAGTGAAAACGTTCAGCTTGCAAAAGCTCGTCTGATCGAAAGATTTGCATTTTCAGACGCCCAGGCTCAGGCAATCGTGGATATGCGTCTGCGGGCTCTGACCGGTCTGGAACGGGGAAAACTGGAAGGGGAATATAATCAGTTAATGGATTTGATTCAGGAGTTAAAAGCAATTCTGGCAGATGAGAAAAAACTTCTGGGGGTAATCCGGAAAGAAATAATGGCTGTTTCTGACAAATTTGGAGACGACAGAAGGACTTCCATCGGGTTTGACGAATATGATATTTCCATGGAAGATCTGATTCCGGTGTCAAATACGGTGATTACCATGACGAAACTGGGATATATCAAGCGTATGAGCGTAGATAATTTCCGCAGTCAGAACCGCGGCGGCAAAGGCATTAAGGGGATGGAGACCATTGAGGATGATTACATAGAAGAACTGCTGATGACTACCACCCATCATTATCTGATGTTTTTTACCAATACCGGGAAAGTATATCGTATGAAAGCATATGAGATACCGGAGGCAGGGAGAACAGCCAGAGGAACGGCAATTATCAATCTGCTTTTGCTTCAGCCGGGGGAAAAGATTACGGCGGTGATTCCCATTCGGGAATATAAAAATGACCATTTTCTGTTTATGGCCACAAAGAATGGAATTGTGAAGAAAACGCCTGTTACGGATTATGCAAACGTCCGCAAAAAAGGTCTTGCTGCCATCAATCTGCGGGAAGAGGATGAACTGATTGAAGTAAAAATGACGGATAATACAAAGGATATGATACTTGTCACAAGGTTTGGCCAGTGTATCCGATTCCATGAGACAGATGTAAGAAGTACCGGAAGGACTTCCATGGGTGTTATCGGCATGAATCTGTCCGACCGGGATGAAGTGGTGGGAATGCAGATGAATACCCAGGGAGAATATCTGCTGATCGCCTCTGAAAAAGGTCTTGGAAAACTCACCAGAATGGAAGAATTTACTCCTCAGAACCGCGGCGGCAAAGGGGTAAAATGCTATAAAATTACGGAAAAAACCGGTAACATCGTAGGCGTAAAGGCAGTCAACCAGGAAAATGAGATTATGATGATTACCACAGAGGGAATTATTATCCGTATGAAGGTAGAAGGAATTTCTGTTCTGGGGCGTGTAACTTCCGGTGTGAAGCTGATGAATCTGTCAGAGGACATTACAGTTGCAAGTATTGCAAAAGTCCGGGAGGATCAGTCTCTGATGGAAAATACGGAAGAGGAAGAACTTCTGACGGAGGAAGAAGAACAGCTCAGTGCTGCCAGGGCAGAGGAAGCTGCCCGGAAAATGATTTCTCCGGCAGAAAGTGCAAAGAGGGACGAAGCATTGCTGCAGGAACTGCTGGAGCGGGCAGAAGCTGACCAGGATGAAGATATGGAAGAATAGAAAACATATTGTGTCGGGCTGAATGATTATATACATTCAATTGCCTGTGATTATATAACAGGAAAGGAAAGATAGCATGGGTCTGGCAGAATCCGAACGCAGGAAAGATGAAAAAATAAACGGCATTATTTATGATATGTCTCCGTTGCCCGGATACAGGCATTGTATTGTGAATGGCAATATATACAGAATCATAGGAAATGGTCTGAAAAACAGCATGTGTTTTGCATCCATGGAAAATCTGGATTTTAAATATCATCCGGAAGAAAACGACGATTATGTATGTCCGGACATTATGATTGTCTGCGACCGAAAACATTTAAAAGGCAGTGCATACGGCGGAACTCCCCGATTTATTGCTGAAACTTTAAGTAATGCAACAGCAAAAAGAGACAGGACAGAGAAAAAAGACATTTACGAAAAAGCAGGAGTAGAGGAGTATTGGATCGTATCTCCGCAGGGTTCCGTGGAAATCTATTATCTGGAATCAGGAAAATATATTCTGGAGCAGAATTACATGCTCCAGAATGATAAAGAAGATGAAGGTTATAATGGAGAAACAGAGATTTGTCTGAAAGTATTTCCTCAGATAAAAATGACCCTTGGAGAAATTTTTGAAGGGCTGGATTAGTAACAGGGTAGTATTTTACAACAAATCCGATATTCTGAGATTCAGATTTGGAAATATCCCCACAGAAATTTCGTCTTCAAAGGAAAAAAGTTCAGAATTTTCTTCTGAGCCAAAAGAGTAAACCTGTACCATACCTTTTACCGGATTTACAATCCAGTATTCCCGGACGCCTGCAGTACGGTATTTGAAAAGTTTTATCAGGTAGTCTGTGCGGGTACTGCCTGGCGATACAATTTCAATGATCCAGTCGGGCGCTCCTTCACAGCCCCGGCTGGATAGTTTATTCCTGTCACATATAACAGAAAGATCCGGTTCTACCCAGGTGTTGTCATCTGAATTTAAATTTACGGCAAAGGGGGCCGGAATCACTTCACAGGAGCCGTTGTTGGTTTTAATATGGTGAAAAATGGAATAGTGGAGCACACTGACCAGTTTCTGGTGGATAAAGTTCGGCGGAGCCATATCGAAAAGCTGACCGTCAATCAGTTCTGCTTTCTGTCCTTCCGGCAGATTCCAGTAGTCTTCTGATGTATAAATCTGTTTTTGAGGGAATGGCATAAAATCACGTCCTTTCCTGTCCCTTTAGATTAAAAATTCAGCAAATCTGAGATTTCAGAGAAGTTGATAGGTAAATCATCATAAATATTGACTTTGATTGTGGAATCAAAAGAATACTGGACATTGAGTATGTTTTCTTCAAAATAATTGACGGTTACTGTTTTGCGGCGCGGGTCTGTAATCCAGTATTCCCGGATTCCGGCATTTTTATAATAATACAGCTTACGGATGTAATCGTCTGCAGGATTACCGGGAAAAACAATTTCAATGATAAAATCAGGGGCTCCATTGCAGCGTTTTCCGTCCAGCTTATTTTTATCACATATAATCATAAGGTCGGGCTGAACAATGGTAAGAGGACTGTCGGACAGTTTTACGTCAAATGGAACATGAAATACCCTGCAGGGGCTTTTTTTACATTTCATATAGGAATTCAGTATGGTCGTCAGTTCTGTGGAAATTGTCTGGTGCTCCTGGGAGGGGACTGCCATGTGGTAAATCTGTCCGTCGAAGGCTTCCGCCCTTATATTTTCCGGAAGGGATTCATATTCTTCCAGCGTAATAGTGGAAAGGTTGGATTGTAATGCCTGCATGGATAACACTTCCTTTTTGATTTATTGTAAACAGTTTACCATAATGAATTTGAATTATCCATGAAAAGTTGTTATAATTATATTGTAATGTGGCAGATAACCAACGGATATCAAAGAAAGAATAGAATCATCAGATATGAAAAGAATGTAAATTCTGTTGAATGTTAAAAAGATTTACATTCTTTTTTGTAAATATAGTAGAATTTATTCGGATTTTTAATTATAATCAATATAATAATTTGAATGAAAAGCAGGAATTTTCCCCGGATATTATTCGGAATTAACAGTATCTATGAAGAAGGGAAAATTCCTGAGATAATAAGGGCAATACATAGATAAAAAAATTAAGTTAATTATTTTTATTACGAAAAAAGGAGTGTGTTATGAGATGAAAAAGACAAAGGAAAATTTCCAGGAAAAACCACTGAAGCCCAAACGGCACCCGATCCGGCAGAAACTGCTGTCATGCCTGTTGTCTGTGTGTCTTCTGCTGGTTTCTCTGCCGGTGGAATTTTACGGTTCTGAAGTTCAGGCGGAAGAAATGGTACAGGAAATCATGTCTTTTTCAGAATTGCCGGAGGAAGTGCAGAATCAGACAGCAGATAAGGGAACAGCCCAGGAAAGCCTGAGCCTTCCGGATACCCTGTGGGCAGTCTGTGTATTTACAGAATCAGAACCGGTGATGTTAGAACATATTACATGGCAAAGTGCTCCGGCATACGATAGAGATACGGAAGGCACTTATGTTTTCACACCTGTGCTACCGGAATCTTTCGTATTGGCAGAAGGGGCAGTTCTTCCAGAAATAAATGTAACAGTGGCAGGAACCAGTGATATGCTTCCGGAAAAAGAAACAGTTCAGACCCTGGAGGAACCGGAAGAAATCCTGATGGAAGGAAGCAAATCAGACCGGGATTTTGCGGAAGATATGGATTTGCAGACAGATAGAATACCGAAAAACAGAATTGCAGCGATTGTAGAGGGGGAAGATGCGGGAGAAGAGGGAGAAGAGCCGGCATGCGGGGTAATTACACAGGATACGGTGTGGAAAACAGGAAGTCTTGGAAGCGGTACGGTTACTTTAGAGAATAATGCAACGCTGACCATAAACGGACAGATAAATCTTGATGGAGATGTAAGAATCAATGGAGAAGGAATTATCAGAAGAGGAACTGGAACTGCTGGTTTTTATATCAGTAATGATCATGAATTAATCGTAGATGGGGCAATTATCATGGAAGGAGACGGGATTCCCGCTACAAAACCATTTATGGAGGTTTCATGGGGATATCTGCATCTTAATGGATGTGTTATTCAAAATGTGAATTTTGCAGAAGATGAACAATTCACAGGTGTTATTTATATAAAGTTTGACTCTGAAGATATTAGGGCAAAAGGAAGACTTGATAATGTTTCAATCAAAAATTGTACTTCAAATGCCTGGGGCGGAGCAATTTGTAATAATGGAAATCTGATTATTAATGGAGGAACTTATGAAAATAATACATCAGATAAATATGGGGGTTTTATTATTAATGGAGGAACTTTGACCATTAATGGAGGAACTTTCAGCGGAAATAAAGCAAAACAGGGAGGTTGTATTTATTCCGATGTTAATGGTAGTGTAACCATAACAGATGGAACTTTTACCAGGAATAAAACAGGAAACGTATATAAGGGAAGAGCCGGAGGTTGTATTTATTCTGCGGGAGATTTTATCATAGAAGGAGGAATTTTCAGCGAAAATGTAATAGAATCTGAAAATAGTAATTTTTCAGAACAGGGAGGTTGTATTTATTCAGAAAAAAATTTAACCATAACAGGAGGAACTTTCAGCGGAAATAAAGCAGAACAGGGAGGTTGTATTTATTCAGAAGGAAATTTAACCATAACAGGAGGAATCTTTACAGATAATAAGGCTCAAAGTGATAATGAAATTTTAATTACCCAGGGCGGCTGTATTTATTCTGAAAATATTTTAACGGTGTCCGGAGGGACTTTTTCTGATAATACAGCCAGATATGGAGGTTGTATCTATGGCGTTAATTCTGCAGGAATCATAACAGGAGGAACCTTTACGGATAACTCAGCAGAAACGGGGGGTGCAGTCTACTCTGACAATAATTTAGAAGTAACAGGAGGAATATTTAACAACAATATTTCAGAAAGAGCAGGCGGCGCCATTTATTCTGACGGAAATAAAGGAAAATTTTATCTGGAAGGAGATGTGGAATTTCAGGGGATTGATAATTCTCCCACTTCCTATACGGACAGTGTATACTCCATGTATCTGAATTCTGTTATATACAGCAGAGAGAAATGGCTTCATCCTGTTAAGGTTTTTGTGGGTGATGCAGAAAAAAGAGGCGCTATTTTTAAAGGAGAAGGAGAATATCAGATACAAAAGGAAGATGTGGAAAATATTCGTGTCTATGATATGAAGACAGAAAAAAAATGGTACAATGAACTGAGAAAAAATTATGTATATATCACCCTTATAAACCCAGGTACTTACAACATCTTTTACAACAGCAACGGGGCCCAGGGCACGCCCGTAACCGACAGCACGGATTATAAGACCGGTGAAAAAATTACCGTAAAAGAATCCACAGGCCTGAGCATTGCAGGACAGACCTTCAAGGAGTGGAATACCCAGGAGGACGGGAAAGGAACCGCTTATGCCCCAGGGGATGAAATCACCGTGGGGGAAGAAAATATCACACTGTATGCTATTTTTGAAGAAGAAGCAAAGGATACCTTCACCGCCCGTTTTTATTCCGGAAAGGCAGGAAAATATACGGATCAGGAGGCTCCGGACGGAACACTGGAAGCCCCGGAGCCGGAAGCGCTGGGGGATGGGTGGACGATGCTGGGCTGGAACCGGAAACAGGATGATTTTGAGAAAAACAGCATTGCCCCAGGGGATACCATTACCCTGACAGATACCCTGACGGAATTTTACGGGGTATATCAGAAGGAAATCACCCTGACCTGTGAAACGGACGGGGAGGAGAAGGTGCCGGGGCCGGAACAGAAAACCTGCTATGCCAGCGTACATAACGAAATAAAAGTAAAAGGCGCGGTTTTTACCGTGAAAGCCGGCCCTGTCCGGAAGGGATATAAGTTCCTGGGATGGAATACCCAGGAGGACGGGAAAGGGGCATATTATCAGGAAGGAGAATTATTAACAACACAGGAAAATACAGTTTTATATGCCTGTTATGAAAAAGAAGACAGCGGCACGAAGACCCTGATTGCGGATTTCTATTCCGGAAGCGGGGGAGGAAAAGAAAGCAGGACAGTGGAAGTGAATGGTTCCGGGCAGGAGGGAACCATCCATACGCCAAAACTGCAGGAAATGACCGGATGGACGTCTCTGGGATGGAGCTATTCGGATTCCGAATATAAGGGAACCACGGGAGAAGATACGGATATTAAAATAGCAGAACATATATCCCTTTATGGTGTTTATAAGAAAGACATTACCCTGACCTATGATGGAAACGGGAGCGCTGATGTACCGGAGCCGGAGATGAAATCCCGGTATGCCAATGTTCATGGAACCATCAGTTATCAGGATGCGGAATTTATTATTGAAGCTGAATCCACCCGTGAAGGCTGTCGTTTTGTGGGATGGAATACTCAGGCAGATGGAAAAGGAACAGGTTATGAAAAGGGAGACGTGGTCAGTCCGGAAGAGAATATGACGCTCTATGCCATCTGGGAAGAAGATCCTGAAGTAGTGGATTATCAGGTAGAATATTACTGCCAGAACCTTACAGGAGAAGATTATACCAGAATAGATAATGACACAAAACATCTGGCGGACAGAGTGGGAACAGAAGTGGAGGCCAGACAGAAAAAATATACCGGATATACACTGAATCTGAACCATCCTTCCGGAAAACCGAAGGGGAAAGTGGAGCAGGACGGAAGCCTTGTGCTGAAACTTTACTATGACAGAAATATCTATGAAGTGGAATTTAATCTGAACGGAGGATATGGAACCACACCTGATACACAGAAAGTACGTTACGGAGGGAAAATGGAACAGGTGGCGGACCCTGTTAAATCAGGATATAACTTCAAGGGCTGGTATATGTATGACAAGGGACTGGAGGTTGGGCTGTGGGATTTCGAAAGTCCGGTGGAAAACAATACGGGGATGCTGAAAACCACTCTGTATGCAAAATGGGCAGACGAGACAGCTCCGGTTATGGGAGAAGCCTCTTTCAGTAAATCACACAAAAATCTGATGGAATGGCTGATTCAGAAAAAAAGCCTTGTGATTACAGTTCCGGTAAGGGAAGAAGGAAGCGGCCTTGCCAGAGCAGAATATCTGCTGATAGCAGAAGATGGAACGGAAAAGGATGATACGGCGCAGATCACAGAGACCGGTGAACTTGCCGGACAGATGACCCCATACGGAAGTTCTGCTTCTGTTATCCGGGCGGTACAGGGAGAGGCGGAACGCGGCAGTTATGAAGCCAGAATTGTGATAGACGAAGAATTCAAAGGAAAAGTATATCTGACCTGTACGGATAATGCAGGAAACATATCATCGCAGAAAATGCTGACAGCCGAAGACGGAGGCGTTATACTGGAAGATAATGCTCCGAAAATCAGTTTTTCCGGTACGAAGGAAACTACGGGAGGAAAACCTCTGAATATTGAAGTACAGGTAAAAGATAATACGGATGACAATGTGACAGGAGGAATTTCCGGTATCTGCTATCAGACAGACAAAGGAAAAAAAATCACCCTGCCGGAAGAGGAATTTTCAGAAGAGCTGGTGGAATCCTGTGAGTTTACCGTAAAGATTTCCGGAGAAGGGAAACATACCCTTCGGGTGGAAGCGGAGGATCATGCGGGAAATAAGAGCAGGGCAGAGATTTCCCTTAAAATAAACGGGGAAAAGAATATCCCTGCAGAGGTGCCGGGCAGCTCCGGAACAGGAGGTACAGGAAAACCGGGAAATCCCCTGGGAGGAGAACCGAAAACCGGGGACAGCACACAGATACAGATCTGTGCCACCCTTGCCATGATAGCAGGATTCGGTTATCTGCTGCTGTACTTTGAGGGAGAGAACGGAATCACAGAGCAGGAGAAAGAAGAGATTGTTTACCGAATTGTGGAATGGGCAAAACAGGGAGGAAAAATACGAAGGCTCCTGGGAGTGGCAGTAATCTTCCTGTTCCTGGCATATTACCACAGTATGGGAAAGAGTGTAACGGTAGAATGGAGAGAAGTATGCGTGGAAAAAGCAGGAAGAAATTCCGGTTTCTGAGAATGCTGCTTCTTCTGATTATGATAGTATGCCTGATCCCGGTGGGACAGGCATACTATCTGTCTTTCAGCCATGAAAAAAAGCAGGAAGAATTAAGAAATTTACTGGAAACTGGCAAACAGAAAGAATCAGAAGAACAGCAGAATGTTTCAGGAAAAATACAGAGCAGATTTACAGAACTTTACAGCAGGAATCAGGATCTGGCCGGATGGCTTGCCATAGAAGGGACAGATATTGACTATCCAGTTATGCAGTGTGAAGATGATGAATATTATCTCAATCACAATTTTCAGAAGGAAAAAGATAAATATGGCTGTCTGTATGTGAGAAGTATTGCGGACCTTAATACGCCGGGAACAAATTTTATTATTTACGGTCATAATATGCGGGATGGTTCCATGTTTGGAAAACTGAATGAATATGAAAATGAAGATTTTTACCGGAAACATGAAAGAATTTCCTTTGATACTCTGTATGAAGGAAACACTTACGAAATTCTTTCCGTATTTTCCACCCGGATTCAGGAAGAAAGTGAATTTAAGTATTATGAATTTTATCAGGCAGAAACAGAACAGGAATTTCTGGATTTCTATGAGAATATAAAGAAACGCTCTCTCTATGATACGAAAGTAACAGCAGAATTCGGCGATACATTTCTTACATTGTCCACCTGTTTTGGTTCTGAAGAAGATGAAAGATTTGTGGTGGTTGCTAAAAAAATTGTTAAAATCAGATAAAACTGTGATAATTTTGCATTTGTTTATGGTTAATTTTATGGTATAATGGGAAAAGAAAAAGTAAGGAAGGTGCAGAAGATGGAGGAAAAAAACAGAAACGGTGAAAGAGTAAAAGCTCTCAGAGGAGTAAAAGGAAAACTGCTGCTTGCAATTATTCCATGTGTGACCCTTGCAATTATTTTAATTATCATATTTTCTTACACCTTTTCCAAAAAAATAATTACCAGCAGAGCCAAAGAACAGATTACAGCGGAATCCAGAACAGAGACAGGGGAAATAGAGACCTGGTCTGCTGAGATTCTTTCCACGCTGAAAATGATTCAGCATGATCTGAATACCATGAATATGGATGAAGAAACGAAAAAATCTTACCTTCAGTCTCTTGTGGGAATGAATGAGAATTTTCCCACAGGTGTTTATATCGGTGATGACCAGGGAAATTACCTGGATATGTCAGGCTGGGAACCAGGGGATGATTTTGTGGTAACAGAGAGAGACTGGTATCAGGAAGGACTGAATCACGAAGAATTTACATATGGAAAGCCGTACCCTGACGCAGAAAGCGGAGAATATATTGTCAGTGCCACCACAATGTTAGAAGAAGCAGGAGGAGTGAAAACAGTTGCGGCGGCAGATGTATTCCTGAACAGTGTTTCTGAGAAAATTTCAGAAATTAGAGTAATGGGGAAAGGTTCTTCTTTTCTGGTGGAAAAAAACACAAAAGAAATTCTGGCCCATCAGAATAAAGATCTGATTGGAAGTATTATCACAGAGCAGGACAATGATTTTCTGAAAAAGGTTGCGGAAAAGATAGACAACAATCATCCCGATGCAGAACTGATTAAAGTGGAGAAGGATAATTATTTCGTGGTAACAGAGCCTGTGGACGGAACGGACTGGGTATTGATTTCCGCCATCAGAGAAAAAGATATTTTAGGGGATCTATACAGCCTTCAGGAGAGAATGATTTTCATTCTTGTTCTGGCAGTTCTGGTTATTACTCTGGTTGTAATTCGTATTGTCCATGTGATAATTCTGCCTATCCGAAACCTGACTGAAAATATCGGTAAAATTACAGACGGAGATTTTACTGTGGAAATTGAATCGAGAGGGCAGGATGAAATTTCAAAAATGGGAAATGGAATGCAGAATTTCATTGAAGCCATGCGTAAAACCATCGGAGAAATTTTCAGTATTTCCAGCCAGTTAAATGAACAGGCGGAAATGAGCAGCGCAGCTTCCGAGACTCTTTACGATTCAGCCGCCACACAGTCTGATTCTATGCAGGAATTGAAAAATACCGTGGAAGAACTGGCAAAATCAGTAACAGAAGTGGCAGAAAATGCGACTTCTCTGGCAGTGGTAGTATCAAAAACCGGAGAAAACGGCGCAAATGCCAGAACTAAGATGGAAGAAACCGTCCGTATATCGAAAAAGGGAAGAGACGATATGGGACAGGTAAAACGTGCAATGGAAGTGATTCAGGATTCTGTGAGACAGCTGGAAGAATCCGTAGGAAAAGTAGGCGGTTCCACAGAAGAAATCCGAAAATTTGTGGATATTATCGGAGATATTGCCTCTCAGACAAATCTTCTGTCTTTGAATGCTGCAATTGAAGCGGCCAGAGCGGGAGAAGCAGGAAAGGGATTTGCTGTAGTGGCAGAAGAAATCCGTAATCTTGCAGAAACCAGCGCGGAGTCTGTCAGCCAGATTTCAAATATTACTTCTGAAATCAACAATCTGGTGGAAGATGCTGTGGAAAAAACAAAAATCAGTACGGGAAATATCAATGAGAGCAGTGATCTGATTATGAATGCTTCAGGAACTTTCCAGAAAATTTATGAAACAGTGGGAACTGCCAATGAGATGGTTCAGCAGATTATTGAAAATGTGGAAACAGTAGATGAAGTGGCAGCTTCTGTGGCTGCGATTACAGAACAGCAGTCTGCCTGTGCAGAAGAAATTCTTGCGACTTCAGAAAACCTTGCCCTTGAAGCTGTCAGTGTAACGGACAACAGCGGAAGTGTGGCTCAGTCTGCCCAGAGTGTGGCGGTAAATGCAGAAAAACTGGCCGGTGAAATGAAACGGTTTAAAGTCTGATATCTGGAATGCAGTCCACAGCAGAGTACCCGTTTGAACAGTAATGTGTCGATAAAGTAACTCTGCTGTGATTTTTTCTCTTATAGAAAAGACCTTGTCACGCTAATGCGTGAAAGTATCTTTCCTATAAGAGAAAAATAATATGCGCACTCGTGCAACAGGTATTAGTCGCTAAAGCGACTGCACTCGGCGC
>OFHA01000508.1_pt1 | contig 33852 bp, 46 predicted proteins | sample 1521891 | NCBI WGS metagenome assembly OFHA01 (sample SAMEA3504089, study PRJEB24116) | mouse gut metagenome | biome: mouse gut; feature: mouse-associated habitat; material: faeces | place: Denmark | collected 2011
TTATATAGAGATAAGAAAACTCCCAACAAAAAAGTGGGAGTTTTTCAGTGCCCTCTATTTTTCAGTACTTTCAGGCATTTAAGCACAGTCTTTTTTGACGGATTTTTCACTTTTTCTTATTTTATCCCTCATAACGCCTGCTAATTTCCTATAATGAATATCAGTGAAAAGTATTTCATTACAGTCCATGTTCATCTGTACGTTTTTTAATGTCAGATGGTTGTATTTATCAACTGATATATCAAGCAAACATAACTCCGCCAATATTTTTATATCTTCGTCAAAATATCTTCTGTCTATGTCAGCAAGTTTACATAATGCCGATTTTGTAATACGGTTATTTTTATTATGAATAATACTAATGGCATCTATGTCACATTTCCGGCATATATAAGCCAACACCAGCATTAATCTCCTGCAATCCGTACACCGTTCTGTTTTTGTAGGGATTGACTTTTTGATCCATTGAATGTCTTCCTTATATAAAGTTACTTCTCTGTCCACATTCTTTTCATTCTCAAATTCCCATATCTGGAAATTCTTCTCCCTATATTCTTTCAAATCTTCCAAATGTTTTTTCGCCTTCCCGCCTCTTTTAAGCAGCCTGTCCATATCTGAATTACTAAGATATGAAAAATTACATTTAGAACGCTCAATAAGTTGTTCACCAAAACAGCCCCACAAAACAGTCTTATCATTGTATTTCTCCATGAATTTCTTATCCGAATAATAAATTGTGATGAGCATATCAAGCAATTCAGCTTCGTCACGGACTATGGCGAGCAGTTCAGCTTTTGCATATTCATACAATAAATCATAATTTTTGTTATATTCTTGTACACTGTCATTTGTGTCTTCTGTATTACAATATTTTGCGTTATTAATCTCATAGAGCCATTCCTGCATTTCTATTAGTTTATCCCTGACTTTCTTATATCTGTAGCTTGTAATATCTGGAAGGGATGCTATTAATCTCTCCCAATGGAATTCTTCTTCAATATTAATATCCATATCAATACTGCCAATCTGCCCTTCCATATGATGGCATATCCGGTTCATTGTACAGTCCGTATTGTCAAACAACTCCGTTTCAATATCACTGCCTACCAACTCCCCAACTGCTTTCAGTTCCTTTTCCTGGCTTCTTTTCTTCTTGCCGGAACGCAGGTATTTCATAAAATACGGTTTTTGGTGTTTCTTTAACAGCATAAGGATGCATTTCGGGATATCCGCTTCTTCCCCATGTTTTGCGTAGTCAATCGTAATTGATCCTACGATGCTCATAACCTTTATAAAATCCTGCACTTCCCCGGAACCTCCCACCGACCATAAAACCGAGATCGGGTTAATTACATTGCCGATATTGTTTTTATAGCCCTTATAATCGCACTCTATGGTTTCATCCATGTTACTTACAACAATATTATTTTTCTTCTTTCCCTTTACATATGGATATTCCGTCTTTTCATGGTAGATTGTATTGGAAAACTGTTTTATTGCCGCTTCGCAGATAACCGGACTGTCCACTGTAAGTACATGATCCCCATCAAAATCTGCGCTGTTAGCCTTTAATGCAACCGTATTCCCAAACACACCAATGACAATACCCGTTTTCTGGTATACAAACCATTTTTCCATTGCCCCACTCGTCACAACTTGTACTGGTGAATGTTCCTGCGCAATATGCGGTGATCTTATGATATCAACCCAAGGCGTACCTTCTAAATGATGGTTCCAGTAATTAGAATAAATCTGGTTATATTTCAATAACCCTGTAACCGGAAGCCCGAATATATGCTGCATCAGCGCAAACAGATCCGGCGTTAATGTCTGGTAGTTCCCTTTCACTGTAATTTTACCTACGTAAGCCCTCTCTTTTGCAGATTTCAAGTCCTGTTTCATCTTCTTTTTAATAAATCCATCATTAAAAAGTGAATGGTTATAATACATTGCATAGTAATAAGGCGGATATTCTAACCACTCAATATCGTCTTCTTTGTCATCCTCACTGCATACCCCTCTGAATTTTAAAAATCCTTCCACACTTTTACATGCAGCAACATAATTTTTTACTGTTGGATTACATAACCTTTTTATGCCATCCTCTGAAAAAGTTAATGTCTGCAACGGCTGGTATGCCATCACGGTAGCGTCTTCCAATTCTGAAAAAGCCACATCATACTCCGATATATTGAATGTCCGTTTATATCCATGCACTTCCCTGTCAAATTCTTTGCGCCACGCTTCCACAGACTCATAAATGTCATGGAATTTAAACTGGCTTTTTGTTAAAATACAGTCAATCTTATCTGTAAACAAATCCCATTCTTTACCATTAATATCAATGATCTTACTGACATTATAAGTTTTTGCAAACTCCTCTATCGGCATTGTATACAGTTTCCCTTTTAAACATGGGATACATCGGAATTGGAATGATGCCGGGATATAATCTAAATTTAGTTCTTTGCTCCATTCTTCTGCTTTTTTTACTGTAACAATGCCCGCACCATCAAATAAGTTTGTAGGAATCCTTTTTACTTTGTCATATAACACACTGAACTTACGCTGAATATTGCCTTTTTTATCCCATGTGTCAACCTCCCTGACAACATCGACTTTCGCTTTCATCAATATTTCCTTATCATCCACAACAACAATATTAGGCATTGACACTGGGATACTGTCTGTAGCGGCAAGCCCAATATAGGAATTCCATTTTGACATGAATTTATATTCTATGTTGGGATCAATACCACATAGCAAAATATCCATTGCTTTATCCCATATGTTTTCGGCCACTAACATTGCTTTCTGTGTCCTGCTATGGCTGGATGACACAATAATCCGTTTATACTTTTTTCCATTATATGTAATGATGCCTTTAGATGCTTTCATCTTGTCCCTATATTTTGTATACGATCTCCCAACTTTCAGGGACAGCATATTTCCGACATAATCCCTGTTTATCCTGCTTCCTTTTGTCTTTCTTTTTGATACTTCATCTTCTTTTGACAGGAAACGGATGATACGGATCAGTTCTGATTCTGCTGTGAGTATCATATGCTTTCTTTTATCATGACTTATTTTGCGTGTCACTGCTTTATCATATTTTTTCTTATCATCTTCACTTAAATCATCCCTGTTGATAACATTTCCGTCTTTATCAATAATGTCTGGAAGAAATTCGTACTCATTATTTTCATCCAGTTCTTTCATTTCTACCCTATTGATATATACCAATGGCGCTTTCTTTGGTTTTTTATCCTCAATCTGTTTCCTGTTCTTATTCATAATCAATTCCCTCCACAATCCAAAAAATCATCCTCAACAACAACGCTTACACTTATATATTCTCTTTTTCTCCAACCAAAAATCCCACATCTTAACGCATAATCCATATAACCAGGATCAGCCAGCCAGAACCATAAATTTTAAAAGTTTCGGTAGTTTATGGCTCCGACGGCTTGTCCCATTTGGGCTTGCCCTACATATTAATTATTCTGCATATTTTCTAATGTAAAAGGATCCTTTATACATAATCAATCCTGCCTTTACGCCTGCCTTTGTTATAAAGCACTGTAAATGTCTTTAAGTATTTCCTGTCCGGCTCTAACTCATTTTTATAATTTTCAAACAGCTCCCTGACTGAATTCGGGGTTTTCTCAGACAGCTTCTTAATCAGGTTCCTGTCGTCAATCTCATCCGCATATTTTGAATAGAATGTGGACAGCCCTGTCAGGATATCCCCACATGTGGCATTCTTCCTCTGCGCTTTTGTCCCATCCAGCCATGACTTGCTGATGACATTGCAGAACCGCTTAAACACCTCTAAATCAGTATTGTCATAAATTTCACGGATAGTTTTATATGCCTGGACATCTGTAAACAGCCTGATGCCACAATCCATTAGCGCATCTGCCAGTCCGCAAATCTTTTTATCTTTTCCTATAAATTTGCTCTTAACCTTCTGAAACTCCCTCAATGGCGTCTTACCGTCATCCTGAGTTCCGAACAGCATCGCTTCATCTTCCAGTGTTGTATTTGTAAGGATTAAACATGGAATCATGGGTGTGGATATCTCCCCATTTTTATACAGCGTCCTTACACTTGACACCCTCGCCTGCCCGTCCACATTATATCTTCCCCCTTATGGAACATCTTGGCTGTGAGCTCTTTTCTGTAGGTTTTACATGTTTTTGTCCCTTCTTTTGGCTTCTGTTTCTGTTTCGCCTGCTCCACATAAGAATAAGAGCTTTTCTTGCCAGATTGTATGAGCGGTTTTTCTTCTTCCGGGATTTCAACAATGTCAATATTCCTCGCAAATTCCTCCGCTGCTGATACGCTCCTATTATTCAGCACCCCACGGATAAGCTCTGCATCTTTCCCACGGCCGGATTTCCTCAGTTCGTCAATTTTATTGACAGCCGTAATTGCGCGGTCTACTTCATGCCCAGAACGCAAGCCTACCTTTTTTGCAACAAAATCCCTTGCTTTTCCTTTTTCAGAGGGGTGTGCCGAATTCGGCACAGGGCTACTTTTTGTATACTGATTAACTCCAGATTTCATCCTTTTTTCAGCAAGTTTGGTTTCGACTTCCTTTAAAGTCCTCGCTTCCTTCGCCTTCTGTTCCACTGTCTTTTCCCTTTGGTAGTTGTCCAGCACAATAAATTCTATTTCTTCCTCTGGCGTATCGAAATCAACAATTTTGGCATTGACTGTTTCAATTCCCAGCTTGATGCAAGCCTTTAAGCGCCTATGCCCTGCCAATACAACGCCTTTTGAATTAACTGTCATTGTATGTACGCGCCCACTCTTTTTAATTTTCTCCACCAAATCAGAAACATCTTCATTGGCTCCGTATATTTCTTCATTCTTTGGGTGCGGCTTTAAACCCGCAACTTTCATTTCCATAGTATTCATATTAAAATTCATCAATAATATTCAATAATAAAACTTACATAGCATACTTCTCTTTTTAAATCATGTGTATATCGCAAAATAACATTTCTTATCACCATCTAAAAAGCACTTATTTCCTAATTTTGCGTAAAAAAATAACACCAAACCAATCCCAAATTTGAAACTGCTTCAATATCACAAAAAATTTCAATATTTACTTCCCTGTTTCTAAATGAATTTTTACCTACCTATGCTTTCTATATCCATCAAACCAGAATGTAAGTTCTGAATGTATGTTCCAATCATATGTTCTATATTATACCTATTGCCCAAGGATGTCAATAGGATACTGGCAGAAAAGTAATGGCATTTAGGCAAAAATACCAGCCACCGTTTTTATTTTTGATGGCTGGTAAAGTAGCTTCTTTCTAACATTGTTATCACTTCTTCTAATTCAATTTTATTCTTTACATAAGCATCAATAGAATCAAATTTAGCCAATATGTTTATAATTTCACCGATATCTTTTATATTAGCTTGATCCTCAATAAAATTATTAGGAAAAATATCTGGGAAAATACTAATATATGCCATGGTTTCTGCTATTGCAAATAATTCATTACGCATAAACTCCAAAATGCCTGGTGAGGATTCTTGTGCAAATTTGAAATTTTCAGCCATAGTCACTATATAAATATTATCATCAACAATCTTCCGATTTTTATGAAGAAGATCATAGTATATGACAAGCTCTTTTTTCTTAGTTAAAAACTCATCCAAGTAATAAAACAATTTGTACTCTTGATTTTCTTCTATTTCATATAAATTAGTCAAATTCATTTTCTTGGTTATTATACACCTATGGACTAAATGTACAAATTCATGTATCGCTTTCCTTATTGATGATTCTAAAGATAATTCCTTTTTCAATAATATATATGCTTTCCTATTTATATTTTGTGGCATTATAATCGTAGCATCAATATTATCAAATTGATCTCTACATTGTCTTATCTTTTCTCTCTGATATTCTGTCTCTATTAAATACACAAAGCATTCATAAAATTCATTGTTTTCTATGACCTCTATTCCATCACAAAAATCAGCTATAAAAGCATCGAATCCATAGCGTTTTATCATTACATTTAATAAAATAATTACTTCCTGATCCACAATTCCACCCCTATTAAAATAATGCTAAACTCCACCAACAGAGCTATTCATTAGCCAATGTTACACTAATGCTTCCAACCCCATTACCCACTCATACAAGGCTTTCATGGAATCTACAATTTCCTGAATCAAACCATATGTATCCGATTCACTGGCATATTCTTTCTCAATACACTTATTTTCCTTGTCATAAGCAAATCCTTCTGGAAGTGCTGGAAAAGAGTAATATTCTTTAAATTTGATATAACAATATTTTGCATTATCCCTATCAAATGCTTTATATCTGCCATTTTCATATCTTATGTCTTGCAAGTCAAAAAACAGAAGACATTCAAAATCCTCCTTATTTTCCGCGCGGAATTCATTAATGTTAGCAAAAGCATGTCCACTGCAACTAAAAGTTGTTTTATACCCTTTTTTATTTAACAATGATATTATCAATGCAATATTTTCATCTACCTCAAAATAGTCATCCCCCTTCCCTTCCTCACAATCATTCAAAATATCAAAACTCTTTTTATGTATTAAAGACATTACTCTGCCCCCGTTACTGTTTAATATGACTGAATCATACCACACCAACCACCAATATTCAATTGCCAATGTCCCAAAACTTACCAAAACGGAATTATCCTGCCAAATTCCCCTCAAAATCCATCATCCCAACAACTCCTAACCTGCACACAAAAACTCGAATATAGACGAAATAACGGCTCTATAAGCCACTATATATGCCAATTCATAAGAAGTATTTCTCTTTTTTACTTTGTATAAGTTCCCTATAGCCAGCATTTATACTTTTTTCTCCAGACAATACTTCTTGCTTTAAAGTTTCATTATCAGAATCAAGAATTTTTTTCCCTTTAGAATATGTATCAGTAGATACACCTGCCGTTTCTGCTAATTTGGCACGGACATCAATTTTATCTTCTTGGGAAATCGGTGTTGAAGAATTCTGCGACTCCGATTTTTTATCACCTCCGTTCAGGGATTTATTTATAGCTGCCTGTTTTTCATAAATAGGCCTATATTTTTCTGTAACTTTAATTCTCTGGATAGGGAGAGATTACGTCTTCCTAGCTGAATATCAAGCATCCATCTCATAACACTCATATCCGTCCAAATAAACTGCTAAATACATTAAGCAACAAATTATCATTCCAAGCACAAAAACCCTTATATGGTCAAAACACAGCCACAAAAGGAATATATAGCAGCAAGCCAATATCATTTCACTATGCTTTTATATATTTAATTTCTTCCTCTGAACCTAATATCACAGGCTCCTTATCTGGCTCTAAAAATTTCAACTTCCAGTATGTAGCACGCCTGTTTTCTAATACTAACTGTTTTTTCATTTCTTCAATTTCACTGCCATGTTTTCTATTGATTTCCCCATAATGCTTTATATGCGAATGTAAGTTGCTACATATTTTTTCATGTCGCGATTTTCTCATTAATCCAAACATAATTTTTCCCTTCTCCTTTTCCATTCTATATATTGTGCATTTCCATTCTATTCATTCTATATATTGTGTGTTTCGTAGAATAAAAGAGTAATTTCATTGACATTCTATATCCATTCCCTTCAGTCTCCGCCTGACTGTTCTCCTATTGGCTCTTCTATGCTTTTTCCATCCTTTGTGATTAGAAGCCCAACAGGCATATTTTCTGGCAAACTTATCCTCATATGATAACTGCTTATAGAATCCTTTGCGCATACAAAACCACCTCCATGCCATTTTTTATATATTTCCCATTGACATATATCAATGGTAGATACAGGATACTATCAAGCATCCTGCTTTCACTTTTTACCAGATTATTCATCCAACCATTAAGTATCATCACAAACTATGCTGATCCAACCACTCTGCCATATCAATAATCTTTGCTTCCCCTTTCCGATTTACCAGCCTAACCCTAAAATCCTCAAAATATGAAATGTCCCACAATTCACTCTCTGGCACATCATCAATGGATAAATCCGTTTCTCTTGCCTCTAAATATGAGTGCAGCCATTGAATGCTTATTACTTCATAAACCTTGTCCAAAACTGATATATATTTAATTTTTGTATTGTTAATTGCCTGGTTCCTCCTTGTACGCATTTTCTATTAACAAACAATCTACCGTAGGGGACATTAAATCCCCCACATAACTTTCAACTGGTTCAAATATTGCATGGCTTCAATATTTCCACCTTCATCTGGATGTACACTCTTTGCCAATGTCTTATAGCATTGCTTGTAAAAATCTTTACCGTCTTCCTCAGATGCTTTTTGTCTTTTATTTAATTCATCTAACCGTCTGTTAAATTCTTCAACTTCTTCATAATGTGCTTTCTTCCATAACATAATAAAATCATTCTTATATCTTTCTGGCACTCTACTCATTATGAAGCTCCATGAATCTAAGGGTGATTCATCACTATAAACACTTGCAGTTACAAATACTTGCTTATGTCCATCAATTTCTACATAAAATATACAATCCCTACTTAATCCTATTTTGTCTTTCTCCACAAACCCGTACTTCAATTCACATGGAATATCCAACGATTCAAATAAGGAACTGCGCCTACGCATCAATGTTTCTCTTTCGGTTCTCAATGAAGAAATTTCTTTGTCTATATCATTCATGCGGTTATCAAACTCTATAATCTTCTGTTCTGGTGTTACCGATTCTTCCTTTTTCGGATTCTTTATTTCTTGATATGCTTTATCAGTAGATACTTTTTTCTCCCGTAATTGTTGTTTCAGTTCTTCATTGCCAGACTGCATAACTGTATCCAGTTTACGGTATGTTCCTTCCGATACTCCAATAGCTTTTGCCATTTCTTTTCTTGTATCAACTTTCGGCAAATTTGCCAAACCTTTGCCACCTAACGATTGATTTTCTTTAGCCTTTTTCTGGAACACGCTTTTAAATTTCTGCACTATCTCATACTTTTCTGCATCCGATAAATTTCTACGTCCAAGCTGCTGTTCAAGCATCCACTGTTTAACATCTTCTCTTGTCTCTAACTCAGCCATAATTTTATAATCCTGCCAGTAATGCCAATCAATATTATGCTTTTTCAATATATTGTAACGGTTATGTCCATCTATGATAATCCATTCACCTGTATCTGGATCCTGCCATATCTTTATAGGATCTAGCATCCCATACTGCAAAATATTATTTTCAAGTTTTTCTGATTCTTCCAGTGTTAAAACAGGCAATAGTTTTTCAAACTCTTCATCAATTACTAAATCTTTTATGTCTATGTATGCCATATATAATCTCCTTCTTTCACCACTTTGTTTAAACAAGCCGCTCCTAAATTCCCCAAGATTCCTTTAACTTGTTCAGGAACTTCATTGCTTCACCATCGCCACTTACATCGGGATGGTATTTTGTCGCAAGCGTCCTATAGAATTTCTTATAATATTCCTTCTCTTTTTCAGTGCTAAGCCCACTGTCCAAAGAGCCTGTCCCATAACTGCCAGAATAATAACTGTAGTTACTTTGGTAATTCTTCTGGTAACTACGACTTTGTTCTTCATACTCTTTTCTGGCTTTGTAGTCACGCTTTATCTTTTCAAAATATTCTTTATTCCTTAATTTACCGAAAATATCATAGCAATGATCATACTCATTTTCCCGTACCTCATACATTTCAGCAAATTCATGTCTCTTTATCCTATACTCACGTAAAATTGCATCATGCTTTTCTTTTACCTTATACTCTTCCGTCTGCTCAAATTCTGCATTGATTTTATCCTGTAAAGCATCCAGCTTCTTTGCAATTTCTTCCCAGACCAAGTCATAATCTATGCCCATTTCTTCTGCTATATCATCTATTTTGCTATTTACAACACAGTCATACCAACTGAAATCTACCAAGTCATAATATTTTATCGTTGTTACATGGTACTGCTTTTTTGTTACCTGTCCTTTGTTATTACGGTAACTTTTGCCATGGAGCGTTATCTTGTAAGCTGTTTTAATTGGTCGCTCAAACCTATCTTCCGAATATGTATATCCATAACTCGTATATTGGATTCCATTCATTGACCAATTTGTTGTAGTGACACATAATTCTTTGCCACAACCAATAGAGTTAGAGCTTTTCATTTGTAATTCCTGTATATAACAATGCATAAAAAATCCTTTCTGTGTAGTTACTTTGCAAATATAAGAAGTAACTACAATTCCCATCTAATATTTCTCCTTCTCAATTCATAAACCTGTAATTTCCACTCTTCATAGGGCAGAACTCTTTAACACCATAAACTTCAAGCATCTTATTCATTGCCCATTTAATCTCTTGCTTATATCCTTCTTTATTCAGCATTTATACTACTTTATGATCTGACATAATTAGTTCAATAATTTTATCCTTTGTGGATGAGGAAATAATCATGTTCTTATCTTCTGTAAGCAGCTCTAATATATCCTGATATGTTACGTCTCCAGATTTTAAGTAGTTTATGTATGCATCTTTATCTTTGAACCAATTACGTCCAATTTTATAAAACTCTTCTGATTTTCCATGAATATTAGTAGCGTGACATTTAACCATTCTTGCCATATCTTTCTCCTTCTTATCCAAAAATACAAGCGGTGAGCAATCGTTAGATTGCGAACCAATCAGTCACCGCCGCTTTTTGCGGTGGCTGCCAACTGTCAGAGACTACACTAATTCATAATCATTATTCTCTATCAGATTAATCACTTCTAAGACTTCTTTCTGCGTTGCTTTATCTTTACACCCTTTAGTTATTTGGATAATCATTTTCATAGAATATACAGGTAACAATAATGAACGTAACTTCTCCCTATGTTTCATCCATTCTAAACGTTCATATTCATAGCATCCATTATATGATTGCCCACAATTTGCCCATTTCTTTTCAAGATATGCATTTTTACTTATTACTGGTTCACATGCAGCTAAACATGATATCAATAATGAATCTGTCAATTTTTTATTCTGCAAATTCTCTTTATCCTGTTTTGTCATAATAATTATTCTCCTTGTGTTGTCCCTGACAGTAGGCACAGCCTAAGCACACCAAAGCCCAGCAGAGCTGTCCTTTGTTGCACTTAGTCCGTGATTATTATTGGAGCATCTTGTCACATTGTTTCGCCGCAAAAAGCGCGGCTTACAATATGCCAGTCTGTCCAATAATGATATGTTTTTTCGTAATTGGATGGATGATTTTTACTTCTATTTTCTTTAACACTTTTTCTCTGAAACCCTTGTAAAATGGGCATTCCAGAGAACATTTAGCACCTTAAAAGTGCTAAAATCACAATTATGCCACTTCTACATTCTGATAGTCTAAAGTCATATTCAGCCAAGATTGTAATAATGATCTCATCCTAATTGATGGTATGTATATATTAATGCTTTCACCATTCCTTACCCTACTTCTCCATATCCATTGAATCATTTCAGACAATGCATACAATTCTTCATCAATAACGATTCCTTTTTGCCTAAAGAACTGTGACACTGATGGATGCAAATATACGTTTAAACAATAGGCTAAATTATAACAGTTTCCGTATTTATTAGTTGATCTTGCATTACAAGCTAAAAAACCATATGCATTTTCAACATTTTCTAATTGTTCAGTAGTAAATTCTTTTGAATATCCTTTACCCCTTAATTTAACTTTTGAACTTTTAAATGTTGTCCACATGATTGTTTCACTTTTAGCATTTAATATATTTCTAAAATAATTATTTAAATTCTTTTTCATTTGCTGTATTATAGGAATATTTACTTTCTTATCAAACCATGTAGAAGATAATCCTGTTTGCTTTTGCTTTATATTGGAGTTCAAGTTACCATCATAGATATTTAACAGTTTTAAATAGGCTTTTGTATCTGGCAAGCAAAAATCTGATATGCGATACTTTCCGTTCTCACTATATATGCTTTTTTTGTCATATTTTATTTTATATAAATCAAAATATCTTTTTAATATACTGGCCTCAAATAAATACGTCAGTATGTATATATTATCAAATAATGTAAAAATATCAGGTGGATAATGCCATAATAAAAGTGACTGTTTTATGCAAACAAGGCTTCTGCTCTCTGCCAACATCTTTATATCATTGTATTTTGTATCATAATTAATCTTATCTTTGTTCCAAATAACAAATCCATCTTCATCAATAGTAATACAATCGCTATCTTTTAATAATGATACATCATCCTTCTGTACGTTATATGGTTCTATTACATTCAGCACCTCGTCTAATATCAATGTATAATGTCCTTTTTTTATATTTTCCCTACTTTCATCATCAAATTTTTTAAACAAGGCATGTGTAGACGCAATATCGTACTGGCAATCCAATAATTCATTCAAATTTTCTAATTTACTTCCACCTTTATATATTGGCTGCTTAAATTCTCTGTTAGTATTATTCATTATTCTTGTCACTTCACTTAAAAATGGTGTAATATATAATACATTCTCAAATTCATTTTCATTAACATGTTGCATGCTCCAACTGGTTTTACCTGTCCCCATAGGATTATCAATTACTGTAATTTTGCTAATAATGCATTCCTCCGTTTCTTTTTGTAATTTTTACTTATACGCTTTTGTTTGTGCCTTTAAATGATTCAGCCTATAAAAAACTCTGTTCATCAATGTTGCATCATATTTATTCTGTTTTACCATTTTCGGTTCTTCAAATTTCTTTACAATACATACATTCCCACAAGTTGTCAGATAAGAAACATTAGACACTTTCATATATTCCGTCTTAAATTCATTCAGCATTTCTAACGTCAATTTACCATTTAATGTAAACTGAAAATATGCACATCTGAAATCTTCAGTTGTAGGGTATATTCTCTGTAAACATTTAATCTGGTATGTAGAATCATTTACTTAATATGGAATGCTATTTTTTCCAAAACAGAACAATCCATAACTTATAGAATCACTCATAATAAATCTTCTCCTTTAAAGGGCGTGAAGACGATATTTAAATAATAACACCGCCTTATTGTTTATAGTTGCAATATCTGTTTCTACATTTAAATCTCATTAAATCAACAATTTTCTTGTCTGCTTTATTCGTATAACTCATTCTTCCTTCAAATCACTCTACGATTACACATGGATATACCAAATTTGTAACATATTTCTGTACTTCTGATTTCTTCATCCTGCTTAAAACTGCTTTACTTAACAGTGTCGGTTTTCTTTTCCATAAAAGCTTTGGGTTCTGTTCCTTAAAAATTTTCTCAATATTCAATTCAAGTGGCAAAGGAAGTTTTACTGGCTCATACACTTTTGAAATACTGTACGGTTTTTCTTTCTTATGTATAAGGTCTTCATCAAAATCATCAAGCGAAAATTCCATCAATTCGTCATCAACAATCGAATTACCCATAACAAGATACCTGCCATCTTCATAACCTATTTCCACTATCATGTACTCCTTAATATCACTCTTTTTCATTACTTCATTCCTCCTCAATTTTCAACAACGCATCCTTTACCATTTCATCCGTTACATCATCACCCTTGCGGAAATAAGCCGTAATAACAATATCAACTCCTCCATCCAGGCGGCCTGCTTCAACTTCATAAATTCCAGTTTTGCAATTTTTCTGAAAATACCAGCCAATAGAATCAGTAAAAATACCAGATTCACAGAAATAATAAAACGATTCCAGGAATTTTTCATTTGTAATTTCTTCTGTTTTTCTTGTGGTTTTGTTGTAAACTTCTGCTTTTTCAAGAATTAGCTGATTGTTTTTTATTGCGTTTTTAATTTGCAACGTTGATGACCTTCTTTGCATTGTTTATTTAATCTCCTTTTTTGATTTTTGGTTTTTACTGGCAGATCCTATTAATTGAAACCTGCCAGTAGACACTTACAGTTATCAGTTCTGGTATTCTGATGGTTTTTTGCATCTTAACTGTATTTCGCCCAATATCCCATATGCTTCCTGCAAAGCCGCTTTTGCGCTTACTGCGATATGGTAATTTCAATATCTGACATACACATGCTTTCATCCATCTGCAAAAAATATTTCACGTCTTCTATTGCCAGGATTTCTTCTTCCTGCTCTCGATACGCAAAATCCACTGCATCCGTATAATCAAATGATATTTTCACATCCGCTTCTGGTTTTTCTATTATGATTTCCCCACAAATATCTTCATTTTCATGGTAAACGGATACATTGCATCCAGACAGCGATAAATAGATATTCCCGTACCCTTGGCTTCTTACATCAAATTTCACTCCTTTTGACGCTAATTCCTCAAGTTCTAATCCGAATTCTTTCATTGACAGCCCGATTAATGTTCCCATAACTAATTCCTCCATTTTTAATTTATTTTATTTGCTTCTACACGCAACGAATTTTCGCCGTGTAATATATACTTCTGCATTTATCCTTTTTCTGTCCCATGAAAAAACGCATTTTTATTTTTCAAATGCAGAAATAATAAGTTTATGCTTTTTTATTATCGTAAGAGCTGTATCTTTTGTAATGATTCCAGTTGTCACAAGTTCATCTAATTCTGGAATCATTTCTGTGAGTTTTTTATAATTCTGAAGAGTATCCACAGAAATACCTATTTCTTTTGCTAAATCTGATTCGGTTTTTGGAGTTACGAAATTATTTCGTGACTCCTCATATTGGTTATTTCCTTTTGAAATTCCATAGATTTGCTCAAGTTCTTTAATTCTTTTTTCCTATTTGTTTATCAGAACCAACTTTTTAAGGTGCATTTAATAATCCCTCATAGATTTAAACTATAAGAATCTGGTAATACTTTTCTAATTTGTAAATATTTCTAACTGGAAAATTTGCGGAAACGCTTGAAATGCCACTAATAATGTGTAATAATGCAAGTGAGCGTTTCTGCTCGTTCAAATCCTAGTCCTTTTTGGCATTGGATTTGTGTGTGATGGAAGGCCTGTCCATTCAGAGGTGCGGCTAACACCGTTTGTATGACTGGATGGGTCTTTTGTGTTTCACTGATGGTTATTATAGAATATATGTTCTTATTTGTCAATAGTTTTTCGAACTAATGTTTGTTATTTTATTCCAGTTAATTACTTTGGTTATAAAAATAAAAAAACTACCTCTGTACAATTTACTGCACGTTGGTAGTTTATGAGCTGGTGATTATTTAATCTTTCAGACTCCAAGATTTTCTTCACCAGAAACTAATTTAATGAATTCATCAGGCAAAACAGCTTGGACTTTCGATTGCTTATAGTCCTTTATATTCCTGGTCACAATATACTCCATCTGATTTCGGCTTGCACAGCAAGAAATTACCGCATCTTCATAATCTTTCATATCCAGTAATAATGCTTCCCGGCAGTCTTCAGCAGTGGAATCCAGAATATAAAACAATTCAAACAGCTTTGCAATAGCACTTTTTGCCTGCCCAGAATCATGCAGATGTTTCCTTATCAGATAGTAAATATCTGTAGCGGAACCTGCGGTAATATATAAATCCTCTATCTGGTTAGCGGCTAACATGAATATTTCTTCCGCTGCCTCTCTGAATGGCTCCCTGCCTGTTAATGCATCTATTATTACATTCGTATCAACCAATGCTTTCATTATTTATTATCCAGCCTTTCATCTCTTGCAGCATCTATATCAGCATCTTTTGGAAGTATGCCAAACAATGCCTTTGCCGTTTCTGCCCTGTTTTGATGTGGATTCGTTAATTTTGCAACAACCTTTCCATTTTTTGTAATATAAATATCCTCTTGTGCAGAAAGCAACAAGTATTTACCTAAATTCTGTTTTAATTCTGTAGCCGTAATAGACATATCGCCATCTCCTTTCGTGCTATTATTATATAATATTCGTGCGGTTATGTAAATATATTCGTGCGGTTTTTTCTATTTCATTAAGAAATGATTTAACTGTGCCATTTTGGCATAGCTGCATCTTATGTATTTTGCCATGAAATCACTGTTTTATTTTAGGGGCAAATAGCCATGCCTGTAGCGCGATATTTGGCTCAGATACGGGTTAAAATAGCTTTGGTATAGAATTGTGCATTTAGGACATATAAGCCGTATTTGGGTTTATAAACAGCTTATAAGTCTGCTAATTAGGATATGAAAATGCCCTGTATGGATTTATTATGGAGCCTGGATGTATGAATGTGTGTTGGCTGGATGAAAATCGCATACAGGGGAATTTGACTTAGATGTGATTCAAAAGTCTTTGTGATTTCACCTGTATCGAGTAATTCTTTCATTGAATTTGCAAGATTACGTTCTATTGATAAAGCACGAGTTAGATTGGTTTTTGAGGTTCCTAGTTGTTTTGCAATTTCTTCAAGTGTCATACCAGAGTTCCCATTTTGGGAAGTCTGCCCATGTCCACCACCAACTTGTCCATGTTTATACCCACATAACCTTACATATTCAGATATAACTTTTCGTTGTTTTGATTCGCTGTTTCTTGAACGTTGGAAAATTGCCGCAACTTATTATCCATAACAAATTCCGTATTCAAATTTTTTATTCTTCATTATTCTCTCTCCCTAATGCAATTTTATCTAAAAAATTCATTGTTTCTTCATAAGTAAAACCTTCTATTTCAACACCATTAATTTTTATCTTTCCTTTTGATGGGTTTTGTATAATTGTTCTAATAATTTCTCCCAGTTGAATAACAATGTTAGGTGTAATAGCAATCAAAAAAGCTAATAATGTTGTATCGCCATCAAAATTATTATCTTTTAATTCCACTATATTACAGTTAATTCCATTTATCTTATTAATTAATTCATAATCGTCTTCTTGAACTAAAATGATAACATCATTCATATATAATTATCTCCTTTTCTGTTTATTGGATTTTATAAAATCAATCATGTTTTAAGTCCTTCTCGATAACCCCTATTTAATCTATATACTTTTCAGATAAGTCTATACTTGTAGAAAATCTGCATCAGAAGGTACAACTTTTGAAAATGAATTTATCCAAAAATAAAATCAACATAATTATTGTATTCTTCAGTTAAATCATTTTGGAGTAAAATAGCATCAAAACTATTAATATGCTTTTTTGAATATATCTTTCCGTTATAATCATCTGTAAAAACAAAATCTTTAGAAATATTATTTAGATAATAAGCACAATTTATATGTTTATGTAAAATATCATCACTTAAAAGTAACTTACAAAAATCTTTTATAGATGTTAAATAAAAATTTTCATGGATCAATTCTATGGAAGTGCAAATATCTTCTAAAAAAATTTCAAAACCAATATTTTCATCATCTGAATAATTAATAATCGATTCCCATTTTTTCTGCTTTTTTCGTTCTTGATAATCAACTACTAAAGCCGAAAAAATAAGTTGAACTCTTTTAATATTCAATGAACAAATTGTTTTTTCTTTTCCCATAATATAGTTTAATAAATTATTTTGCAAAGAAAATGTTTCCTGTATTAATAAAAATCTAATAATATACGATATCCAAAAAAAATTAAACTTTTCATTATCAATAAGTGCATTTAGCGCAACTATATCACAAACCAATTCTTCCGAATATAAATTCCAATTATCCAAATCAAAGTATAATTCTTTCCAAGACAAAATATTTATTTTCAATTGCTGGTAAAGTTCCGGATACCTGTCATTAATTTTCAACTTTACAAACAAATCAGAAATATGGCAATTCTCTATGTCATTATCATAACTATATTGCTTAGCATACTTTCTCCATTCCTTACTTAAATCTCCATTCTCATATCTTAAACGAATTAAATCAACTAATTTTCTATACTCTTTCATTCCACTTATAGATTTTTTTCTAAATGCAATATTGTAATGTGTTAATTCATGTAAAAAAATAAACAATCCCATATTCTCAGCTTCATATAAAAGGTTTCCAGATATATATTTATCAATAAGGTCATTACAGTTATTTTTGCTCTCATGTATCTCTTCTCTTATTGCCTTTACAAAACATAGATTTTTTATTGCAGCATCGACATATCCTTTTGAGAAACACAAATCTGCCAAATTATAACAATTACAAATCCTTGCTTTTAAAATATTTTTATTAGAGCTATACAAGAAATACGACATACTTATATTTTTATAACCATCTTTATCATAACTATCTGTTCCACTTATAACAGTATCCATATCTCCTTCAATTCGAACCGCTACTTGAGAACCCCATGTACATTCAACAATTTGATGTAAATCTAAAAAAATATAATCCTTTTCATCTGTGGTAAGATATTTTGATTTTCTTTCGACAGTGTTTATAAACACTAGTTGAATATCTTTTGGTACTAATTCATGTGCCGTCTTCAAATTGGAAATTAAATTATATATCCCATCAACAAGAACTTTACAATTTATTGAATGCATACCTTTATTATTCATTTGTAAAATATGATAATTATTCAATATATATCTATAGATATCTTTCACCCTAAAAACCACCTAACATAAAAGTATTAATTAAAATTTTATATATACAATTATTATATTCCATTAAATTTATCGCAAATAATTATTTTTAATATGGTAACTAACTTCTACTATATCACCTGCTCATACATTTGTGAATTTTATTATACCTTTAATATATTTATTTTGCGTTTTATCGACTATTATCGACATTTTTCAACACGATTTATAAAAATTCTTTGATTCTTCTTACTTTCTGATAACTAACCAACTATATATACTTTGTCATTCAAACTATCATCCACCACTCACCGAACATTGTTAAATCTACCTTCCATCCCCCACAATCCCTTATTCCACAACCAATTCCACCCCATTTACCCCAATTATGCAGCAGTACCATACCTTTCCTGAAAACCCCACAATCCTTTATTTTACAGGCAAATGTTCGAATTCCTTATAAATAGCCGACTATCCATTAGTAATAATTATAAATAATAAGTCTAATTAGCCATGCTAATAACCAAGAACCCATTGAAAAATATGACATTCCTGCTGCATACCTGCCAGAAAATAAGCATCCATGCCGAACATGCTTTATAACTGCCATCCCTAATTGAACAAATTCCTGCTGCATCCCACATACCCTACTATTTTACTAGGTTATTATGCCAGAAGTAATATCCAACATACGATATTTCGAACCATATACCGAACTTTTTTCAAAATATAAACTGCTGCATGATTATCCATTCTATCCCTTATACTGCTGCATCTTCTCCAGACAGCCTTGCCAACTAACCTACATTACTTAATAATCAAGAAAATCCCATTTCCAATTGAATCTATTCTATGTTTCAGTTATAATAAGTGTGCGTAATTGAAAAGGAAGCAGGATGTGATTTTCCGATGTATGCCCTCTAGTCTTATGAAAGAGGGTGATGCCCTATGATGAATACCTTAGAAGTGCTTACGCTTATATTGGTAATCTTTGCGGCTCTGTCTTACATAGACAATCATAAAAAGAAATAAGCATCCCTACCCGTCCAAAAGTGAGGATGCTTAAATTCTTGTAATTTTTGCTTTTTACTGAGGGCAAATCGGATCTTGCATCCGGTTCACTTCCTGATTAGATTATACACTAGGGCTGCTTGATTTTCAAGTGGCTCTTTTTCATACAATGTAACTTTTATTTCAATGATCCATCCCTCATTCCAGTTCATCCACTGTGATGCATTTGGTTCCCTTAACCTGCTTTAACGGAACTTCCCTTCTTACGGAACAAATACCCCTCTGAGGCCGTATAGAACGCTTCCCTGAACTGCTGCTTTTCTTCCTCTGAAACCGTCCCCTTCAGCTTCCCCATGCAGTTTTCACACGCCTTTTCTTTCAGGCGGCTGCTTTCCCTTATGTCTTCCTTTGTGAAATTTCCCATCAATATCCTATCCTTTCCACCCTTTCACTTAACCAGCCCTATTTCTTCCAGCAAACAGGCGCAGTCCTTAAACCCCTGCTGGTATGCAATCCTCATGCAGCAGATTCCTTGCGATATGTATGCGCACACTAAACCATCCACCATCTGCATTTCCTCTTCTGAGAACCCATGCCCCTTCACCTGTGCAGAAACCCTTTCTATTTCATTTTGCGTTTCCATTTATGCCACATCCCCTGAAAGGATGCTGTCTAACCTTTCCCCAGTTGCAAGGCCTGTTAAAACATCAAAAATATTGCTGCCATCCATATGCAATCCTCACTTTCCATCCGCTTTCCGGTTTCCCACCTTGCAATCCCCTGCCACATTTGCATCAAGGTATGAAGCCACCAGTTCTGCCACATGGGAATCATCCAATAAAACTTTTACAACCTTTTCCAAATCATAATCTTTTCCGCTGCTCAAACTTAATAATTTCCGTTCCTCCGCAACCTTCCTTAATTCCCATGCTGTTTCCCACCGCAGCGATCCCACCAGGACATTTGCACCATACCATGCAGCTTTTAACAAATCCGCTGTATGCCACAACATTTTTTCCTGCCCCGTCATATGCAATAATTTTGTTTTCGTGTCAAATATTCCATTGTTCCAGTCATTTACAGTTTTTCTTATTGCTTCTTTGTGGGTAAGTACATGGAATTTCCCATTCTGTGACATTGCAAATTCTGTATTATATCGTTCTGTAGATGCTCCACACTCTGTACAAACCACATAATAATTATGTATCTTTTTGAATGATTCCACTGTTTTAATATGCCCTTTTGCAATCCCTCCGCAATAAGGGCATGGTTTTAAACCAATCTTCATGCCGGTTCCTCCGTCCTTCCTAACAAAAATCCATTTTCATTCTTCCCGCTTACGATCCAGCATTGCCGCCAGCAGCCTATGTGCAACCTTCCAGCCAAGGCTTCCACCATATCCCTTCTGCATCTGGTATAGGAATATCTGCGATATTTTCCCCATGAACTCCTCCGGGTATATGTCCTGTTTGATGGAATTGCAGCAGTGGCAAGCACAATATAAGTTGTCCAATCCATTTGTGCCGCCTTTTGATATTGGCATATGGTGCTCAACCTCAAAGGAATCAAAGTCCACGAATTCCCCGCAGAGGTAGCAATGCCCTTCCGTTTTCCTATATACCGCCAGGCGGTCTTTTGCCGAAAATTTTTTCCGCTTGGCTGGCGCCCCCTTCTGTGCATCCGGATCCATTTCCTCAATGTCCATATCCGTATCCATCCAGTAAAACCCGGCGCATTTTACTGGCGTTTTCCGTTTCTGCCTGCCAGCCCTCTCAGCCGTGCGGAAATCCTGTGCTTTCTCCCTATCCTGCACTTTTATCACCGCGCCAGTGCTGCTATGCGCAATATAAGAGTCCCCGTTTGTCAATACAATTGCCATATCTGTCCTCCTCCATGCTATGGGCTGCCCACCGTCCAGACAGCCCACATGCCACAAAATTTTTATCAGGCCATCCCACATAAACAAGCCAGCCTGTATAACGGGTTCCTTGCTAATTTGCGCTTACGCCCCGATTCCGCTTTCCGCTTACGATCCATCCTGTCCATGATGGCAATCTGCACATCCATTTCCACGTATTCCACCATCTGAAGTGGGGTAAGCGCATCATATGGCGTGCTTAATGTTGTGTCTATGATTTGTGTGCCATCCGGCAGATTGATTATCCTGAATCCAAACATATTTCCCATCCTTTCCATTATCGGGAAGACTGCATGTCCATGTAGCCCTCCCATATCCCTATATAGATGCATCCCTTATGCAGCGTCCGTATGCGCGGCATCTGCCCCTTTTATGAACTGCTGCAAATCCTCCTTCATGTAAAGGTAATTCTCCTCCTGGTCGCTGATGTAGCCGTCATTCCTACTGCAATAATCCACAATCCAATCATCCAGATCAATGTCATTTTCAAAGGAATAAGCCACGATCCCTACAAGTGAAAGCCTATTTTCCATTTCCAAAAGTTTTGCGTCACAATTGGATTTTCCCAGCAGGGAATCCAGGACTTCCGCATACTGCCCAATGTCTTCCTTTGTGGCGAAAGGGATTACATTCTCCCGGACGAATCCAAGCGCTTTTTCTAAATCAATTTGCTGCCCTGGCCCCGGCTTCTTGACTCCCAAATATCCGCACATCAGGGTTTCCAGAATATCCAGTTTTTCCACGATTACAGGCCTGTCTTTCAGGGAACGCCCGCTTTCATAGAAGATTTTCCCGTCAACTTCCTTATCGCAAAGACCGTCTTTAAAGGCATGGAGGAAATCTGCAAATCTTTTATCATCCATATTTAATTTTGTAAACCTATGGAACAGCGTAAACAATATGAATGAATCCTTGCTTGTAAACAAGCCATACAAATCTTCCGTGATGATATTTTCCAGCCGTCCAATGCAGCTTTCCAAAGATTCAAACTCCTCCATGGTAGCATTTTCATTGATATACGCACCAATCTGGCTCGATTTTTTCCAATTACCCAGATGGAATGTACACATGACTGTTTCCATTAAAATACGTTCCATTGTGCCGTTTTTCCGCTCCGCCTTTGTATACTTAGCCTCAATAAAAAATCCCTGTTTTAATATATCCCTGATTTTCCGTGCATACTTGTCACAGAATGTAAATGCCCTCTGGCTGACGTTCATCGGCTTATTGAAGTTAAAACGGCGCACAAGCCTTGAAATCTGCTCCATGGTATAATTTTCGTGGATAATGCAGTCAAGCTGGAATTCATTGAATATTTTCTGGAGTTCTTCCGGCATTTGGTTAAAACTCTTCCGCCTGATGTCAAACTCCCGGTCTTCCCAGATAATGTCCCCGCATCCGTCAATTTTTACATTCCCTTCCGCATCCCGCACTTTCGCCCGGTAGGAAATAACTGGTTCTTCCACACTGGTTGAAATCCTGTAATTCCCATGCCTGAACATCATTAGCGCGGTTGACCTCTGAAGCCCATCCACGATCCACGCCTGTGAATTTTTTTCCTGCCCCAAAATAACCGGCGGTATGTATTCGCCGTTCAGGACGGAAACAATCAGCTCATTTGTCATTGCATTATTCCATGCCCCACTCAGACGCTGCACATCCGCATCACTTCTTATGTCCATGTCTTTTAGTTTTTCAAGATACATATTAAGTGTATATGTCTGCCTTTTTACTTTTGCCACCTTCCCTTACCTCCGTCTACAATAATATTTTTATGTTTTCATAAGAACGTATGCCGTCCAGCATATCCGCATACTGCCCTTGTGTGATGTGCAGCATCCTCTGTATTTCTGCTGCTTTGTAACAATACGAAAGCAGTTCCAGCACCTCTTTCTGCCGCCTGGACAGCCTTGCAAGATACCGTTCCAGCTTATAGGCCATTGCATCCACCCCGCCGAAAATATCCGATTCAATGTCATAGCTGCCCGCTACCAGATCCTTCAGCATGTATCCGTCATCATCCCCGACAGGCGCGTCCATCGACAAGGCCATCCTGTCCGCCTTTCGCTTCCCGCGGTTGCGCCGTGTGATCTCGGATTTGATTTTGTTTGACAGGCAGGAATACAGGAACCCATCAAAGGACTGTGCGCCATCATACCTTCCCATTGCGTCCACAAAGACCTCATTTGCAAGGGAATAGAAGTCATCCATGTCCTTGTTTGACAGGCCGCCAAATTTCAGCAGTATCCTATCCACTACCCTGCGCAGCTTCCTTGCGTTGTCGGCGTAATACCCTTCCAGTACCCTGCCCATCGTTTCCCCCATCGTTTCCCCTTTTGCCACTCCTGGCATCCCTTCCATTGCCTGCTGCAACTTAAACACACCCTTCCTTAATTAATGTATGGCCTTGGGGGAACCTAACCCCCCGCCAGCCTGTCAGCTTACCCTCAATACACTGTAATAGCTTACCTTCCTTACTTTCTGGTAACCCTCACTGCCAAGCAGCTTCTTGACTTCTTCCCTGTCCACGGTTTCCCTTTCCTGTGGGGAATAGGTTGCCCTGCACATGTCCCCGATGAACTGGAGGATTTCCTTGCCCTTGCTGTTGGTTGTCAGGCAGTCGTTCAGGTTCTCCATAAGATACTCAATGATATCTGTGTCCAACGCCTTGATGTCGTCTTCCATCTTTTTAAGGCGCATCTGCATCCTTTTCCTTTCTTCCATTTTTTCATTCATTTCTGCTGCTGTGATACACATATTGAATCCTTCCTTTCTTTTTTACGGTTTTTGCATCCCTGCAAGCATCTTCCTGAATGTTGTTCGCCTCTTGGTGGGCACGTCCTCACAGGGATATGGCTTGCAGTTTGCGGGTGCTTTCGGCTTCCCCGGATGCTTTAGTTTATCAGATGTAAGTTGTTTGCTTTGGTTTATCTTATGATAGTATATTACTATATATAGTACGTTATTTCAATAGTAATTATTACTAAACATAGTACGGATTATTTGTTCATTATTTCTAAAGATAGTACGAATTTTGCCATTGACTTTTTTACCATTTCTTACTATAATTAGTAATAAGAAATTACTATATTTAGAAAGAAGGAAACTTATGCCAAATAAAACTGCCGAGCCTGTATGCATTAGTTTTGAAAAACTGGGGAAACTTTTAAATGATAAAGGCAAAAAATGGCAATACCTGCGTGATTCTGGAATCAGCCCTGGCATTGTTGCAAAAATGAAAGACAAGTCAGGGCATACCGACACAAGAACCATCCAGAAGGTGTGCGCTTTACTCAACTGCCAGCCAGGCGACATCATGGAATACATACCAGACGCGCCAGACAGCCCAGACAGCCAATAAATGCCGCATCCCAAGGCCTTGCACAATCACAAGTGCAGGGCTTCCTTTCTTTCTAAATACCGCTTTGTGTTATGTATTAGGTTCTCAAGGTACTGTTTGGGTTGTGTTGCTATCCCGACTACCCTTGTTTTGGGTAGTTTCGTCTTAATTTTCAAAGACTCTTCAGGGGATTTATTCAGCTAATTCATAGAATACATAAGTACAATCGTTAACGTATATCATCATGTTTAATATGTTTTCGTTGTCGCTGTATTCAGTGCTGCATCCTGTTTTGGCTCTACTTACGTTTGTATGTTCGTAGATATCTTTTGCTATTTTGTAGATCTGATTTGTTGTGATATTGTCTCGTTTGCACATTTCAAACATTTTTCTGTAGTCTTCTGTATTGCCCGCTGTGTACCAATTGTTGTTGATACAAATATTTCTAATTTTGTCGGAATCAATTCTTTTAGTCTCTTTAATTTTCATGCTGTGTACCTATTCTTTCATTGTCTTATATGGTTTATATCCCGACCGCCGTTTGTGGCGGTTTCGCCGGCTCTCACCGTTGCTCATCAGGGGATTCATTCTGTGCAGGGGTTACTCCCCCTTATCTGTTTATTATTTCATCAAGGCTTTTTGCGCCGTTTAAATATATGTCAATCTTCTTTTTCATCCCTGCAAGCGTTGTGTCTGAATCGTAGTAGATTTCGTCCTCAAGGCCGTATGCAGAGTAGACTATGCTTTCTTTCCTGATTGTGCCGTCCTTTTTGGTTTCGTATGATTTTTCAATTTCAAATCCTTTGTACGGTTTCAGTGTCCTAACTTCCATGGTGGTTACCTTCCTTCCGTGTTGTGTGTTTGTGTTGCTCTGTTTGATTTGTTGAGTTTATTATATACTGTACCCAGTATATTGTCTATTGACATTTTACACAAATGTACCCAGTATATTTTGTACATTTTTATACTGGGTACAGTATTGACATTTTTAAAGTTTTCTGCTATTATAAATTATCAATAATCAAATAATAAAAGAAGGGATAATATATGGCATATAGTGAAGCACAAAAAAAAGCTGTTAAAAAATACAATACAAAATCTTATGATGAAATTAAACTTAGAGTAAAAAAAGGAAATAAAGACATTATACAAAAACACGCTGAATCAAGAAACGAAACAGTAAATGGTATGTTAAACAGATTGTTAGAAAATGAAATCCCAGAAATAAAAGAGTAGGCTACTGCTATATAGAAATGTATAGCGGTAATTTTTTTGATTCAAATATACTGTGCCCAGTATAAATATTGCACAAAATATATTACTTACTTTCGTATAAAATGTCTATTGAAATTATACTGTACCCAGTATATAATAGTCTTAACAAATCAAACAACACCAAAGCAAAAGCACCTTGGCAATTCAATAGGCTTTACACTCCCCACTAAATCCGTTATAATGGCTGTAGGAAGAAAAACTGTACCAACCAAAAAGGCGGTGATGATATGGAGGTAATGGAAATGACTGATAAAGAGTTAATCACAATTACGATTGACAGATATGCGGAATTGCAACAAATCAAAAAAGCAAACGGCAATCACGAAAATGAAATACTTGATTATTCAATCAAGTTAGCAGTTGCAAAGCTATCATCTATGGGAGTAAATGTAGAAGATATAACGCTTTAACAACACACAACTGAATAACCGCAGACAAGGAGTGTAAGGCCTATTGGGTTGCCAATGGCTTTGCACTTTTTTGTTTAGGAGGTTATGAGGCATGAGTAAATCAGTATACGAAATGGTGACAGACAGGATTATTGAACAGTTAGAAAATGGTGTGATACCATGGCAGAAACCTTGGACTGGAATCAGGAGTGGCGCATACAACCGGATCAGCAAGAAAAGCTATTCACTGCTGAACCAGATGCTTTTGAAGCATGATGGAGAATATGCGACTTTCAAACAGTGGCAGGATTTAGGCGGACATGTCCGCAAAGGTGAGAAATCAGAGATAGTCGTGTTCTGGAAGATTCAGCCTATTGAGGAAGTAAAGGAAGACGGCACAAAGGAAGTGAAGCATATACCATTACTGAGATACTTCAATGTGTTTCATATCTCACAGGTGGATGGTGTGGAGCCTTTACCAAAGGATGGATTAAAGGATATTGAACCGATAGAAAAAGCTGAAAATATATTGCATGATTATTGGTCGAGAGAAGATATAACGGTTGAGCATATGGCTAGTGACAGAGCTTACTATTCACCGAGCCGTGACCTGGTTCATTTACCATTATTTGAACAATTCAAGAACGCCAATGAATATTACAGTACCGCTTTTCATGAATCAGTACACAGCACCATGAAAGAAAGCCGTTGTAATCGCGCTGAGGAAAGGGAAGGCAAACTTGTAGCCTTTGGCAGTAATGAATATTCAAAAGAAGAATTAGTTGCTGAAATCGGAAGCGCAAACCTAATGAACATCATAGGCATTGAATCACAGAAGAGCTTCCGCAACAATGCCGCATACATTCAGAATTGGTTATCTGTATTAAAAAATGATGTGAAATTCATTGTGTCTGCATCAAGCAAGGCAGAAAAGGCAGTCAAGTATATACTAAAACAAGCATAACCACAAGCATACACGGGTGTAACCACTGGATGGCCGCACCCTAGCCATAAAAGGGAAGGAAGGTACAGGGTTATGAGGATTAACGGCGCAAGGCAATTTCGGGGCAATGATGGGAAAAGCTACTTGGTGATGAACGCGCCAGCCGCTGACAGGCATAAGGGGAAATATATTTTGGGCGTCAAAGTAAACGGCACATACAGGCTGTGCCGTGACATGCTCTATAACCTGCTGCATTTTGACACGGTAAAGGATGCGCAGAGGGAAGTTCTATACAGCGCGGACTTTATCAGGGTTATGTAGGGCATATGGGTAAGCTGCAAAGAATGGATGGGATGGGATTGGTTGGATGATGCTTGGAAAAAGGATACAGGGAAACTTGCGGTTCATATAGTGCATATGGCAGTAAAGAATAAGGCTATGGGATTTGGTTCTCATAGCTTTTTTTCATGCAGGTTTTGGGCAGTATCTGTAGTTCATATAGGTGCATATATGTGGGCTTATTTCGCGTTTTAAGGGGTAAATTCGGTCTTTAGCTGTGTTGGTGTAAGTTGGTTAGGGTATGTATGAAAAGTGGCTATTTGGGCTGATAATTGCGTTGTACGGTACAGGATATTGGTATGTGGGGCTGTGCAGGGTATGGATGGAGGGTGCATGGTGGGAAAGGTACTAGGGTAGGTTTACATAATATTTCGGAAACTTTAGTGTGGGAAAGGGGTCATCTGTCCATTTCACATGTCACCTTAATTTTTTAGCATCGAACGAACAGACCAAACTTCTATTAAAAACAATCAGCCAAACCACTCAAACCCATTTAGGTCTGCTACTGAAGACCCAAATGCAATTCTTTTCTTCATTTGGGTCTGCTACAGAGGTCATTTTGTGTAAGTCAATATCTAAATAGACTCATATTATCAAGAGAAGATATATTCGTGATTGTTTGCTAACGCAAAAATCACTCCATAAATAATTTAATTATTGTTTATGGTAGCGGTTACTGAATATCATCTTCCGACCAAGGGGTTAGGTTTCAATTCCAGTATATAATTTGCTCTATATGAAGGTGTACCCTATATAAAATATGTCCTTATTTTGCCAGTAATCTAATATACATCAAAGAATTTCAGACACAACATAATTACCTTAGCAATTTATCAATTATTACCATTCCGTCTACAATTTAAAGATACACCATTGATTAGGATGCAAGACAGGTATCTATGCAAGGGTAGGGGGGTATGTAAAAATCCGAAAATATAAAATCCCCTATATACGGTATACCCCCTCTAAAATACAGCCTCTTAATATCATCCGTAATTAAAGATACACGTTAGATTTTCATTCATAATATTATTACACTACCAATTTACCGCTAACAACCATCCTATCCTAAGATCTAAGATCTAATATATACCATTAAATTTAGAGCTATAATGGCATTTCCCAGTGATAGGATGATACCCAGTGGAGGGGGTAGGTTTCCGTTTGAAAATATAACCTTCCACATATCCCCTATACCCCATATATAATTTGACTATATTTCATACTTATTGAAGATTTTTGGCATCAAATTCATACGGTTCTACTTACCACTAATTTGCTACCCTATAAGTTTTCATTGAAAATTTAGCTTATTTTTGAACAATTAATATAACGATATTGATTGTTATATACATAATACCATTTATTCTAAAATAGCAAAAATAGGCATACCAACTTCCAATGATATGCCCATTAAGTTATTTTTACAAAATAAATACACTACATAGTTGTGAGAAAATTCGCCACTACACTTGCTAAAACTCCTTGTGAAAAATCACTCACATGTTTTAATACGCAATTAATAAAATTCTCTTTTTTCCACTGCTTTCTTTTTAATATTTCTTGAATTCGTAAATACTCGTCAGAATCCTTATCCATTTGTAACACTCTTTTACCTAACTCTTCCAGTACTGAATCTATTTGTAAATTATCTAATATTGCAGCTTGTCCGCTTAATTCTAAATTCTCTAACCTTAAACTTACTTCCCCATCCCCCCTAATTGAAGCATCATTCAAAAGCCTAACATTGTCACCTATTTTCATACCGCTTAAATTAATTTCTATCCCCATACAGCCTCCTTATAACATATTTAAATCGTTTAATACCTTTGCATTTCCTGAAATTGTATTTCCTTTTATGTTAATAGTTATATTTTGTTTTCCAATATCCCCCTCAATAATTATTAGCTCTAAAACTTGCAATACTTTATCAAGAAAACTTTTATTACTAATAACAAATTGTAAATTACTCCCTGAGTTCATAACAATACTTAAAATGGTATTTAACTTACGTTTATTGTTAATATAGTACCAACCGTAAATCCATGCCCCACCAAGCACCAATAGTAGAACGCCAAAAAATAGTTCCTGCTTTAGTCCTACTATACCCACAAAAATTAATAAAACAGAAAGCATCGGAAATGCAAGCTGATCCAATGGTGCTGTAGAAACACTAGAAACATTCGAAAGCTGTATCATCATTCCATCCCAACTCATAATATTTCCTTTAACCTTAAGTTCAGGAGTTTCAATACTCTTTTCCTTTTTCAAATTCATGTATAAACCCTCCTTAGTAATTAATTTTTAATAAATTATACAATAATCTACCTCTTTCGACAATATGCCATAATCATAACTGGTATGATTAAAAACATATTAGGAAAATTATTTGCATTTAGAGAAAAATCATGGATGAATTACTACAATCTGCATTAAATAAAAAGCAACAATTATATCTTAGTAATTTCTTAAACCAATATGGTATATCTGGTTTAGAACAAGCTCTACAATTTTTCATAGATATGCAACAGGAATATGTATGCAAAACAAAAATATCTATATCTAAAATAAAAATTAACGATATTTATTATTTAAAAATACAAAAGCACAATATTTCAATTTATACAAAACATGACGAATATTATAAATATGGGACATTAAACAACGAGTTAAAACAATTATCTGCTTATAATTTTGTCAAATGCAATCAAAGCTGCTTAGTTTCAATAGGAAAAATCAAAACAATTAAACATAACGAGATTACTCTCATCAATAACACTAAACTACATATGAGCAGAAATTGTGCTCCAAAAATCTTAGCAGCATTTAGCAGCTCTAATAATATACCTTAAAACCGCAAAAAAATAAGGCACACCAGATTTTTACATCCGATATACCTTAAAATATAACATTCTCGATTTCTGTCAATGTAACTGCTAAGGACTTACATCCTTCTGATTTCGCATCATATGTATTCAAGTACTCGTCACAGTCTACAAACTTATTATTTCTATAAAGCCTCTCCCCTTCGTCATTCGCGCGCAAAAATACCATCTGAAACCCTATCGTGTTCATTGACATATAATACAATTCTTCAAGAAACAGCTTAAAGAAAATGCTTGAATAATGCTGCAAATTTTCAGAATCCCAAGTATATGCCACCTGCTTTTTCAATTTCCTGCTGATGGCAAACATTTTTATTTCTACACAAGGGATTGATAATAATATTTTCCCTTCATTATCCATCGGCTTTGTATGGTACTTATTTGCATCGTCATAATAATATAGGCTGTATGCTTTTATTGTGGCATACGCATAAATACGTTTCCTGTCTTCTGTCACCAAAACATAAGTTACGCCATTCCCATTTGCCGCGTCTTTCTTTGCCTGGTAATGCAAGTACTCCGTCATGTCTGCATTCCCACAATCAAACTGCCCTATGACTTCATCCGTAACTTTTGATTGTTCAAGCTCTATATACTTAAATTCTGCGCCATTCATTAATTTTCTCTGTCCATCAACCCATTAATTATATCAATAGTTTCTTGGCTTATATTATTTCTAAGGCGCATACATTCTTCCCAGAATTCTTCAGTCGGCCGACTGTCATTAACTTTCTTGAAAAATTCTTTCTCTTTTCCATATGAGATAATACAGCCCGGATTACATCTTTGCGCTAATGCCATAAAATCGACCTCCTTACTTTCTTTTTTGCTTTCTTTTCCCATATTATATCACCTCAGCCACCTAAATACAATAGCTGATCATACAATACTTCCCATTTTTATAAACAAAGTCCACCATATGCCCAGCCAAAAATCAACCGTTTTTATTACATATTATGCTGCATTACCGTACATTTATCCATCATTCCGCATATAGCCCCGCTCCAAGCTATAACAGTGCACCATATGCTTTCCTTGGCACTTTACCCTTATATTTATCAGCCATAACCAATATGCCAGCCTGTCCATGACTTTTATATCCTGCACCACTCAGTCATCAATTGCAACCTCCCAACCCACCATTGCCTTATATACCTTATCTGGTATCTCATCCCTATACTGTTCAGCTATATCCCTGATAAAATCCTCTTTATATTCCTTATATCTTGCAAAAGCAGAATCCACAGCATCAAAAGTCCCAAGTTTGATCTGTTCACCCATAAATGACATTTCAGCACGGTATTTACCTTTATTTTTATCAAAATGAACACCCAAAGGCAGCCCACCTCTATTTTTCTTACCATTCAAGAATAAAGTATTAATAGCATGTGGCACAAAGCAACATGTTTCAGGACTATAAACTTTATTTCCCTTGAAAAGAATATCCTTATCCAAATCCAATGACATACCAGCTATTTTATCCTTATCATACCACACCTTAAAATTGCTATAATTCAGCCATTCCTCGCATACAGTACATCCCTTGTACTGCGGCTGTCTTTCATGGAATTTTGCATTATAACAACGGTTTATCATATCATGCCATTTTAAATAGGATTCTGATTTACAGTCTACATTTTCACTGCCACGGTATCCAATACCGCACATAACAGGCTCCATGCATCTCCTGCTCCAGTCATCAGGTTTATACTTTATATCATTCATTACCTGTAATATGAATTTTTCAGAATCATCACCTGTACTATTGAAATGGTTTTTAACAATCCTGTATTGCTCCTGATTCAACGGATACAAATTTCTGTAATAATGATCCTGCTTATCAAATCCGCTGTGCCATATATAAACATTATTCGCTTTATCAGGATTCACAATAAATTCTTCTACTACTGCTTTTGCCGCATACAGATGAACACCCTTATATGTCCATTTGCCACCAAAGAATACATTCTTCCTTAACGAATAGAATAAAGCTCCATATTTATCATAGCTTCCCTGCAACAGATTATATTTACCGCATGAATATCTAATCACCCTACCATAATTTGATAACCAGGCGTTCTTATAATCCATCAGCTTTACAAAGATTTCATCTGTCCCTAATGGAATAAACTTAAATTTAGAAATATCAAGCACCCTTTCATGCTTAATATCTTTGTAGTGCCTCTGGATCAGCATTTCCAGATTATCCGAAAACTCAATCTTATTCTTTTCTTCTAAATATTCACGCTGATATTGATATTCACACTCTTTACACTGATTTAAGTAATAAGGATTATGAAACTGCCCTTTTACCAGCCTAAATTTTGCTATAGGCAGGATTCTGCCACATTTCTTGCATATTTTTGTTGTTTCAATTTCTGATACTCTTGTATTGCTCATTTTCTTTAGATACTTCCTTTCGATATGATAATAGACAGCATTCGTTTATAAGCGAACGCCAAAAGAGAATCCCGATTGGGACTCTCCGACATAATCCAATATTCAGTTGTATGTTTTCGCCAAAACTAGCGATTTCTCAATTCTGCGAAACTGTAATATAGCGGCACCAAAACGGGAGACGCTGACTTCCCTCCACTTGTTGGGGGAAATAATAGAGATATTTTCTAAGCCGTTTGTATCGGCTTAGGATTAGTCCACGATAGACTAATTCATATGATTGCAGTTGTACCACCGTGGGGCAACTTTTTCACAATTCTGTGAAAAACTCATCCCCTATAGGTGTTGGGTTTAAAACCGATGCTGGCGGTGAAGCCCATTTGGCCTAATCGCTGTAAACTCAAACGGTATAAGCGTTACAATCACTGTAGAAGGTGAACGGAATTTATTTTACCAAACATTTTAAACCGTTTGCTTATCAGATTTCAGATATGCATACTATGCACTTTCGGATGTCCAGAATTAGGACATACCCATTTGGGCTTATCCTTTGGCAGTAAAACATTTACCATCAGCCAGCACAACGCAGGTTCCAATATATAAAACTCAATAACGAATCGTTACCCACCTAGCAGAACAAATCGTTCAGGCAGTTTATATATTCAATCCTACATAATGTTGGATCCAAACTTTCATACTGCAAATTTCTAAACATGCACAATGAGGGACTAGAAATCAAAATCAGCCATGGGAATATTCCCTTCTCCTCTTTCGACCACTTATATGCGAATAGATTAAATCTACCACATTGCTTTTAGAGCAAGATGGTTCAAAACCTGA